>ENA-ORDA01003866-ORDA01003866.1-marine-metagenome-genome-assembly--contig:-NODE-3866-length-10209-cov-3.455784_pt1 | contig 10209 bp, 13 predicted proteins | sample MGYA00237778_ERZ508506 | MGnify/ENA primary metagenome ERZ508506 (study PRJEB26177, sample SAMN06267891) | marine metagenome | isolation source: Monterey Bay, California, USA | place: Pacific...
TAATTTAGATGGTGCAAGTGGAGGCGATGGATCTTCTGGTACCAGTGGTACAGCAGGAACAAGTGGTACATCTGGTACAAGTGGTTTAGCGTATATTCATACTCAATCATCAATCTCTTCTACTTGGACAATTAACCATAATTTAGCTTCTTCTATATTAAATGTAACAGTTACAGATTCAAATAAAGAAGTAATTCTTCCTAATAGTATTGATTTATCTAATATTAATACTACAATTATTACTTTCCCTCAACCAACTGCGGGGTATGCCATATTATCTTCTATGACCGGTAATACTGCAGGATCTTCAGGAACATCAGGTACAACAGGTACAAGCGGTACTTCAGCTACAAGCGGTACTTCCGGTACAAGTGGAACAAGTGCTATAGATGGTACTTCCGGTACTTCAGGCACAAGTGGAACAAGTGCTGTAGATGGTACTTCTGGTACAAGTGGTACATCGGGCACAACAGGAACAAGTGGTACATCAGGCACAAGTGGTACATCAGGTTTAGGAGGGGTAGCTTATGAACATACACAATCTTCAGCTTCTTCTACTTGGACTATTAATCATAGTTTAAATACTAATTTACTTAATATTACAGTAACGGATAGTAACAAAAATGTTATCATCCCAGATAATATTGATTTATCTAATGTCAACCAAACCACAATTACATTCCCCCAAGCTGTATCAGGATATGCCATATTATCATCAATGTCAACATCCCCTGCAGGATCTTCTGGTACATCAGGTACAGCAGGAACAAGTGGAGTAGGTACTAAATACACTCAAACCATTTCAGGTGCTTCAAGTTATACTATAACACATAATTTATCCGAGTTATATCCTATAGTTATAGTATATGAAAATTCTACTAAAGAAGTAGTAATACCTCAAACAGTACGAAGTCTTAATAATTCATCTTTAGAAATTATATTTCCTAGTACATTTAGTGGGCATGTAACTGTTTATAGTTAATAAAGAAAATCCATTGGATTTTAAAAGATATTTAAATATATTGGTTAAAAACAGGTTATAATATGTATCATCAAATATTTTTTTATGAGTTGGACCTATAAACAAAATAAAATAGGCGATATCTCACAATTTCCAGAAAATACTTTAGGATTTATCTACATGACCACTCACAAGGCTTCAGGTAAATCTTATATCGGGAAAAAAGTCCTATATCATACTAAAAAAGTAAAAATAGGAAAACGTGAGTTAGCTAAAATGGAACATGTAGTAGGTAGAAAACCTTCATATCGACTTGCAGTTAAAGAATCAGATTGGAAAACATATTATGGATCCCAGGCAGCAATTAAGCAAGTATTATTAGAAGAAGGACCAAAAGCATTTAGTAGAGAAATACTTAAATTTGCTACTACTAAAAAATTACTTACATACTATGAAGTAAAATATCAAATGGTATATCAAGTATTAGAAAAACCAGAAGAATTTTACAATGATAATATCTTAGGTAAATTCTATACTAAAGATTTTGCAGAAACTGAATTTGAAGATTTTTTGGAGTTAGATAAATAAAGTTGTATATTACCGTTCATGGTAAACCAATTATTAGTCAACTTAGTTAATTCCGTACTTGGATCAGGTAAGGCAACTGCTAGAAACAATTATGCTTATAGTTGTCCTTTTTGCCATCACCATAAACCCAAATTAGAGGTTAACTTAACAGAAAACCGAGAAGGTAAAAACCCTTGGCACTGTTGGGCATGTGATGCTCGAGGTACTACCATATACAATTTATTTAAACAACTTAAAGCAGAAGCTCAAAAATTCACAGAATTAAGCTCTTTAGTTAAAACTTCTAAATCAATAAAAGAAACTAAAGTAGAATATAGTGTTGCATTACCTGATGAGTATATATCTCTATCTAACGTTAGATCAAGCGATATAGCTGCTAGACACGCGATGGCATACCTAAAGCGTAGAAATATTAGTAAATACGATATTCTAAAATACAATATAGGTTATTGTAAATCTGGTAGATATGCAAATATGGTTATATTACCAACTTATAATGCAGATGGTAGTTTAAATTACTTTACAGGTCGCTCATTTGAAAAAGAACCTTATGTAAAATATCGCAACCCAGAAGCATCTAGAGACATAGTTCCAAACGAACACTTGATTAACTGGAATATTCCCATTATATTATGTGAAGGAATGTTTGATGCAATTGCTATTAAACGAAATGCTATACCACTATTAGGAAAAAATATACAAAGTAGCTTAATGAAAAAAATAGTTACATCAGTAGTAGATAAAATTTATATTGCATTAGATAAAGATGCAATTAAACAAGCTTTACGTTTTTGCGAAATGTTAATGGCAGAAGGTAAAGAAGTCTATCTTGTAGATTTACAGGATAAAGACCCGAGTGAAATGGGCTTTGTTAATTTCACTAAACTAATACAAACTACTTTCCCACTTACCTATTCAGGTTTAATGGAGAGGAAATTATTTTTATGATCAAAAAGTCATATAACCGTATCCTAGAGATATCAGACGACCACAAACAAATTACCCTACCAGATTCACGTTATTACAGACGTAATGGGGAATTTTATCCTTCTATCACTTATGTGTTACAAGCATACCCTAAAGGTAAATATTTTGAAGATTGGCTTAAAAAAGTAGGATATAGTGCTGAATGGATTGTTAAAAAAGCAGCAGAAGAAGGTACGGCGGTACATGAAATGATTGAAGAGTACTTTGAAGGTAAAGAATTAAAGTATTTAAATGATAATGGTCATCCTAGAATGGCACCCCATGTTTGGCAAATGTTTTTACGTTTTGTTGATTTTTGGGAAACTTATAAACCAACATTAGTTGAAACAGAAGTATCATTATTTTCAGATGTACTACAAGTTGCAGGTACTTGTGATTTAGTATGTGAAATCGAAATAGATGGTAAAATGGAACGTTGGGTAATTGACTTCAAAACCAGTAACCATCTCCAAACAACCTATGATTTACAAGGTGCCGTTTATGCTCAATGCTATGAAGAATGTTATGGTATGAAAGTAGATAGAGTAGGTGTACTATGGTTAAAATCTAAATCTAGAGGTGAAGATAAAACAGGTAAACGTTTAAAGGGTAAAAATTGGGAAGTATATGAATCCCCCCGTACTCAAGAGGAAAATTTAGATATATTTATGTCCGTAAAAAAATTATTTGATTTAGAAAACCCTAAACATAAACCAGCAACACAAAAATTTGAAACAATAGTTAAACGTACAGTGTAAGCACGGGGTCCCCTTTTTGAGAGTAGGTATAGTTGGGGCTCAAAAAGTAAAGATTCCGTGCGTTATATTTGGAGGGGCGAAAGCCCCTTCGTATATTTATGGCATAATAATAAAAATAAAGGTTATGCAAAACACATTCAACACATTCAACTATTTACCAACAAAAGAATTTAACGCTAAATTACAAACTCTTCTTGAAAAAGGTCACATCGATGAGTACCTCGTTGAGCAAATAAGAGATTATCGTCGTTTCTTTAATGACAATGTTATTGTGTAATATATAAAATTGTTAATATTTATAATAAACTATTTTAAATGATTTATTTAACCCAACTTTTAAATGAAGCACAAGGCGAGCCAAAAGCAATTATTTTGGCTGGTGCCCCGGGGGCAGGCAAAGGATACGTATTAAATGGATTAGATCTAGGTGGTTTAAAAATGATGAATATTGATAATATTTTCATTGACAAACTTAAACAAGCAAACGTAACACTAGATCTAAAAAACGCTACACCTGAAGAAAGAAGCGAGCAAGCTAAAGCAATGGCCGCTGCAAATAAAGAATTTAAAGGTGAATTACAAAATGTAATAGCGGGTAAAGAATCATTTGTATTAGATGGTACAGCAGCATCTATAAAACAAACCACAGAATTAAACACTCAGTTAAAAGAAGCAGGATATAATGTATTTATGCTTTATGTTTATACGGACCTAGAACGTTCACTATCTCAAAACCAAGATCGATTTGATAAATCCGGTGGTGAAGATAGAAGTTTAGCACCAGCAATTGTAATGCGTACTTGGATGAATGTTACTAAAAATTATGAGCCGTATAAAGATATGTTTGGTAATAATTTTGCATTAGTAGCTAATACATTAGAAGATAAAATGGATGATATAGATGCTATTATTAAAAAATATCTTGATCCCTTTAAACCACAAGACACTAAAGAAAAAACACCTGCTCAACAGGCAAGAAGCGATAAACAATACGCTGAAATGAAGACAGATATAAACCAGTTACTAAAAAGTGATTTTTCAAAAGATAGTTTATCTAAAGAAGAAGCACAATCTAAAATTGCCAACTTTTTACGCTCATAAATGATTAAACTAGTTAAAGAAATAACAAAAGGTCTTTTAGAGCAAGAAAAAAAGACAATAGCTGTCTATGGCGGCGGTTTTAAACCACCAACCAAAGGACATTTTGAAGTTGTAAAACAATCACTAGATGAAAATCCTGAAATAGATGAATATATAATCTATGTTGGGAAAAAAGATAGAGAAGGTGTTACACAAGAAGATTCTATGAAGATATGGGGTATTTATAGAAATTATTTACCTAGTAAAGTTAAAATTAGAGAAGCAACAAAACCCCCAATACAAGAAATATATAATATAGCTAAGAATAATCCAGAAGATGAAATACTATGGATTATAGGAGCTAGAGAAGAAAATGAGGCTGACTTTGCTGACATTGCTTCACGCACTAAATCAATTACAAAATATCCTAATTTAGAGCTACGTACAATCGTTACTAAAGGTGGAGTATCTGGTACAGCTGCTCGTAATGCTTCTAAAGTATCTCCTGAAAAATTAAATCAATATTTACCTGATTTCTTATCGGTACAAGAAAAAAATAATATATTTGTTATATTAAATAATGAAATAAGTGAAGCTATTGTAGGTAAAAAAATACAATGCGATAATTGCCCTTGGAATTGGAATATAAAAGATGGGGGAGATGATTTATATATTTGTCATAAATGTGGACATAACAATACACCTTCACTAAATGAAAATGCTTCATATACTAATTCTATAAATATAAAAGAGAAAATAGCTGAACTAACCCAACATATGATAGATAAAGGCATGAATATTGAACCTTTACCTACATTAGAGCTTATAGATGGTGACTCAGAAAATGCAAGTGATTTCTTAGGTAAAACAGCATATTACGATCCAGAGGCAAAACATATTGTATTGTATACTGAAGGTAGACACCCTAAAGATATAGTACGTTCTTACTCCCATGAAATGGTTCATCATATTCAAAATCTAGAAGGACGTTTAGGTAATATTACTACTACAAATACAACAGAAGACGATCATTTAACTAAATTAGAGCAAGAAGCTAATTTAAGAGGTACAATGACATTCAGAGGATGGACAGATAGTATAAAAGAAGGGAAGAAAAAAGATCCATTTGGTCTAAATGCATATGCTGCTGAATTAGGTAGATTAAGAGAAGATGAACAAGGTTATAAAATTTACCTTGATATGGATGGGGTTGTAGCGGATTTCGAACAACGTTTTAAAGATTTATCTGGTATGGGTCCTAGAGATTTTGAAGCCAAATATGGTAAAAATGCTTTTTGGGATTTTATAGATGAAGGCGATAATAAAATTAAATTTTGGGTTGGTATACCTCCCATGGAAGGTGCAAGTCAATTGGTAAATTACGTGTCTAAACATGATTATGTAATGTTAACCGCACCCTCAATTAAAAAACAATCACGTTTAGGTAAAGCACTTTGGATTAGAAATCATACAGGAGATATATTTCCTTCTAAACCAACAGTAATATTTAAAGCTGCTAGAGAAAAGCATAAAGTTAAGCCATCTTTAACAGAAAAGGATATACTTATAGACGATAAGGCATCTACAATAGATAATTGGAATGCCGCAGGAGGAACTGGTATATTATACACATCAGCTAATCAGGCTATATCAGAATTAAAAAAATTAGGTTTGTGAAAGAAAATGTTTTAAAAAAAGACTTCAAAAAACAAGATGTAGAACGAATTCGTAATCTTGTACAAGGAAAGTATGGTGAAAAAACACGATCTAGTGTTGGTTTCTCTAAAAAGGATGAATTTCATCAAGAAGGTGATATTTGGGAATCCGATGGCCGTACTTGGACTATTAAAAATGGTATCAAGCAAAATGTTACTAAGCTAGATAAAGCAAAGAAAGCGCATCTAATGCCCTTACTTTGCCCCAAATGTAGTAATGTAATGAAAAAACGTATGGATAAACAATTTTATAATATCCATAAAACGTGTTTTGATTGTGTAGTTGATATGGAACATGAACTAAAGAAAAATGGTAAGTGGGAAGCATATGAAAATAAAATACACAATGACGAAATTGATAATAAAATAAAAGAGTACAAACTCTGGGTAGAAGAAAAAGTAAATGAATCAAATACCGGATTCGTTACAGAAGCAGGGGATGTAGAACAGTGGAAAGGAAAAGTAAATAAAGAATTAGTTGCAGAAAGTGTTGATGAAGTAATAACATATTTAGAAGGACTTAAAAAATGACCGATTTAGAAGTAGCACTTTTAGTAACTACAATCTCAGCGATTGTTGGACCCATAGTGGTAGCAAAGTATAAACACCATTTATACCTTAAAAGTAAAAAAGTAGACCCTGTAGTCTCATCAATAAAAGCAAATATGCTTGTTGAAGAGCAATTAGACCAACTTAAAAATGAATTAGATGGGTGTCGTGTTTGGTTGTCTCAATTCCATAATGGAGGTAATTTTTACCCAACAGGTAAATCAATCCAAAAATTTTCAATATTTCATGAAATAACAAAACCGGGTGTTAAAACTATAAGGGAAACTTATACTAATATTCCGGTTTCTTTATTCTCAAAACCCCTAATGAAGTTACATGAAAATAAGGAAATTTTAATTCCTAATTACAATAAAAATGAAAGTTATGGGTTATCTACCTTTGCAGAAGGTACTGGCGCTAAATCTTCTTATATATTTGCTTTAAATTCTATTAACGATGAGTTTATAGGTACTATTGGAATTGAATATTGTGAAAAACCTAAAACATTAAATGATGACCAATTAACCGAAGCGCGTACTAAAGCGATATCTATAGGAACATTACTAAGTACATATTTATACGAGACACCCAAAAAATAAGTCATGAGAGATAACTTTAATGTACACGAGTGGAATATCAACAAAATCCGCGAAGAAAAAAATATAAGTGGCGACGAAGCTGTAACAAAAACCATAGAGTTTCTTAGAAAAAGCATTTACCCAAAACTTACAGATGATGAAATGGATAAATTTGTAGTTGGTATATGTGAATTTATGGATTGTACCCCACCTTCTTATAGATTAAACGAAAAATTAGGTGTTTCTAAGGATAAATTAAGTAACATAGTTAAATTCGTTGGTGCTGTTAATTTTTCACAAATGGTTATAAGTCTTAGAGATGAAAATGTTCAAGACGAAATTGTATCCGCTTTTGAAGGTCAATATCCTGCTGTAATGGATAAAAGAGATGATTTACAAGAAGGTTTAAACGAAGATGAAGGTACATTAAATAAAATATCAGACATGTTATCTCGTAAGTTTAATGATTTAAAATTTGATATAAACACAACAGCAAATCGTATAGATGTTCGTGGTTCACAACAAGATTTAATGAATTTTGGATCTAAATCCCACGGTAAAAAAATATATGATTACGAAATATTCCACACAGATGATGATGATAGAGGAGAAATAGTCCGCATTGTTAAGTCTGATTCAATCTCTAGAGGATGATTAAGTTAGTAGATATTTTACTTGAAAAGAAAACAAAACGCGATCGCTGTTTAAGAATAGCAGACCGTAAGTTTGACAAACCATCTGCTTATAAATCAGGTGCTGTAGTAAGATGTCGTAAAGGTGATATTTGGAAAGGTGTTAAAGAACACGTTGAAACATTAAACGAAAAAGAAAAAGAATCATTACATAAATGGTTTAGTAGAAAAGGAGCAGCTGGTAAAACAGGTGGCTGGGTTGATTGTAATACAGGTAGAAAAGACCCCAAAACGGGTAAAATGAAGTACAAACCTTGTGGTAGAGCTAAAGGTGAAAAGCGTGCTAAATACCCATCTTGCCGACCCACTCCGGGCAAATGTAAAGATAAAGGCAAAGGTAAATCATGGGGGAAAACAAAATGATAAAATTAGTTAATTTAATTGCAGAAGATAAAACTGTTGAAGACGCAGATCGTTGGGTAGAATTTCTACAATCCAAACTTGATTTAGATAATCTAAAAAAAGAATTTGGTGCTTCAATTCGTAGTGAAGAAGACTATGCTGTAGATTATTTTAATGTTATAGACCAAATATCAAACCAAAACATAGAATAAATGAAAAAATTACTATTATTATTACTATCAGTTATACTTACATCATGTAACTTAACCTCAATCCCAGGATCAGATATTTTAATTCCTACTCTAAATACTATTATCCAATCAGATGCAGTTCAAAATGCAACCTTTGTTACTACAGATGGGTGTACCAATTCTGTATTAAATGATATTGAATTTTGTAGTTTACTAGAAGTAAAAGATTCATATAAAGAAAGTAGTGTAGATCAAGCATGTGTAGATGTATGTGTGGGTTATCGTCAAACTTGCAAAACGGCATGCGATGTATGCTGTGGGTGGGCTTGTAATTGTAGTAGTTGTAAATCTGGTTGTGATAATGATTATAATAAATGCGCAAGTGGTTGTAGTATATTTGATATCACAGGTGGATATGATTTTAAACTTGAAAATGTAACAGGACTAGGAGGATTAACTGTTACTGACATCTCAGACCCAATTGCTGGAGATGATCCTAATGTATATAGTATTACTATTACAATGAACGTTCCTTCGGTATCTGGTAATGCCTATTATAAAATTTGGCAAGATCCAATTCCTGCAATTGATGGACATACTTCAGTAACTGCTACTAATGTTCCCGTTGTAGCACAAGCTTCACTGATAGATAAATGTGGTGATGGATTTTATATCAATATTACATCTATGGATATTACAATTCCTGATAATATATGGGACTCTAATGAACTATTAGAAATTGCTAATATGTTGGGAATGGATGTAAATTATCTAACAGGAGGTATAGTAGATTTAAATAAAATGCTCACTGACTGGGTTGCTTCTTTTTTAGATGGTGAAGTTACAAATATACTTAATAGTGTATTAAATGATTATAAATTAGCAGATCCTGGATGTTAATGAGATATTTAATTGTTTTATTTACTTTTTTTATAGTAAGTTGTGGTACTTACACAACTAGTTCGTATCGTCCCAAGATAAAGAGTTTATTGGCTATAACAGAAACAGGAGATACAGTATCTGTTTCAATGCGTGAATTTGAAAAACAAAAGTATGACACTTATACAAGATTTAACTACAATAATAGCTGGTACTGGAACAACTGGAGATACAACGATCCTTACTTCCACTACCAATATTATGGGAGATGGAACACTAATTATTATTGGAATAATAACTATTATGTTCCTAGGAATTATGTTAGACCAAAGGTTAAACCTAAAACTAGACCTAGAAATCCACCTCCAAGAACAAGACCTAAACTTAGGGAACCAATTGAAAGAATTAGAGTAAATACTCCTAGAGGATCAAATAATCAATACACCCCAAGGAATACCCCAACCCCAAGAACTAGGACAACCCCTAATACTCAAACCCGTACAAATGTAGGACGTGGATCAACTAGAGGAAGACGCAATAATCAATAATTTTTTAATATTTATAAGTAAAATACATTTCAATGGCTGAATTTAATTATACTGAGTACATTAAAAACAATCCTCTTCTACAAGAAGAAGTAAAGGACAAATTACTCACCGAATCCCAAGAAGTAAGCGAAGAAGCTTCTTCATCTAAAACAACTGTATCTGAGCTAAAAGCAGAAATTAAAGAAATTATTCTTTCTTCTCTAGCAGAAGAAGAGCCAGTAGCTGAAGCTGAAGAAGACGAAGAAGTTGAAGTAGACATCGAAGATGAAATTGAAGCTGATACTGAACCAGCAATGGAACCTGAAATGGATGCAGCACCTGAAGTTGGTCTTTCAAAAGATGAACAAGAAATCCAAAATAGC
>ENA-ORDA01003867-ORDA01003867.1-marine-metagenome-genome-assembly--contig:-NODE-3867-length-10209-cov-2.205981_pt1 | contig 10209 bp, 13 predicted proteins | sample MGYA00237778_ERZ508506 | MGnify/ENA primary metagenome ERZ508506 (study PRJEB26177, sample SAMN06267891) | marine metagenome | isolation source: Monterey Bay, California, USA | place: Pacific...
AATATTTTCAAAGGAAGATGAAAGGATATTTCGGGATATAATTAGAGAATATAAAATTGAAGAAATAAATGATATGAAAAGGCTGCAGAGAGGATGGGTTTTACCAGATGGGAGCCATTTATCTTGGATTTCAGGTAACTTTTTCTTAGATGGCGAAGTTATTAGATTACCATACAGAGACTTAAGAGAGATTTTAGAAACAAATCAGAATAATATATTCAGTTGGAAGATTCTATTATACTCAATTTCCTTAGCTGTTTTGATATATGAAAAATGCGAAGTGTCCAGTTATTTACCACCCATCATACGATATACCGCTGCCTGAAAACCATCGCTTTCCTGGCACAAAGTATAGTGCGTTGATTAAGGAGCTTGAGAGTGCAGGGCTAATAGAAAATTATCTGAAATATCTGCCGAAGCCAGCTACGGCAGAATATTTGTCTATTGCGCATGACCCAGTTTATATTCGGGCTATTGAAACTGGCAACCTCTCAAAACAGCAGCAAACAAAATTAGGCTTGCCATGGAGTGAAATACTCCTCCAACGTTCTTTCTTAGCGCCAAGCGGCACTTTGCTAGCCGCGCAACTCGCTCTTCAAACTGGGGTAGCCTGCCATGCAGCTGGTGGAACACACCATGCCCATTGGGATTTTGGTGCGGGCTTTTGTGTGTTCAATGACCTTGCTTATGCGGCGCGGGCATTGATTGCTATGAAATTGGCAAAAAGAATTCTAATTCTAGATTGTGATGTTCACCAGGGAGATGGAACTGCAAGCATACTCTCGAATGACATGGATATCTTCACCTGCTCAATCCATTGTGCTGAAAACTATCCACAAAAAAAAGCCAACAGTGACCTAGATTTTCCAATCCCCAGAGGCTCTGGCGATGAGGAATATCTGTCCACGCTAGCTCAATGCCTAAACGAATTGGACCGCATTAATTTCGTGCCCGATTTGATACTGTATGATGCAGCAGTTGACGTGCACAATAATGATAAGCTTGGTCTTTTGAAAATGACTTCAGATGGTATTTATCACAGAGACCAAGTCGTCTTGTCTCATTTCAAGGACCGGCAGGTTCCAGTCGCCACCACAATTGGTGGCGGTTATGGAGAAACGCACGAAGAGGTGGCGCAACGTCACAGTATTGTTTTTTCAGCTGTACAGTCAGTTTTCCGCGACTAGTCAGTTCACTATCAAGCCAGAAAGAACAAAACTAACGCTACTTCAATGCTGCGGACAAGGAATAGGATGAGTTTGCTAGCCATTCTGCTTTTTTACTTGGAAATTGTTTTTTGGAATGGTTGATTAAGAGCATATTCTACAAGGCCGAGTGAGTCCTGACCGTAAAACATATCACCATCAATCACATAGGTTGGTGAGCCGAACACAGACATTGCTACCGCCTCTTCAGTATTTTTGTTATACGCGTCCAAAACATCTTTCGAATTTGACGCTTCTATTAGCTTGTCTGCATTTAAACCAACTGAATTTATAATTTTTGTGAGGTCATCGAGATTAGAGAGATTGGCGTCATTAACCCAATGCGCATACATCATTGCATGAACGAGTTTATCTACGTCATGTCCATCTTTTATTGCGGCAATTATCAGGGTATTAGACGGTTCTTCTGGGACGCTATGGTTTGATGGCCAATCTTCAATAATTGGAATGCCGCGGAATTCAGCCCATCTGTCTTTTTGGCGTCTGAAAAAATAATGCAGGTTTTCCTCGGTTCGGTCTTCCCAGCGATGGTTCCCGTTATCAACCATTAAAGTTACTAAGCAAACAGGTTTGTGATTGATTGACCTTCATGACTTTTTTTACGATTTCAGGAAATTTTTTTGAGCCTAAACATGCATAAAGCGAATATGCCGAATAGTAATAATCAATCTGTGACATGTCATTTTCCTCTTAGTCACTAAGCTGCCATAAAATAAGGCTAGCGCAAAGCCTGGCCAGTTACCGCACAAACTGTAGTTTTGGTGCGCCTTGGATTTGTAGGGTATAGGTAATTTACTCAAACCTCATTGGCTCTTTTTCTCATAACTGGATGATTTTCTTTCTAGCAAAAAGCTAATAATTGCACCAAAAGCAAGGCCCCAAAAAGGTGAGCCAATATTGAGCATTGGAATGCCACCTAACGTTACGAGAAATGCAATCAATCCTCCCATTGGGTGACTTGAGCTAAAAGCCCCAGAAAATGCGCTTTGAAGTATTTTTAATAAGGCTAATCCGGCAAGAGTGGCGAGAAACGCTGGTGGGGCTGCAATCAGAATATTTGTAACTGTTGGAGCGGTGAGGCCAAACAAAATTGCAAAAACTCCTAAAAATATAGCAGCAATCCAATGCGCGTCTGGCCTATTGCTTGATACAAGGATAGCATTCACTGGGCCTGTCAAGCAGGTTGATATGCCACCATAAAGCGCTGTAAATAAAGACATAAATCCACAGTAGGATGTAATCATATTTACTGGTGGGTTATGCCCAACATTTTTTAGCACCACAATGCCCTGAGCATTTTGAGCCGCAATTACGGTTACAGCAAGAGGTACGACTAGTTCTAGAGCTGCTGATAATGAGAATTCAGGAATGTAAGTTTTTGGTGTGACGAGAGAAGCAGCAAATGCGACTTCACCAATCTCTAGCCCTTGCCGTTCAAAAATTATAATGATCCCAACTATCAGCGCATAAATCAGAGGCGGGAGGATGAGAGGCAGTCGATACAGTATTGTAACTGTAAGGAATGTTGCTGACATTGCCGAAACAAGAAAAAAATCAGCCTCAAAGGCTTTAATCCAATCAAGTCCAAAACTCACAAATACACCGGCAACCATCCCCATCACGACTGGCATTGGCAGCCAGTCCATAACTTTTTTGACCCAACCAGTTAAACCAAGGCAAAGCAGTAAACCGCCTGTTAGGATGTATGCCCCGATAACTTCCTCAAAAGATAGGGTCTTCAGTGCGGTGCCGACTAATATTGCACCGGGTATGGTCCAAAGAAACACAAGTGGCTGCCGGTAACTCACGGACATTGCAATGCTTAAAAGCCCATTAAAGACAAAGACGGCAAATATCCAAGAGCTGATGTCCCTTTCACTCAAGCCTGATCCAAGGGATACGCTAATTATGATGGCTACAGGTGCCGACGCTGCAAAAAGAAAAGCCACAAAAGCATTTAAAAATTCATTGAGCAAAACGCTATATGAACCCTGATTGCTTACGGATGTTTGTTTCATAGAATTACACTTTCCAACCTCAGAAGTAGTTTAAAATGACGTCGTACTAAGAAAGTGCTTTTCCATCAGCCATCTGACTAAAAAACTTGGCAGCGATATGGCTGCAAATGAGCTGCGGGTCATTCAAGCCCTTCAATTACTCTGACGTCACGCTCAACATTACCTAGTAGTGCAAATGCAGCCTGATAAGCATTACTGGTGATAGCAGCTCGAGCTGCATCGGTGCTTTCAAACTCAACAATAACTGTCCGCTGCTGAATACCATTTTCAAACGTAGCTACCGGCATCCCCCTAGCTATGAATTTAGCGCCAACATTTGTCATCGCTTTCAGAGCTTTTGGAGCATAGTTGCTTAGGTTCTCGTCATTCGGAGCGTCTCTATATGAGACCACTATGTATCCTTTTGGCATCGGGCCCTCCATTTCTTAAAAATTGTGCCACAAAATAAGGCCAACGCAAAGACTGGCCGTGAGTGACGCCCCCTGTTACCGCAATGACGGCTAAACAGATTTGAGTTTATTAAGAGCAGTCGTGTGTTCTGGTCCAAGACCACAGCATCCACCAAATATGGAGCATCCACTCTTCTGCCAGCCTTTAGCGTATTCCAGTAGCACTTTTGGTTCAATTATGTCTTTGAATTGCCAATTCGGCGCCACAAAATATCCGCTGTCGGGATAAGCCATTAACATACCTGAAAAATGACACTTTATTTCAACTAATGCGGCCTCAATTGCGTCAACTGAAGTGTGCATTATACCGATTGCATCGAAATCATATTGGCAAGCTTGAGTCACAATCTTTTCAAATGAGACAGATGTATCGTGCCAAGAGGTCAATGGAGCCGACGGTGTTTCTCTTTTTGCTGATAGCCCACACCAGATTGGCAATTTTGATTGGTTTGCGCAGTCAAAAAGGGGAGTCATTCTCGCTGGGATTGACATCATTTCAAGCAGAATTAGGTCAACTCCCTCTCTCTCAAAAATAGATATCATCTCATTGTAACAATTAGTAAGCTCTTCAGGTGAAATATCAGGTTGCTGCTTTGCCCCTTCAACCCCGTCAGTAAATGGAAGCACGTGAGATATTGAGCCAGCAACGGACACATTTGCTCCGGTTTTTTGTCTGGCTTCAATTGCAGCAGAAATATTTAAACGATTTATCTGTTGAACTGCATCACCAAGTCCTGCTGGTCCAAGCATAAGGCGAGAACTTGCATAGCTATTCACAGTGATGATGTCAGCTCCAGCCTTGATGTAGGCAATGTGGGTCTCGACTAATTTCTCATAATCATCAACAGCGACGCACCCAGACCATTGCCCGTTACGCATTTTGGCGCCTCTGCGCTCAAGCTCAGTTGATACCCCGCTGTCTAGGATTATTGGTAACAGCCGTTCTCGCTTTTTAATTAACTCTGCGTAATAGTTTGTCATTGTTTTAACCTATCTGACTTTTCAGTGATAGCTGCATTTTCAGTCATTTTTTATAGTACTTTTGCAAGCAATGAACCTGGGTGAGATGGTGGATTTTGAGTCCACCAAAGGGACATTGATAACGTGCCAAAAATAAGGCCAGCGTAATTCTGGATATTTAATACTGCCCAACTTGTTTGGCGCCGCGATAAAATATTGTTTTCAGTGCCTCATTTGCTTCGTCTCGGAATTTAACATCGCTCTTGGCCATAACCGACGAGGGGCGGGGGGTGTGTTGATGGTATCCATAACTGTCTGAGCCTCTCGCTTGTTGGACAAATATTTTTCCATAAATAGAGCCAACGTTTGCTCCGATATATGACTGAATAGCGAAGCCAATTCGACGGCTCTTGGAGCTGTTGTGGCCTGAACCGTGGACAACCCAAGGGTGATGGAGGGATAATTGGCCTGCCTTAAGCATAATCGCTGTTGTCTCAGCCTCTGGAACATTTTGAACGGCTTGTCCGCGAGTGAGTAGGTTTTCTTCGTCATAGGTGTCCAAGTGTTCGCGGGCGCCCTCTAAGTGACTTCCGGGCCACATATACATACAACCATTTTCGGTTGTGACATCTGACAATGCTAACCAGGCAGTTACCCAGTTTTCAGGCTCAAGTCCTATGTAACGTGCGTCCTGATGCCAGCTTATAAAGCCTCGCTGCTCTGGCTCTTTAACAAACAACGTAGTGCCGCCTACTAAGATGTCCCTACCAATAAGACTCTCAACAGCATCAAGAATGTTGGGGTTGTGTGCTATTTTGTCAAAAAGTGTAGTTACATAGTGAACATTATTGCGATTGCGTCCCGTTACTGCGTCTGGGTGTAATGCCTCTAAATCTTCAAGTTCTTGCCGAAGCGCCGCAGCCTCTTTCGGCGTGTATATATCAAGAGGAGTGATAAAGCCGTCACTATTATATACGTCAATCTGCTCTTTAGTGAGTTGAGGCATCAAACCCTCCTGAATGAAGCTTTTAAAATTTTGTTTAGTGATGTTGGTAATCCTAAATTCTTACCATTGTTAATTAGTTTTATATTAAGATGTTCTTCAAATACTTCAATAACATCTTCTAATCTTTCATTTGGGTCATCATTTACTACGATAACTTGATACTTTGATTTATCCATTGTCTGTGTTGACAAACTTCTTAAACATCTATGTAACCAATTTTTCTGAGTAGTTCCTTTCATTAATAACAAACTTCCATTTTCTAACAAAATATCTATACGCTGTTTAGTTTCTTTATGCTTAAAAGAAAATTTACGCTCAGCACCCAAAGTTATGGAGGCGATAGTCCCGTTTTCTAAAAGCGTTTTTTCAGCATCAGAATGCCAACCCATACCTTCATCTCCACTATGATATAAATTTAATAAACAAGAATTGTAGGTTGTTGCTGATAACGCTTCAACCTTATGTTTTAGTTGGAGTAATGTTGGAGTCCAAAGATGAGCCTGTTTAGTCACCCCAGAATATTTGTAACTGTAAGTTTGATCACCAAACCAAGCAACTTTTCTTTTTGTGATATGATGCTTTCCAAATATAAAAGCTTCATCATTTTTCCATGGAATTTGTTCAAAAAGATTCTTAAAATATTGTTCAGACTCCTCTTTAGAAAAAACTAATCCATGATAATCTACCTCACCATCGAAGGGAATAATATTTTTAACTCTATCTTGATTAAATAAATTCACACAATAAAAGATAAATTTTATAAAAGTTATTTAAAAAAAGAATCTACAAATTCATTTTTATTAAAAACCTGAAGATCATCAATTCCCTCGCCAACACCAATATATTTAACCGGTATTTGAAATTGATCTGAGATTCCAATTACGACACCTCCCTTTGCTGTTCCATCTAATTTTGTAACAGCCAATGAACTTACCTCAGTAGCGAGGGTAAATTGTTTTGCTTGCTGAAATGCATTTTGACCAGTTGACCCATCTAACACCAATAAAACATCATGCGGGGCATCTTCAACTACCTTTTGCATTACTCGTTTAATTTTAGTTAACTCATTCATTAAGTTAACTTTATTATGTAATCGCCCAGCTGTGTCAATAATAACAACATCAGCATCCTGAGAAACCGCTGAAGTTAAAGTATCAAAAGCTACAGAAGCAGGGTCTGAACCCATGTCTTGACGAACTAAAGGAACCCCTGTTCTATCTGCCCAGACTTGTAATTGATCTATTGCTGCTGCTCTAAATGTGTCTGAAGCCCCTAAAACAACTTTCAAACCTTTCTTTTTAAACTGAGAAGCTAACTTTCCAATAGTAGTTGTTTTACCCACTCCATTCACACCAACAACCATAAGAACATAAGGATTCTTATTTTCTGGAATGCTGAAATCTGTATCATTTCCAACATTAGTCTCAGATAATAAATTAGCTATTTCTTCTCGTAAGATGATGTTTAACTCGTCAGTTCCTAAATATTTATCTTTTGAAACTCTAGCCTCTATTCTATCAATAATTTTAAGAGTGGTATCAACACCTACATCAGAAGAAATTAGTATTTCTTCTAAATTATCAAGAACAGCATCGTCAACTTTAGATTTCCCTGCGACGGCTTTTGATAGTTTATTTAAAAAACTAGATTTTGATTTCTCTAACCCTTTATCTAGAATTTCTTTTTTCTCTTTGGAAAATATCTTTTTAAAAAAACTCATGTATTTTGTTTGATGTTTAGGCCTTTCAAATTTAACCAAATTTATGGCATAAAAAAAACTACTCTCTAGGTAGAAAGTAGCTTTATTATTTGGTGTAAAATAAATTTATTTTTTTGCTAAAAATTCATTTACTTTAGAAGGATCCATAATAGATTCAACAAATGTATAGGCTCCAGTCTTTGGAGATTTAATCATTTTTATTGCCTTACTTAGCCTTTTTGAACCTGTCTGTAACGATGCTACTGATTTCTTTGCCATGTCCTTAAATTATTTAATTTCTTTATGAAGTGTCATTTTCTTCAAGATAGGATTGAATTTCTTGATTTCAACTCTATCAGGAGTATTTTTCTTATTCTTGGTTGTAATATATCTTGAAGTACCTGGTTTACCAGTTGCTTTGTGTTCTGTACATTCTAAGATTACCTGAACTCTGTTTCCTTTTTTTGCCATCTTTCTATACTTTTCTAGAAAATTACTTAGTTAAGAAACCTTTTTCTCTTGCTTCTTTAATAACAGCAGAGATTCCTTTCTTATTAATATTTTTTAACGCAGAAGCAGAAACTTTTAATGTAACCCATTTGTCTTCTTCCGGAATGTAAAAACGCTTTGTCATAAGATTAGCGTTAAACTTTCTTTTCGTTCTATTCAAAGCATGAGAAACATTGTTTCCTACCATGGCTTTTTTTCCTGTTAATTCACAAACTCTAGACATCTTCTTACAGTTTTAATTTCTTTTCTTTAAACGAGGTGCAAATCTACACTTTTTTTAAAATCTTACAAAAACAATTTTGGTTATTTTTTTAGAATTTCTTGTTGTAGCATTTGTAGTGATTTATTTACAGTTCTATTGATTACTTTTTCTCTTGGCTGCCCAAAGTTAAACTCCTCTATATGAACTCCTTTATCTGATGCAATGGCAATAAAAACAACTCCTACAGTTGCCGAAGTCTTATCTGTTGTAGGACCTGCATTTCCTGTAACTGCAATGGCATAATCTGATGTTGTTTTCTTTTTTGCAGAAATAGCCATTTCTTTTACAACTTCTGAGCTAACCACTGAATGATTTTTTATAGTTTCTTCCGAGACATCTAACAACTCTTGTTTCATCTTAGATGTGTAGGCTATGATACTGCCATTAAAATAGGCCGAAGACCCCGCTACCGAAACAATTGTTGCAGCAATTTTACCACCGCTTACACTTTCTGCTGTACAAAGAGTTTTTCCTGTATCTTTTAGCAGATTTCCAACATGCTCTTCTATAGTAACGCCATTTTCTTGACCTGTAATAATATCTGAAAGCAGTACATACAATTCTTGCAGCACTTCATCTAAGCTTTCTTCTAGAGTCTCTTTAATAGGACCTTTTGCAGATAAACGCAAACGAACCCTTCCAAAAGAAGGTAAATAAGCTAATTTAATAAAATGAGGAAGCTTGTTTGCCCAGTCTTCAATTCGTTCGGCAATAACACTTTCTCCCTGACCATAGGTCATAATTGTTTTATGAATAATAAAAGGAAGCTTAAATTGCTCTTGAATTCTTGGAAGTACTTCATACTTCATTAAACCTTTCATTTCGTAAGGAACACCTGGCATAGAAACAAATACAGTATGGTTCTCGTAAAACCACATCCCGGGTGCAGTTCCCATTCTATTCATTAATAAGGTGGCTTTTGATGGTAACTGTGCTTGGTATTGCTGTACTTTATTATAAGGAATGTTATATTTCTTAAACATTCTTTGAATGTGTTCTATAACTTCTGGGTATTCAATAACTTGTTCATCATGAAAGTATTTTGCAATTGTTTTTTTAGTGATATCGTCTTTAGTTGGACCAAGACCACCAGTAATAATAACAATATCTGCTCTACTCTGAGCTTCCTCAAATGCCTTTAAAATATGTTGCTCATCATCTTGAATAGAGGAAATTTGATATACAGAAACACCAATTTTGTTTAACTCTGTTCCAATCCATTGAGAATTTGTGTCTACTATTTGTCCAATGAGTATCTCATCTCCGATCGTTATAATTTCTGCATTCATAAAAAACTTTTGTGCTTACTGTTTAGTTATTTTCCTTCTTCAGAATCCTAGATTCTTTATTTCACTCTAATTTCAAAAGCTATTTTATCTTGAATCTTTCCAACTAAAACATCGTTTTCTACCACCTTGCCTACCCCAGCAGGAGTTCCCGTAAAGATAATATCTCCTTTCTTTAGGGTGAAATATTGAGAGACATAACTAACGAGTTCATCTATTTTCCAAAGCATCGCCTGTGTATTTCCATCCTGAACAACTTCCTCATTTTTAATTAATTGAAAAGAAAGGTTTTCTAGATCAAATTGAGATTTCGCATAAAACTCTCCAACTACAGCACTACCATCAAAAGCTTTTGCTTTTTCCCAAGGCAAGCCTTTCTCTTTACAATGTTGTTGAATATCTCTTGCCGTAAAATCTATTCCCAAACCAATTTCATCATAGTATTTATGAGCAAATCTAGTGGCAATGTGCTTTCCTACCTTGTTAATTTTAACCAATACCTCTACTTCATAATGAACATCTTTTGAAAAAGGTGGAATAAAAAAAGGGTTTTTTTTAAGTAAAATAGCAGAATCGGGCTTCAAAAAAACAACCGGATTATCTGGACGTTCATTGGCAAGTTCTTCTATGTGTTTGGCGTAATTACGACCTATACAAATTATTTTCATAAGATGATTGAGTTTTATGTGTTAGTCATTAATTAAGGAATCCATTGTTTTGGAAAGTTTGGTTTTCTTTTTTCTAAAAACGCATCTCGTCCTTCTTTTGCCTCATCTGTCATATATGCCAAACG
>ENA-ORDA01003868-ORDA01003868.1-marine-metagenome-genome-assembly--contig:-NODE-3868-length-10204-cov-3.686975_pt1 | contig 10204 bp, 11 predicted proteins | sample MGYA00237778_ERZ508506 | MGnify/ENA primary metagenome ERZ508506 (study PRJEB26177, sample SAMN06267891) | marine metagenome | isolation source: Monterey Bay, California, USA | place: Pacific...
AGTTTTTTTAGGAAAACTTGTTGGCATCAAATTCATCATATCTTTTATCTTTAATGGCATTAAAAATTGAAAAGGTTTAGCTAATTTAACCATATAACTTGCTAATCTAAAATATCCAGTATTCGGTAACACTACTGATAAAAAGTTTCTAATTGTTCTATCAAAAAAAGATCTTTCATAATTTTTTTCAATATATTTTTTTCCATGATCAATGATGTGCATATAATTTACTCCAGCAGGGCAAGTAGTCATGCAGCTGTAACAAGAAAGACATCTGTCTATATGTTTTACCGTCTTTGCAGTTGGTCTTTTTTTATTCTCCAACATATCTTTAATCAAATAAATTCTGCCTCTTGGTCCATCTAATTCATCACCAAATATTTGATGGGTAGGACAAGTAGCATTACACATTCCACAGTGAACACATTTTTTAAATATTTTTTCAGTAGAGGCGTAATCACTATTTTCTAACTGTTTTTTTGTAAAATTAGTTTGCATTAAATTCCTCTGTACATCTTTCCAGGGTTAAAAATTCTCTTAGGATCAAAACTTTTTTTTATTTTTTCTGATATTAATAGCCTTGTATCATCTACAGTAAAGATCATCTCTTCATAATCGTATTCGTTTGATGTCTTAATAATGGTTAAATAACCACCTAGTTCTTTAATTAAATTTTTTATCTCACTAACCTTAGTATTTTTCTTAGACTGAACTTCTGTCCAAAATAATGAGCCACACCAATCTATATAATATTTATACTTATTGCCTAAGTATTGCATTAGCTTCGTTCCTTTTGATGGGGGTATTACTACTCTCAATAAATTATTTTTTGTTTGTTTAAATAATTCGAGGTTATTAATTTTTTTCCAAAATGGAGTTGATTGATGTACATCTAAAATAGTTTTATCTAATTTATTAAGTTCTAATTCATCAGTTAAAGCTTTTATTTTTTCATCTATTGAAATTTTATCTCCCTCAATTCTTAACGCTACAAATGAACCCTTGTGCTCTAAATCATTAAATTTAAAGACCATTTCTTTATTGTGATCATAACTTGCATCTTTTGGCTCTTCAGCAATAAAAACAGCTCCCGAAACTTCGCTGCTAGAACTTGATATTTTTTCAAACAATTCGTTAACTAATTTTTTATCGCCAGTATTAATTGTAATTGTATTGGATAATTTTTTCTTAGGTAAAACTTTTAAAGTAATTTCTGTTAAAGCGACTAATGTCCCAAAAGATCCTGTGACGAGTTTTGATAGATCATAACCTGTAACATTTTTTACAACTGTTCCTCCTGATTTAATAATATCACCCTTACCATTCACGCCTCTAAAACCCAAAATATGATCTCTCATGCTTCCAACTTTAAACCTTCTAGAACCAACAAAGTTACAGGATAAATGACCTGCTACAGTTCCTTTGTTTGATTTTCCATCATCAATAAAACCAAAATCAATGGGTTCAAAAGCAAGCTCTTGATTATTTTTTTCCAACTCTTGTTCAACTATTTCTAAAGGGGTATTTGCTTTAACTTTAATATAAAGTTCTTCAGGTAAATATTCCACTACACCAGATAATTTAGAAAGTGATAATTTTTTTGCAGACTGTATTTTATTACCAATAAAATTTTTTGAACCCAGCCCAACTAATTCTGTTGGCTGATTTTTTTTATAAAGCTCTTTAACAACACTTGAAACTTGTTGCTCATCTTCTGGATAATAAGTGTTATTAGAATCTTGGAAGATCTGGGAATTTTTCTTCATTTCTATGGACATGTACCCTTCCTTCCTCTGCACATTTTCTTAATATTGGATAAACTTTTCCAGGATTTAGTAAGTTTTTTTCATCTAGCGATTTTTTAATATCTAATTGTTGTTGAATATCTGTATTATTAAACATCTCACACATTAGTTCTCTTTTTTCAACTCCAACTCCATGCTCTCCAGTGATCACTCCTCCTAATCTCACACACGTCTTTAATATTTCAGCTCCAAATTCCTCTGTTTTTCTTAATTGCTCTTTATCACTTCCATCAAACATTATTAATGGATGTAAATTTCCATCTCCTGCATGAAAGCAATTTGCTACTGGTAATTTATATTTTTCAGAAAGTCTTTTTATTTCAAGCAAGGCTTCAGCTAGTTTTCCTCTTGGTATAGACCCATCCATACAATAATAATCTGGTGCCATGGCCCCACAAGCTGGAAAAGCTGCTTTTCTACCTGCCCAAAATGATAATCTTTCTTTTTCATTTTTACTTAACTTTAAACTTGAGCAATTATTTTTTTCACAAATACTTCTTACTTGTTTTAATAATTCATCTACCTCAGATTCTGTTCCATCTAATTCTACAATCAATAAAAGTTCTGCATCTCGTGGATAACCTGCTTTACTAAAATTATCTGTAGCCTCTATCAAAGCTTTATCCATTATTTCCATACCTGCTGGAACAATTCCACTTGAAATAATTTCTGATGCAGCGTTTCCACCTTCTTCAATTGTTGGAAATCCTATTAATGCTGCCTTAACTACTTGAGGATTTTTTAAAATTTTTACTGTCACTTCAGTAATCACTCCTAATAATCCTTCTGAACCACAAATTAATCCCATTAGATCATACCCTTCTTGATCAAGAGTTTTTCCACCAACTCTACAAACTGTTCCATCCATCATTACCATTTCAACACCTAAAATATTATTAGTTGTCGTTCCATATTTTAGAGAATGGACGCCTCCAGAATTTTCAGCAACATTGCCTCCTATTGAGCATGCAAGCTGACTTGATGGATCTGGCGCATAGTAAAAATTTTTATGCTGTACAGCATGTGTTATTCCTAAATTTGTTACACCAGGTTGGGTTACTACACATTTATTTTCAAAATCAATTTCTATAATTTTATTAAATTTTCCAAGACTTAATAAAATTGCATCATTTAAAGGTAGAGCTCCTCCTGAAAGACCAGTGCCGGCCCCTCTTGGTACAACTTTAATATTTTCTTTATGACAAAATTTTAAAATATTACTTACTTCTTCAGTGTTTTCTGGCATCACAACAGCCAATGGTGTCTGTGTGTAAGCTGCTAATGCATCAGTTTCATATGGTTTAATATCATCTGCATGACTTAAAACATTTTCTGGATTGATAATTTTTGCAAGATTTTTAAAAATATATTCTTTTTTATTGATCGTTGCTTTGTCAATCTTTGGCAGAACTAATTCACTCATTAGTCTTAGCCTAGCATTTTTTTGATATTTTCCAATGCGTTAGATATGTTGTCTTGTGAAGCTGCATAGCTAAATCTTACGTAATCTTGGCAAGTTTTACCAAAAGCTGTTCCTGGAACTATTGCTACCCCTGCTTCATGCATACATTTTTTTGCAAATTCTGAACCATTCATTCCTGTTCCAATAACTTTAGGAAATGCATAAAAGGCTCCTCCTGGTAAACTGCATTCCACACCTGGTAAACTATTTAAACCTTCGTGAATCAATTTCCTTCTTTGATCAAATTTTACCATCATTTCATGGATTGCATCATCTGGTCCATCTAAAGCTGCAATTCCTGCAAATTGTGAGGGAGCATTAACACATGAAACACTATTAATAATTAGTCTGTTTACATGTGGTATTAATTCTTCTGGCCACACACTCCATCCCATTCTCCAACCCGTCATGGCGTAAGCTTTGCTCCAACCATCTAAAACGATTAATCTATCTTGCAGATCGGGGTAATTAAAAAATGTTGGCATTTCTTTTCCATCATAAATTTGTCTACTATAAATTTCATCGCTAAGGATTGCTACATGAGGATGTTTTTTTAACCCTTCTGCTAAAACATCTATTGCAGATTTTTCAACAAAACTTCCCGTTGGATTATTCGGGTTAATTAATATTAGCAATCTAGTTTTATCTGTAATTAAAGATAGAATTTTTTCTGGATCAAATTTTAAATCTTTATCTTCTGTTAAGTCATAAGGAACTGCTGTTGAACCTGTATAATTAATCATTGACTCATATATTGGGAATGCAGGAGTTGGATGTATAATTTCTGCACCTGGTTCACCAAAACATTGTATAGCATAATACATTGTTGGTTTCCCACCTGGCATTATCAATACTCTTTCAGGATCAATATCCTTATTGTAAAGTTTTTTAATTTTTCTAGTAACAGCTTGTCTGCACTCTAAAATTCCATTTGATAAAACATATCCATGATGACCTTCATCTAATGCTTTTTTTGCAGCATCTACTACGTGTTGGGGTGTCTTAAAATCAGGCTGACCTAAACCTAAGTGGATCATTGGTTTGCCTTGTGCTTCTAATTTTTTTGCTTCAGCTAAAACACTAAATGCAGATTCAGTTCCTAGTCTTTGTAAATTTTTTGCTAATTTCATAATAATTTAATTCTAATATAAATATTTTATAATTTAATTTATTTTTTTTATATATAATTTTGATAATTAAAAACTATTTTCTATAAATTAATTTTGACATATCTAATTCATTTAAAGTCTTACAGCCCATTAATACCATATTTCTATTAATTTCATCATGCATGTTTTGCAATAGACGTTCCACACCAGGTTGACCTCCAGCACTTAAAGCAAATAAAAACATTTTTCCAAAACTACATGCTGTTGCACCAGCTGCTAAAGCCTTTAAAACATGAGTTCCACGTCTTACACCGCCATCTAAAATAATCTCTAATTTATCACCAACAGCCTCTCTAATTGCATTAACTTGATCAAAGGGTGATCTTGAACCATCTAATTGTCTACCCCCATGATTTGAAATCATTATTGCTGTACAACCAATATCTATTGCTCTTTTTGCATCTTCAACTGACATAACACCTTTAAGGGCAAATGGACCATTCCATCTTTTTACACAGTATTCAGCGTCCTTCCAATTCATAGCCGGGTCATATTGTTCATTGATATATTCGATAACTGATTTTGAAATATTTGTTCCTTTATCTGTTTTATTCTTAACATTTGATAATTCAAATTTTTTATGAGTAAAATAATTAAATACCCATTCAGGTCTCATGGCAAAACTCATTAAGCTTTGAAGTGTCAATTTTGGAGGTGTGGTAAAGCCAGTTCTATGATCTCTTTCTCTGTTTCCAGCAACTAATGTATCAACTGTTAGACACATACCATTAAAACCAGACACTCTACATCTGTCTATTAAGTCGTCCGTAATTGATTGATCTTTATGAACATATAGTTGAAATAATTTTGGTCCATTTGAAATATCAGCAATCTCTTCAATAGTATTATTGGCCATCGTAGACATACTATAAAAAGTTCCAAATTTTTCAGCAGCTCTAGCTGAAGCCTTATCACCTTCATGATGGTAAAGTCTTTGCATTGCAGTTGGTGAAAGAAAAATTGGCATATCAATTTTTTTTCCAAAAACAGTCGTTGAAAGATCTGGTTTACCAACACTAGCAAGAATATTTGGAATTAAATCACAATCATCGAAAGAATCTGTATTTCTTTTTAAGGTTTTTTCATCATCTGCACCGCCATCAATGTAGTGAAAAATTGGAGAAGGTAATCGTTTTTTTGCTAACTTTCTAAAGTCATTAAAATTATAGCAGTCTTTTAGGTTCATTAATTAAGTTAAAATGTTTTAAAAAAGTTAAACATATAACTATTGGCACCAGGATTTTTTGTTCCTAAGCTTGCATTAGAAAGATGATTATAAGAAAAACCAAGTTGACTATTACTAACAAAGTCTACTGAAATTTGTAATTCACTTTTAAATTCTAGAATATGACCAAGATCTTTACCATCACCCTTACTGTATAATCCTGGTGCAAAGCTTGGTGTAAAATTAATTTTACCTAGCTTATATTGTGCCTGAACACCTGTATAAATATATGCAGCAGAGTCTGCAGTCACTAATGCACCTGTTATGGGAGAAATATTACCTAAAAAAGTATCTCTATTTAAATCCTCATTTTGATGTTGAAATCCAATTAATGTTGATTTTTTACCAGTATCACTGAAGTCAAACATTCCAGAATAAACATTAAATTTAGAGCTATTTTCTTCTGCATAAACCACTGAAGACAATAAGCTAAAAAAAATGATAAAAATAAATTTTAATATTAAATAAACCAACCTCTGTAAAATAAACCCACATCATCTCTGTATCGTCTGTATTTTTTATTTGACATACTTTATTAAGTGCAGAGGTTTTAATGCCGTAAGTAAAAGAACCACAAACCACCTCATCTGACTTTATGAAATCTATTTCTCTATTTTTTTCATACTGTTGAAACCAAACACTTTCAAGCATCCATGTAAATTCACCAAATTCGTTCAGGTGCAAATCCCCTCCAATCTTTGTCAACAGATTTCGCATATCTGTGTTTGTAAAGAGCTCTTTAAAGAAGTCTAGGTGATTTTTATCGGCGATATGAAAGTCAGAATGAACCACATGGTCTTTTGAAACCTTTTCTAGTTCTGAAGGAAGCGCAGTATAACCAATAGGCATAATCGAATCGTGAGTTTTCTTGTATTCTTCAATACGACTTAAATACATTCTTTTATGCTCTTCGTGATTAATCACATCATTTACAAAAATCATTTGCCTTGACCTCGATACCTTTTAAAAGATTTTTTCTTTGACTTGTTCATACTCGAAAACTTAATCCAACGATGCCCTTGACTTGTTTTCTTACGAGTGCCTACGAAACGCTTGAGAATCACCATGTTCTGGCCACCTCGTTTTCATCATACCATCTATCGACAATTCCGTTCAATGCACTTCGACAGTAGCCTTCAATCCATTCATCAGACTCTAAGTAGGTTTCAATCGTAATGATATTGTCCTCATTCAGAACAGAGATGATATCTTCGTATCCCCATTCGTTCTTCTCAGGCGAAACATTAAAGGCTTGTTCTATATCGTGAACCACCCATTCGTATGCTCGTTCTTCGAGTTGGTCACAGAGTTTGTGTTGTTTATGAACCTCAAAGACCATTGTTTGCCTCCTCTAGTGAGTCCATAAAAAAGATAAAGAGAAAATTCGATAACAACCCAATGGCTGCTAGTGTAACAATAAGTGTCGGTAGTATATATGTCATAGTATGTGATATAGTATTAGTAGTTGTAAAAGAAGAACAGTAACAGCAGACACCGTACGAACCCATTCGAGTGTGTATCGTGTTCGGCGTCTTTGTTCAATTGTTGTCAAGGTATCTCCAGGCGGCAGTCCCGAGGCCTCGCTACTTCAACATAATTTGCCTGTTGCTTTTCACCAATCGTGCCACGAACAAAGGTATTAAACGCTAGAGAGTATCTATCATTCTTTGCTTTTAATTCAGGAACAGAATGAGAAATTGTTGAATTCCAAAGATAGAGTGTGCCGACTGTGGCAGGCATTAACCAAGAGTGGCAATTATGTTCATGAAATTCTGTTGCAGGAAAGTACCAAGACTGGCCACTTTCACCACGAACAGGGTGAAAAAATTCAATCTGGTCAGTATCATTGCCTGAGAAATACAATGTGCCCGAAACAATCGAGTTCGGATGTGAGTGTTTATGATGATGTCCATTTGGAGAAGTTCTATTCACCCAACTCTGAGTTAAGTACAGTTCCGCATCACCATCTTTAAAGTCATAGACCTTAGAAGCATAATCTTTCAGGCTATTCTCAACAAACTCTCGTAGACTTGCAAGATTTTTTTTATCAAGAACACTCTTACTAGTACCTACAGAGTTACCAATATTTTGAACCCAAAACTCGTCTTTCAGGGCCTTTAACTCAGTACTCGTAATATTCCTATTGAGCTCATAGGCACCAAGAGGTTCGGGAAATAGACTATGTATGTTATTCATATTATATTGTGTAGTGTTATTAGTTAGTATTATACATCATTATAAGCTTCTTGTCAAGCATCACATCAAAAAAGATTCCCCACACCCACAACGAGCCTTCTCTTTAGGGTTAACGAATTCAAACCCTTCATTCAGACCTTTGACCTGCCAGTCTAACATTGCACCATCTACATAGACGGCTGACTTTGCATCTGATAGAATGGGTATACCCTCGTAGACTGCTTCTAAGTCCTCTAAGTTCTTATGTATAGACCATTCAAGTACATACTGCATACCTGAACACCCTGCACCTTTGACTGCCACTCGTAGACCACGATACTTATTCGGGTCGTATAGAGTCTGTAGTTTAGTGAGTGCTGAGTCTGATAGTGTTATAGTCATTGTTCTGTTAGGGGGTATGTAACCTTTCATTTTTGTGTTTTTAGCCTGCGAAAAAAAATCTGTATATTTTTGTATAGGAAAGTTCTGAGTCAGCGTTCTATCTAAGTTATCTATACCCTAAGGGATCCCTTATGTACTCTAGCGAATACTGCTGAGTTTCGAGGGGGGGCTGTTTAGTTTAAGTCAATACGACCACCTGTTATATTCACAGAGGTATCGCCGTCTAATGCTGTTGTCTTTGACTTCATAGTATGTGCTGTTGTGTTCTCTGTCTTATTCAGAGTGGTCTCATTCCAATCTCCGCTTTGCTCAGAATCTAAGCTCTTACTCTTAAGCCGTATCCCTTGAGCTGCATCTAGCACTATGTCTTTACCACTCTTGAGGTTGATATCACCATCGGTCGTTACTACATTCACATCACCCTTATCGACCTGTATGTTTACATTAGCATTCTTACCTACTTGTATAGTGTAGTGATACTTTGTTACTGCTTGACCAGGAGGGCCGTCTGCACCAGCGCCAGCTGCATTGACAAAGACCTTAACGCCACCATTAGTGGTGGTACTCTGATTGCCTCTGATGTGTGTGTACTGTTGACCATAGATGAGGTCGTAGTTGTCCTTCTTCACCCTTGTGACCTTATCACCATTCGGGTGTATCTCATAGCCTGTACCATTCGCATGCCTTTCATGTATTCTCTCTGCACCAGGCGTGTCGTCTATCTCTCGTACATGACCACCTTCACTCTCATAGACATGGTTATGTGGGTAGGTAGAGGCGTATGGGGTCAGGGGTTCGCTGAAGTTTGTGCCGTCATCGCCCTCAATAGACTTTGCCGTTGCATTAGCACGACCAAGTTCGACCGGGTCAAAGTCTGCACGGCCTATACTAACAGTTCTATCTTCCTTTCGTATCGTAAGAGTAGAGTGAGGTAAGTCGGCATCATTGACTGCTAAGCGGTTGACATCTGTTTCTTCTTTGTACTTAGGGTAGACGCCGTTGACTGCATCTTGAAACCCTTTCTTTGAGTTAATGTCAGGCAGCTCTGAGGGAACTCCTGGGAGGGTTCCGATGATGATGGGTTGCTGAGCGTCCGCCCCGTCTTGGAAGAAACCAACCACCCATGTGCCTTCTACGGCACCTAATGGAGTCTGCCCAAGCCCACTCACAGTAGCAGAAGTAATGGGGTTCATCACATGCGACCACGGTAGGTCACTCGTAGGGAGTTTAATCAAGTCCTCTGTGTGATACCCTAAGCACCTAACTCTCAGGCGTCCGAGGGTCTTAGGGTCTTGTCTATCTTCGACAACGCCCACGAACCATTGAAACCCATTCTTCCCCATAAATTCACTCATAAACTTTTTCTCCTGTACCGATACCTCTCGGACTTTATACCACTAACATCCTGTTATTTCCACCTATTTAATTAGTATTCGCTTTTATCGAACATAAAACACTATTACACACTCTTTATTCGTATAATTCGTATATACAACAAAGGTTTACCATCTACGCAACACTAGACCTTTTATAAAATGATACACGAACCCTATGTGATACGATACTTTGAACACTACCCAATATAGCAGTTTATTCATTGCATTACCCTCTTATACCTTCTACTGTAGGCGGTGTTGCGACTTCTAATCTATCACTCTGTATCTTATCTAATAATGCACATGAAGATAACATCATGGCACATAGTATTACTGTTATAAACTTATTCATATCTACCTCTTTTTAACGGTCATCTTATTATGCCTTTGTGATACTCTACTAGGGTGTATGCCGGCCTTACTAGCATCACCATACTTCTTCTGTAGCATGCCCATTCTCGCCCTCATTCTCGCTCTTCGTTTCATAGCGGCAGGACCGAGTTCTGATAGGTCATATAGCGAAAGAGGAATGTCCTTGGCGCCTTCTTCGTTCTTCGGTACACAATTGGGAACCCGTTTGCCACCCTTCA
>ENA-ORDA01003874-ORDA01003874.1-marine-metagenome-genome-assembly--contig:-NODE-3874-length-10193-cov-8.833531_pt1 | contig 10193 bp, 11 predicted proteins | sample MGYA00237778_ERZ508506 | MGnify/ENA primary metagenome ERZ508506 (study PRJEB26177, sample SAMN06267891) | marine metagenome | isolation source: Monterey Bay, California, USA | place: Pacific...
CTTCTTTAGAGCCGCCGTCATAATTAAAGATGCAATTTATCGAGGTTACATATATCATATGGTTATATACAGGATGTTACTGTAATTAACCGAAAGTCAGGGTAACGTCTGTAATGAAACAAATATCAGGGCACTCACTGTTCTGTCGCTGTTGAGCTGGTCAGCGCGGTCGCTCCCTCCCTCCTGCGCGATCAGATCAAAACCAGCACCCTTTTGGAGATTGAATATGAAAGTCGTAATTGAAGGTCTTGAAGAAGGACAAGTGCTAGTCGTTTCAGTAATCGGCAGCGAATACGTCGAGATCGATGACCCAGATCCAGGTGAAGAGGAACTGCCCGAAGACGCGCAGGAGCTTGTCAGGTCTGTGATCGGGAAGGTTGTAAATCTCTGATGAGCAGCGCAGCAGGACGACCTAGAAAGCCGACCGCAGTCAAAGCACTGAACGGTACGCTACGTCCAGATCGGACGAATCCAAAGGAACCGAAGCTCGACATCTGTCTGCCTGATCGACCGTCTTGGTTAGATGAAGACCCGCTCTCGGCGCAGCTATTCGATCAAGTCACTCAATACATGAAAGAAATGGGCGTCGGCACTAGAGTCGATGGTCTTGCGCTGTCGTTGCTCAGTGACCAGGTGGCGATGTATCTACGCCTCCGAAAGACAATTTTAAATGAAGGCGAACTGATCACCACTCAAAATATCAATGGTGATCCTGTTATCAAACCGCACCCGGCTATTACCCCGCTCAATCAGGCATTTGCGAACGTAAACCGTCTGCTTCGCGAATACGGCCTCACAGCCAGTAGTCGATCAAATCTTAATGCTCGTACCGAAGAGCCAGTAAACACATTCGAGGATTTTCTGAATGGATGAAGGACACAAAAATTGGTTCATGGTCGGTTGGCCGATTCTTACCGCAATTGTGGGCATGGTCTACATCGCCGGGAGCAGCAGCCAAGAGGTCGCTCAAGTACAAAAAAGTATCGAAACCGTCCAGCCCCTTGTTGCGCGAGTCGCTGTTTTGGAAGCGGGCGCGAATACCACAAAAGAAGACTTACAAGAGATCAAAGCTGATCTCGCCATCATACGCGACTACATATTGGAAAAAGGTCGATAGGAGTCTTTATGAGCTTACTAACGCTACTTGGCCCCGTTGCTGAACTAGGAAAAACATTCCTCAACAACCGGGCAGAAAAGAGTCAGGCAAAGCACGAGCAACAGCTCCAGGTCATCAAAAACGGAGCCGAGTGGGAGTCAAAGATGGCTGATGCTTCGGCATCGAGCTGGAAAGACGAATTTTGGACAATTGTGTTAGCGGTACCCATCTTTATGGTTGGGTATGCCATAGTGGTAAATGATATGTCGGTAATACATAGAGTTGAGCAAGCATTTGCCGCCCTCAATAATCTGCCAGAATGGTATCAGTACCTACTGTTTGTGGCTATTTCCGCTAGCTTTGGCATCAAAGGTGCGAGCAAACTAATGGGTATGCGTAAATGAGGTACTTTAATCGAGCTGACTTCGACTGTCAGGAGACCGGCAACAACGAGATGAGTGACGATTTCTTGGTAAAACTTGATGAGCTACGTCATGTGTGTGGTTTTCCCTTTATTATAACCAGCGGTTACAGAGACCCCAGCCACAGCATAGAGGCGCGAAAATCAAATCCGGGCACCCATGCACGCGGAATCGCCTGCGACATCAAAGTATCCAATGGTAGTCAGTCGTATGCTATCATTAAGAACGCGCAAGCAATGGGGTTTAATGGTATAGGTGTAGCAAAAACCTTTATCCACGTAGACACTAGAGATACTACCCCCGTAGTCTGGTGCTACTAGAACGTACATAGGTGTTATATGCCGCTAAAGAAGTTACAGCTAAAGGCCGGAGTAAACCGCGAGAATACTAGGTACACCAGTGAAGGTGGATGGTATGAGTGCGATAAAGTACGGTTTCGTCAAGGCACGCCGGAAAAGATAGGTGGGTGGCAGCGTATATCTACGTCTGTATTCGATGGAGTATGCCGTTCTTTATGGAACTGGGTAACTCTGAGCGGCCAAAACCTTGTGGGGGTAGGTACGAACCTAAAGTTCTATATTGAACAAGGCGGGCTGTACTACAATATAACTCCAACACGCGCTACTAATACGCTGACTAACCCGTTTACCACCGTATCTGGTTCGGCTACTGTGACTGTTACAGATGCAGTGGGGGGTTATACTCTTGGGGACTTTGTTACGTTTAGTAACGCTTCCGCAGTTGGCGGGTTGACCCTCAATGGCGAGTTCCAAATCCAAACAGTGTCTTCTGGTTCATACACCATAACAGCTTCTAGTACAGCTTCTAGCGCGGCTACGGGTGGGGGTACTGTAACTGCTGTTTACCAGATAGATGTCGGCCCTGCGCAAGCCACGCCTCTAGTAGGTTGGGGAGCAAGTACGTGGGGGTCTGGAGCGTGGAGCACGGGTGCATCTTCTACAGAGTCCATACGGATATGGAGTCAGGCTAACTTTGGAGAAGATTTGTTGTTCTCGCACAGCGATGGCCCCATATATTTTTGGGATGCTAGTGGTGGAGTAAGTGGTGTGGGTGTAGAGTTATCTACCCTATCGGGCGCGTCTAATGTACCCACTACGCAAAAGTTTATTTTAGTGTCTGATATAAACAGGTTTGTATTTTGTTTTGGCGCTAACACCTTGGGCAGTGCTACCCAGAACCCTATGCTTATCCGGTGGTCAGATCAAGAAGATGCTACTAACTGGACTCCCGGCGCAACAAACCAAGCAGGCGATCTCGTACTGTCTAATGGCTCAAAAATCGTGGCCGCCAAACAAGCACGTCAGGAAGTACTAGTGTGGACTGACTCAGCCTTGTATGCACTACAGTACGTGGTCGCTCCAGTGGTATGGACTGCGCAGTTGGTAGGAGAGAACATATCTACCGCTTCTCAAAACGCTGTGGCATACGCCAATGGCGTAGCATACTGGATGGGTAGAGATAAATTCTACATGTATGATGGCCGTACTAAACCCCTAAAGTGCGACCTACGTAAGTTTGTGTTTAACGACTTTAACGAAGAACAGTACGACTCCGTGTTCGCGGGGACTAATGAATCGTACCACGAAATATGGTGGTTCTACTGTTCAAGTGATTCTCTGGTTGCTGACAGGTATGTAGTGTATAACTACCTAGAACAAGTATGGTACTACGGCACCATGACGCGCAGTGCGTGGCTTGACTCTGGACTGCGTACCAACCCTTTAGCAGCTACGTACACCTACAACTTAGTAAATCAAGAGCAGGGCGTAGACGACAATGAGACAGGTGTTACAGCAGCTATTCCTGCCTATATTACCTCCGCGCAGTTTGACTTAGACGATGGGCATAAGTTCGCGTTTATATGGCGTCTAATACCTGACATACGGTTTGATGACTCCGAAGCAGGGTCTCCCAGTGCTACTATGACATTGCTCCCGTTAACAGATTCTGGTGCAGGGTATAACAACCCCACGTCCGTAGGAGGGTCTAACAGCGGCTCAATAACGCGCACCGCAGTGCTACCTGTAGAGCAGTTTACAGATCAACTTTATACTAGAGTGCGTGGACGGCAGCTATCAATCAAGGTAGAATCTAGCGATATTGGAGTTACTTGGCAATTAGGTTCTCCCCGTATAGATATGCGACCTGATGGCAGACGATAATGGCTGTAGACAATACTAGGTATGACGTACCGTTTCGTGCTCCGGCGCTACCGTATCCTCCGCAGGTATACGACCAAGAGTCGTTTGAAGAGTTTAACAAAGTACTGCGTATTTACTTTAACCAGCTAGATAACGCACTGAGAAACGCTATGGCAGTTCAAGAACCCTACGAGCTACAAGTATCAAAAGGTCAGGTAGCTGGGGCTAGTACCATATACAAGTTTGGGTTTAATCCTGACATAAATGGCACCCAAGAGACTGTGTGGGGTACTGGCGGTAACTACCCTTACCTTACATCTGCTTCCACTGTGTATATAAGTAGTTCTAGCACTGCCGATTCTAACGGGGGTACGGGAGCTAATACTGTAACTGTAGAAGGTGTGGACGGCAGCTACAACGCCAAGAGCGTAACTGTTAATATGAACGGCCAGACTCAGGTGCAGGTAGGTGATGCTAGCTCGTGGTTACGTGTTAACAGGATATTTGTAGCTACCTCTGGTAGTGGAGGCACGGCTGCGGGAGACGTATACGTAGCTAACAGCGGAGTAAGTTCTGGAGTACCTACAGGAGTTACGTATGCACACGTCATACAGGGAGATAACCAGTCTCAGATTGCTGCTTACACAGTCCCTGCCGGACACTCTCTGTACCTATACGACGTTACGTTTACCTCTGCAATATCCCTAGCAAACAAACACGTTACTGCAAGTTTTGTTACACGAGACTTCGGTTCTAATACGTTCCGCACGCGCATAGTACAGACCATGCAGAGTTCCTTGCTAGTGCTACCACTCACGTACCCGTTCAAGGTAGAAGAAAAGACGGATATAGAGTGCCGAGCGTTTTCCGATACCACCAACGTAGAAGTGGGGGCGTCTTTTCAAGGCATCCTCATAAAGAACTAATGGGCATGAGGAAGTAGGGATGGGCGGTGGAGCGTATAGTACAAACAATCGCGTCAATGCGGCAGTAGCGTCAGCAGCAGCGTCTCGTGCATCTACTCCTGTTTTTACTTATAATACAGGCGATCCTCTTCCTGAAAACTATCGTTCTCCTGCTAAGTTTTACTCAGAGATGACACCTGATGAACAAAGAGCAAACGATGAGTTAAGAAGAATTGCAGAACTAAACAAACCAGACCCAAACGTCTACGTTCCTACTACATATTCTCAAGTGCCTACTTCGCAGAACTACGGTGCTGCGCCTACTTACGATTCTGCTGAAGAAGCCTTTTCTACATACGGTTCTTTTTTTGAAGAAGTACAAGGACAGATGGAACAAACAGCTTCTGTCTATAATTATAATCAATATGATCCGGCAGATTTTGCTAGAGCAGGAATGAATAGTCCTCGTGATGCTGGTAAGGTAGCAGCTTCAGACAGAATAGGCGAGTATCTTACTAAAAACGATATACCTCCTTTTATTGATGTAGATGGACAGCGTTTATATTTTACAACGGGTTTAGGCGGCTACCCTTCAGGAGATATTGAAGATGATAAGTACAAAGCCAGCGGTAGTTATGAGGCACACGGCCCAGCAGGTACTTACTCAACAATACATGTTCCCCCAGAAGGTTTGTTTGATAGCTTACACCCTGCCTTACGTGGCGGAATAGCCTTAGCAACAGGAGGTATGTCAGAAGCCTTTATTTCTGCTACACAAGCTATTTCAGGAGAAACATTACATTTAAATGACTGGTTAAACTTAGCTAACGCTGGTATGGAAATAGCTAAGGCTAAGGCTTCACAGCCTACAACGTCAACAGGTTCTACTCGTCCTAGAACTCAAGCTGAAATGGCGGCTGATGGGGATATTATATATGCAAAGGATGCAAATTATTGGGAAACTTCTGGTAGTTTGAATCCTATTAGCGGAGCAACCACAACGCCTGAAAGTTTTGGTTCTTTAGCTGGAGATTTACAAGAAATATTTGAAGGTCTACCCTTTGACTTAGCTGTTGGGTTGGGGACGGCTATTTTTGAAGAAGATAGTGACATTGGTGAAGCTATCCAAGCAGCTACTGAAGCAGGACAAAGCACTACAACAATTACTGATGAAGGTGAAGTTGAACTTCAACCTACAGGCGATACACCAGACATGCGTGAGACTGTTGTAGACCTAGAGCAACCTGAGTTAGCCTCAGAAGATATTACCGCTGATCCTGTTGAGGAACAAGTAATAGCACAGCCTACTCTTCCTGAAGAAACAGAAGAAACAGTGGTTGTTCAGCCTACAGAGTCTACAGATAATGAAGGCGGTGGTGGTGGTGGTGCAGACACAGGTGGTGGTGAAACTGGTGCAGGTTCTTCAGGCACTGGTGTTCCCGAAACAGGTTCAGGGATTCCCGGCACTTCAGGCTCTGGTGGTCTTGCAGTAGAAGAGGGTGCTGTTACCCCTGTTCTAGATACTATGTCAGTACCTAATCCTGATTTTGACCCTGACGTTTATGACGTTTACTATGAGCGTGAGATATATAGAATAGCACTTGAAGAAACTGATCCTGTTCTGCGAGAAAGACTTAAAGCTGCATACGAAGAGTATGGCGGTAAGCACGTAGATGATTTAAAAGCAGGGAAATCTTTTGAAGAAGTTTACGGTGATTATCCCCCTGACTCTATAGAAGTTCCTTACGAGGAGCCTACTTTAGACAGAGACGCTTTTGAAGCACAATATCCTGATGGTTACCTTAGTGATGGCGGTACTTTTAGTAACATAGACACTAATGGAGACGGTGTTGTTTCTGATACTGAAAAGTTTGACTACGAACATAACAGAGGGAGTGGGCAGGGTGGCGATCCCTCTGAAGTTGTTCAAGCAATTTTAGACGCTTTAAGACTAGAAGTAAACACTCCTGATCCGTCTACAGGTCTTCCTACAGACACTATAGTAGATATTGGAACAGAAGTTGGCCCTACTGATCCTGCTATTGGCAGCGGTCAAGAAGACACCACCACAGACTCTACAGGTGTTCCTTCTGACACTACAGATACTGACGGCACTATAGGTGACGGAGGCGGGGGTGTAGGCACAGACGATGGTGGTGGCGCTGGTGGAGGAACCACAGGCGGTGGTGCAGGTTCTGGAGAAGCAGACTCAGGTGCTGGAGCAGGTGAGGGTGAAGGAGACGGTTCAGGTAGCGGTGTAGGCGATGGTTCTGGCACAGGTACAGGAACTGGAGAAGGCTCAGGAGATGGCTCTGGGTCAGGAAGTGGCAACGGAGATGGTAGTGGTTCAGGCTCTGGCGTAGGCGCTGGAAACGGAACACGTACTACAGACTCTCTCTTTGGAGACATGTTACAGCTAGAAACACAGATAGGTTCAACACAAGAACTTCTACCCTTCAACGTAATGTCTACTCCTACAAGGGCTGTTTATAAACAACCACAGGTTGATCCTATACAACAGTTTTTACAACATCAACAAGAAGTACAACGGTTACGCAATATACCTCAGAGAATGCTAACTAACGATCAATTTTTAAAAAGGTTTGAATACTAATGACATACTTACAGCTAGTCAACAGCGTACTACGTAGGCTACGAGAAGACGAAGTAACTACTGTTGCTCAGAATTCCTACTCTAAACTTATAGGTGAGTTTGTTAATGATTCTAAGCGCACCGTAGAAGATGCTTATAACTGGACTGCTCTTCGTACTACTCTTTCTGTGACTACTGTTCCTGATACGTTTAATTATGTATTAACTGGATCACAAAACAAAATGACTGTGTTAGATGTTATTAATGATACTTCTAATTTCTTTATGCAATATCGTTCTTCTAGTTGGATGAACAATGCTTTTTTGATTGACGAGCCACCTAAAAGCACTCCTCAGTTTTACAACTTTAACGGTGTCAATTCTTCTGGAGACAATGCTGTAGATTTGTATCCTATACCAGACGCAACTTATGCTGTTAGGTTTAATATTGTTTTACGTACACAGGACTTCACTCTAGACGCAGACGCTTTGTCTGTACCTTCGTCTCCTGTTATTCAACTAGCCACTGCTTTGGGCGCTAGAGAGCGTGGAGAAACTGGTGGTACATCAGCGGCAGAACTGTTTGCACTGGCAGATACTACACTAGCTGATGCTATTGCTATGGACGCTGCTCAACATCCTGAAGAAACTATCTGGTATTCTTAAATGGCACAACAACTACAGAACATTACAGTAGCCGCACCGGGATTTTTTGGTCTTAATACACAGGACTCTCCTATAGGCGGTAATCCTTCGTTTGCGTCTATTGCAGACAACTGTGTTATTGACCAACTAGGCCGTATTGGTGCGCGTCAGGGTTGGGAAACTGTCTCTACTAACGGCTCTTCTGTGCTAGGCACTAGCCGTGGTATTGAAACTGTACATGAGTTTATCGACAACTCTGGTGACAAGGTTATACTGTCAGCAGGTAACGCTAAAGTATTTAAAGGTACTACAACCTTAACAGACATTACTCCTAGTAGCTACACACCTACAGCTAACAACTGGAAAACAGTATCACTAAACAACCATGTGTACATGTTTCAGAGAGGGAATGAACCACTAATAGGCACAGATGAATCAGGTTCTTTTGTACTAGAAACTATGTCAGGTCATAGCCACAGCACAGGCACTGCACCACAAGGTAATGAAGTCTTAGCGGCCTATGGTAAGCTGTGGGTAGCAGACGTTATAGGCGACAAGCATACTGTCTACTGGTCTGACACACTTAACGGTCATGCTTGGACAGGAGGTGCTTCAGGCTCGTTAGACGTTACTCTAGTATGGCCTACAGGCTTTGACGAGATAACGGCTCTAGCGGCTCACAATGGCTTCCTAATCATCTTTGGTAAGAAGTCTATACTTGTGTACTCAGGTGCATCCTCTCCTGCCTCTATGACGCTTACAGACACCATAGAAGGCGTTGGCTGTATTGCTCGTGACTCAGTACAGCACACAGGGAAGGATATACTGTTTTTGTCAGACGCGGGTGTACGTAGCTTTGGTAGAACTATACAAGAAAAGTCTATGCCTATGCGCGACATTAGTAAGAATGTACGTACTGACTTGATGAACTTGGTAGTTTTACAAACCAATGCTATTAAATCTTTATACAGTTCTGACAATGCTTTTTACCTGTTGACGTTACCAGACAGTAACACTGTGTACTGCTTTGATATGCGAACACCTTTAGAAGACGGCTCTCATCGCGTTACTACGTGGTCTAGTCTAGAACCACTGTCGTTTGCTGTGCTAGAAGATGGTGAAATATACATTGGTATTTCTTCAGGTATTGTTGAGTACAAAGGGTACTTTGACGGTACAGAAAAATACGAAATGCGTTACTTCAGTAATCCTCTTGATTTTCAAAATACTTCTAATCTAAAGTTTTTAAAAAAGTTTAACTTAACTATTATTGGTGGTCAGAACACACCCACTGTTTTAAACTGGGGCTATGACTACACACAAAGCTACACTAAACAAGCGTTTATATTTGGCTCTAGCAACATTGGAGAGTATGGTGTTTCTGAGTATAACACTACAGCAGAGTACACCTCTTCTATTTTAATCAACACACCGAAGGTTAATACCAGCGGTAGTGGTGAGGTAGTGACTATTGGTTTGGAATCTGAAATCAACGGCGCACAATTTTCTATTCAACGTATTGACATCCACGCTCTATTAGGGAGACTTATCTAATGTCTGATTATACAAAGACAACTAACTTTGCTACAAAGGATTCTCTTCCTTCTGGTAATGCTGCTAAGATTGTAAGAGGTACAGAGATTGACACTGAGTTTAATAACATAGCGACAGCGAGTGCTACTAAAGCTAACACTGCTAGTCCTACATTTACTGGTACTGTTACAGCCGCCACCGTAAACGTCACAGGTACACTAACGGCTGACACAATTACTGGAGGATCATACTAATGTCTCTTTTAGACCCCTATGCTGGACAACCTTTAGATGGTGGTATAGATAATACAGGCGCTGTTATTGATGCTTTATCTGGACAACCCGCTGGAGCAACTACCGCTACAAGTTCTTCTACTCCTTTTGACCTAAGTAGTTTACTACGCGCAGGTGGAGAGTATTACTTAGGTCAGCAAAATATTGAAGGCGCTCAACAACTAGGCCGCGAGGCTCAGGCAGGCGCACTGGCCTTAGCTGAAGAAGCTAAAGCAGGAACAGAGTTTAAACCTTACACTGTTACCAGCGGTTTAGCTAACGTAGGCACTACACCTGAAGGCGGTTTTAATGTTAACCTGTCTCCAGAGCAACAGGCTCTACAGACGCAACTACAAGGACAGGCAGGTGGTTTATTTGGTCAAGTAGGTACAGACCCTGCTACAGCACAAGCACAGTTGTATGAGCAAATGAGAGCCGTACAACGTCCTGAAGAGGAACGTCAGCGTCTAGCATTAGAAGAGCGTATGCTGTCACAAGGACGCTTAGGTCTAGGCTCTGCCGCTTATGGTGGTTCTTCACCTGAGTTACTGGCTCAAGAGACTGCA
>ENA-ORDA01003877-ORDA01003877.1-marine-metagenome-genome-assembly--contig:-NODE-3877-length-10183-cov-2.337621_pt1 | contig 10183 bp, 9 predicted proteins | sample MGYA00237778_ERZ508506 | MGnify/ENA primary metagenome ERZ508506 (study PRJEB26177, sample SAMN06267891) | marine metagenome | isolation source: Monterey Bay, California, USA | place: Pacific...
TTCGGTATATAAACTCATTAAGCCACCAGCTTGCTCAAAGGCACCCCAAAAGACGCGGATCCTCTTTTCGGCGTGCCGTTTACCGCCAAAGATCTATTGAACACCTTTGACTTAAGGACCACGTATGGCTCGCAGGCCTTCGAGGCCTTCCAGCCAAAGGCAGATGTTGTAGCAATCGACCGAATCCGCCGGGCCGGTGCCTTGCTCATCGGCAAAACAACTACCCCAGAATTTGCCTCAAAATTACTTACCGACTCGGAACTCACAGGCATCACCCGCAACCCTTGGGATCCAGCACGCTCTCCAGGCGGCAGCAGTGGCGGTGCTGGCGTGGCGGTGGCGAGTGGTGTCGGCGCATTTTCGGTCAGCACCGATGGCGGCGGTTCTGCACGCGTGCCAGCGGCTGCGTGCGGCATTCTAGGTTTAAAGGTAACTCTGGGCGCAATTCCACACGAGACCTGGCCGTTTCATTTTGGTAACAACAGCGCCATCGCAATCAACAGCCGGCACGTCGAGGATCTCGTCCTTGGGTTTAACCTCATGGCCGGCGCCAGCTCGATGGACCCTTGGTCTCGGCGCCGTATCGAACCCTTGACTCAGCCAACACAATTACACGCCAAGACCCTCAAAAAAAGTGCGCTTTTGGTCACCTCTTTGGGCGGGCAAACCTGTGATACAAAGATCATGGCGATCATTAATCAATCAATCCAAGCGCTGCAGCACAACGGATACGACATTACGATCGCGGAACGCGACCCCGTCGCATTCGATCCCAGTCTGTCACTCGACATGATGACGGCAAACCTTGCAGCTCGCATTCGGGCCATGCAGCCTGATCAGCAGGCGCGGCTCGGTGCGCCGCTGAGGACCTTACTGTCAAACGAGACTTTCAAATCCGACGGGGTCCGTCTACAAGCTCAGGCGATCGAACGCTCAGCACTTTACGATCGCCTAGAGCAGACGCTAAACCAATACAGCCTGATTCTAACGCCAACGCTGAATGCTCAGGCTCCGCTAGCGGATCCTAGTCAGGATCAGCGCGTCCGGATAAATGATGATTGGACGCCGCTCCCCGCTTGGTGGTCACATTTGTCGATTGCGAACCTGACCGGGCATCCTGCGATCTCGATTCCGTGCGGCTGGGACGCAGCTGGCCTGCCCGTTGGTCTACATGCCATCGCCGGATGGGACTGCGAACAGGACCTAGTCGACCTTGCAGCAACCGTTGCCATGACCAATAACTGGACGGACCATCACGTCAATCTTCCGTAACGCTTGTTATGTTTGCGCCCTTAAGGCTGAGGAACACCCTGATATTGAATCTCCGGGGCACGACTCTCCAAAGTCAGCACCGACCACCATCGATCTGATCCGAGTGGTTCAATCAGTTAGCCAAGCAGTGGCTCTCTCGGATTACACTCCTTCCGATAAATGTCATGTTCTTCAATGACTTGCTTTACGACTGGACCCTTTCGATGAGAACTATTTTACGACCGTCATTTCCGCGGCACTATTACTCGCATTCGCGATGGGTACCAGAGCCCAGTCAACAACCCAACCCAGAAGACGATATGAAGCGCGTCACATCGCCCGGGGATAGCCTCAGCGCCAACGAAATTGAACAGGCCGCGCCAGCGATCAGGGCGCGACAGGGCGACGACACTATTTTTAACCGGATCAGCCTCAGCCAGCCGGAAAAAAGTGTCGCCCTACAATGGCAAGCAGGTCAAACACCCCGTCGATCTGCTTTGATTTCATTCCGTGCCGCAAAGCAGACCCACCATGCTACCTATGATTTCAATGCAGCGTCTTTGTCACCAACAGAGACCCTCACTTCCGGCCAACCCATGTTGACATCGGAAGGTGAACTCAAGCGGTCTGTCGCCGTCGTCCATGAAGGTGAATCCGTTCTAGCAGCGCTCGCAAAACGTGACGTCGCGGCCGGCGACGCCCTATGCCTACCGCGCACGACAGGACGATTTTTTTCGGATAAAGCGGATCCGGCTCACGACAGCTTGCTGCGACTGGGTTATTTCTTTATCAAAGGCCAGACAGGCCTGGGGCTCTTGCCTTCCGGCGCTGCTTTTTTTGGCGTCCTATTGAAGGCCTGAGCGTGCTTTACAATGCGGACACCCAAACGATTATCGAGATTCTTGATGGTTATGATGACGCGCCCTACCCACCGCATGACATTAAAACGCTTGAATTCTATGATGGCGCAGTAGGGCCTCGCGAGGCCCTACGCCCTGTTACCCCTGCTCGCCCAGACGAGAATATAGAGCGCCAAGACCTTGTTGCCTGGCCAACCATTGGGTTTCATCACGTACCAATGGCGGAAGCCTGGCCCGTCATGCCCGCTAAAGTCGATGAAATATTCTAAAACCAAGAAATTACTTCGATCACAATCCTGCAATAAATCTTCCTGAATAAGCATTCACGAGTGCTTGCGCCTCGATGATTGCAGCCGTTAGGTGTCAGGCGATCCCAGCCTGATCGCGCGCTACGGCTTGCGACCGATTTCCGGACGATCACTTCAGCAAAGGCGCTCTTTTAAATGCGACTCAACGCGACGTAACCTGCAAAGACCGTATTGGCTGCCGGCCACAAGGCAGCCGCCTTGATTACTGGCAGCCTGATTTATTCTGATCACTTCAGCCTTCAGATCTCACCGTCAATGTAGCGCTGAATCATGATGTGATGTTGACGAATCCGCATGTCTTGATAATTTCCGAACTGCACCTGGTTGTTTCCTGAGCTCTTCAGACCTTGCTGTACATAGGGTAGGTTGCCCATATCTTGATCCGCGATCGCGCCGAGACCACCCAGCTCTTCCGCGTCGCTCCAACGCTCTTCATCCGAGAGCACGCGCCGTGGCGCTGGTCGCGGGCGCTCGCCGTCTTTCGGAACAAGATCGAGCTGATAGATTTCCATAATGGCGCTATCAACATCTCGGCCATTCGGCCGCCAGCGATAAACACGGGTTGGCTTCATGCCCCCCCAAACTGAAAAATTTGGAAAGACGTTATACAAAATTGAGTCGAGCATTTCGGCATCAGAGTAGCCGCCATAATCATGTCCATTTAATGCCTGCAAACTTTCCCGAACGTTTTCCGCCATAAAAGCGCGCGCAGTCACACCAGCCGGCAGCGGTTTAACATCACTATAAATCTTGTAGCGGCGACTCGTCATATCATCCAGGATCCGCTGCTCGGACACGGTCTCTCGATCGAGCAAAGGGCTTGGCTCGGCACTCGCGCTGATTTGCCGGCTGACATAATCCGAGAACAAATCGTATTGGGAGTTGACGTCGGTCACGTGAGTCATAATTTGCGGGTGCGTGGTTGGCGCGTGCTGGGATTCCATAAACGCTTCTGCGACAACCTTCCAATTACACGGCACAACTTTCGCGACATGATACGTAATCGCCCGATCTTCTAAGTGCCAATCTTTAAAATGCCAATCTAATGGGCCGATCACATCCATTAGCGGCGGCGCCGCCTCATCAAAACTTACAAACACAAATCCGCCCCAGGTATCGGCCTTTAACTCTGGCAGTTGCAGTGTTTCAGCATCTAAATGCTGATAATCCCAAGGGGTTGGGCAGCTTTTGAAATCTCCGTTCAACTGCCAACAAAACCCGTGAAACGGACACTTTAACTCGGTCTTGTTACCCGCTGTGAGCGCAAGTTTACGCCCTCGATGTAGACAAGCATTATAAAACGCTTGGATTCGATCCGGCGCCGAACGCACCAGCAGGACCGATTTATCAATAATCTCATAAACGAGGTAGTCGCCGACTTCTGGAATCTCTTCGACTCGGCAGGCCATTTGCCAGGCTCGCATCCACATATGCTCGACTTCTTGGTCGAAGCGGTCAATGGACGTGTAGTGGCTTGCCGGCACCGGATCACTCCCCAGATATTGGGCTTGCTCTACCCGCAAACATTCTGGGACTGCTCGAGTATCTCGATCCAAGATATCTTGATAAGACTCACCCTCGAATCGAGCATGAATATCGAAGGCTTTATCTGACTCTTTCAAAACGGGCTCCCGTTGTTTAACAAAGCACCGCAAGACAGAAAATTGCGCTGCAAAGCCGAATACTTTACTGGCTTTCTGGCCGCGACACGAGCGGTGAAATTGATTCATCCGGTGCGGTTCTTGTACCGAACCGCAAAACCGATCAGCCTGCCAAGAGATGTACCGTCGACAGCCCAAAACCCACACTAGACTGCCCTTATGCGCTGCAAAGGGCGCTTGCGGCGTCGAAACCAACACGGACTCAAGCATGATCTTGCGCCGCGCCTTAATCCCACCCAACGGGCCGGAACCCTTCACGTAACGCAAGCACATTTGACAATAAAGATTGGCCGTGGAAGCTGCTTTAACAACGAGAGGATCTTTAAATCATGAACGCCCTGTTACGACCTTTGCCTGCTCTGACCGACCATAAAGCCCTGCGGCTGGCGACGCTTGCGCTTTTGTATTGCGCCCAAGGCCTGCCAATCGGCCTCTTCCAGGTCGCTATACCCGCTTATATGGCGTCCCTTGGAATGACGGCGGCCGAAGTCGGTGGATTCATCGCGTTTGTTTTCTTGCCCTGGAGTTTCAAACTGGTGGCGGGCCCCATCATGGATCGATTCACCTTCGCCCCCATGGGCAATCGCAGGCCTTGGGTTTTATTTGCGCAAAGCGGCTTGCTGTTAAGCTTTGCGCTCTTAGCGCTGCTGCACCCAGAACCGGCGTCACAATACTGGGCCTTAGCGGGCTTAGGTTTTTTGAGCAATGTGTTCAGCGCCTTGCAAGACGTTGCAGTTGACGGTTTGGCGGTCGACATTTTAAAAGCGGATGAACGCGCGCAAGGCAATGCTTTTATGTATGGCGGCCAAATGGCGGGCATTAGTTTATCGGGCGCGATCTCCAGCTGGGCTTTGGCCGATCAGGGCCTGGCCCTTGCCGCGAGCTTGATGGCGCTGTGCGTGCTCTTGATTCTTCTGGTGCCCCTGTTCATTCGGGAACACCCAGGCGAACGCCTGCTGCCTTGGAGCACAGGCGTCGAAAGACCTCAAGGTCCCCGGGCCGGGTCTAAGACCTGGCAGGCTATTGTTATCGGCCTCTTCCGAGCCATCGTCTTACCCATGAGCCTCTTATTAATTTTCATCGAAGCATGCAATCGCATCACCTCCGGCGTTTTGATTAGCCTTGCACCCATAGTGACCGTTCAAGATTTGGGCTGGACACAGCTCGCTTATGCCAATTGGATCGCCCTAACAGGCGTCACCGCCGCCGTGTTGGGTGTTTTGTGTAGCCCTTGGATTGACCGAGTTGGCGCGCTGCGAATTCTAAAATGGGTTGTGATGTTCCGCATCGGATTGTTGGGATTAACCGCAACGCTCGAGCCCTATTGGGGGATTCATCAGGTATTTGAAAGCTTTCTGATGATTAATGCTGTTGCGACCCAACTCGTGACCGTCACACTGATCGCCCTATTTATGCGGCTCTGTTCTCCCCGGGTTGCCGCCTCACAATTTGCTGTCTATATGGCGCTCGCGAACATGACCTACTCGCTTGGGTCGGGTCTTATGGTGCCACTCAGCCATTGGACCCACCAGGCTGGCATCATGTTAGTTTGCGCCGCCCTGATCGCCCTCATGTGGCTGCTCATTCATTGGGTTGACTTTGAACGCCACGATCAAGATCTGAACAGGCTTGGTTGATTCCCTCATAGAAACGGCAGGCATGATTGACTCACGCGCGTGCCGACATCCCATAAGACAACCAACAATAGACCACTTCTTGTTGAGCCTTTAAACTGCGGCTTTATCACGACGACCTGCGAGCCCTGCCTATGAACGCTTATGAAGCACTCGAAGCGCATTACCAAAAAATCAATGACCTTCGACACATTGGGGCGATTACGGGGTGGGATGAGTCTGCAATGATGCCAGCCGGTGGCGGCGCGGCGCGAAGCCGGGCGATGGCGACCCTGAACGTGCTGGTTCACGACCTCACTGTCGACCCCCAAATAAGTGATTGGCTGATGGCGTGCGAAAACCTTGAACTGTCCTCCATGCAAACGGCGAACGTCGCCGTTATTCAACGCGAACACCGGCAAGCTGCGTGCCTCACCTCCGATTTCGTACGAGCGCAAACCGAGGCCGTGATGGCCTCAGAGCAACAATGGCGAATTTCTAGAGCTGAAAATGATTGGGCAACCATCGAGCCTCACCTTGAACGCGTTGTCGGTCTAGCGCAAGAAGAAGCGGCAATGCGCGCCGATGCTGGCGGCCTGGGCCTTTATGACGCGATGCTTGAGCTTTACGAGCCGGGTGTCACCGCCAGCCAACTGGACACGTTATTTGAACCGCTGAAAACGAGTCTTCCGCTCCTTACTGATGCGATTATCGCGCACCAAGCTAATACCCCCTGCCTGCCCTTGGGAGACCATTTTGAGGTTGCCGCGCAACGAGAACTCGGATTGTCTGTTATGAAAACCTTAGGCTTTGATTTTAACCATGGCCGACTGGACACCTCGCATCACCCATTTTGTGGCGGCGTGGCGGAGGACGTTCGACTCACCACGCGCTACAGCGAAACTGATTTTTTGCAATCGCTGTTTGGCGTCATTCACGAAACCGGACACGCGATGTATGAGCAAGGCCGACCCAAGGACTGGCTCACACAACCCGTGAGCCAAGCGCTGTCCATGGGGACCCACGAAAGCCAATCGCTGCTGATGGAAATGCAGGCAGGCCGATCGCCCGCATTTATGACTTTTATCGCTCCCAAAATGCGGGCCGCATTTGGCCGCGCAGAAGATGATCCCGCTTGGTCGGTTGATAACCTCTACCGGCAGGTCACAACCGTGCGCCGCGACTTCATTCGGGTCGACGCCGACGAAGTAACCTACCCATTGCATGTTATTTTACGGTACGAACTTGAAAGAGCCCTGATCGATGGCAGCCTAACCGTTGCCGATCTACCCGAGGCCTGGCATCAAAAAATGACGGACTACTTTGGCTTATCAACAGCCGGTAACTATAAAAATGGCGTTATGCAGGATGTGCATTGGCCTGCTGGCTTAATTGGTTATTTCCCAACTTACACCTTGGGCGCGCTTATGGCAGCGCAGTTGTTTGAGGCCGCGAAGACGAGCCAACCCGAGACCTTGCAGCAAATCGAAACCGGTGATTTTACCGGTCTTCTTAGCTGGCTCCGACAGCACGTCCACAATCGGGGTAGCGCGGTCTCCGTTGACCAATTGATGACGGACGCGACGGGCTTGCCCCTGACCACCGATGCTTTTTTAACCCATTTGCACCGTCGATATTTAGACTAATTCCTCTCAATGTAAGGCTGCGCGCATTCGCCATCAGCGCCGCTAAGGTTGGGTTGCCTAAACTCCATTAGATTGATTCGAGTCGATGGGGTTTACCCCCCAAACCGGTCAGGATAAGCTTTTAACAAAACTGAGCGCTCTATGACTGAAATCAATCCTGATCCCTCTAATCAATCTCAAGCCGCACTGCCCTGGGATGTCATTATCCACAGCACCACGGGCATTGCGTGCCTGGTCATTGGCGCCTTTATGGTCCTTACGGGCGCGGCATGGTCGACCCATACCTTTTCCGCACTGATGCTGTTGTCCTTCGTCAGCGCGCTGATCATTAGCGCGACAACCAACAGTTGGGTGCGTGGGCACTTCTTGGCAATGGCGCCGGTGATCGGCATTGCGCTGGGCTATCTTGGCTTTGAATGGGGTTTTGCGCTTGCCTACGCCCTCATTTGGACTGCGTTTTTACACTTTGTTTGGCGGGGCCTGTTGCAGAAATAAAGCGTTTTGAAGGCAGGTTGCGCGGCTTTACAGGCTGATACCGATCCTCCTGACTTCGCGGCTTCAGCAAACGGGATTAGGCTTGCAAAACATACAACAGCTTGAAACTCGTTTTGGCAAAGTGCGCTCCCGCCAACTATTATCTTGTCAGACAATCACCCTAAAGGTTTCAACCCTTTGCATTAACGAGTCCACGCTATGAAGAAAATTCTTCTGATAATCACCGCTTTGATGCTTTTGTGCGCACTCTGGCTGCTCTCAAAACCCGCCATGTCTGAAATTGGGATTACTTACGCGAAACCCGCCGAGGCTGGGCAAGCGCTCACGGTAACTTGGTTTGGCGTGACCACCCTGCTGATCGACGATGGCGTGACCCAAATATTAATCGATGGCTACTTCTCACGCCCGAGTTTGCTCGATATCGCATTAGAGCGAACGATCGAACCCGACCTAGCCGCAATCAAAGGCATGCTCGATCGGTTCGAGATCAATCGCCTTAAGGCGGTCATACCCGTGCATTCCCATTTCGATCATGCTTTGGACAGCGCTGAAATTGCAAACCAGACCGGAGCGCAACTCATGGGGTCAACCACCACCGCGCAAATCGCTGCCGGATCAAACCTGGCACCTGACCAAGTTAAGGTTATTGAAACCGCGACGGTTTATTCGGTCGGCGCCTTCGACGTGACCTTTTATCCGTCCCAACATGCCCCGCTGGCAACTAACAGCGCGATCTCTGGCACGGTTACCGCGCCGCTCACGCTCCCCGCGCCGTACACCGCCTGGAAACTTGGCCAGGCCTACACGCTCGTTATCACTCACCCAAACGGCCGAATGCTGGTTCAGGGTAGTGCGGGCTTTGTACCGGGTGCGTTGGCTGAGATCGAAGTGGACGCCGTTTTTCTAGGTACCGGCGGCTTACCCGCATTATCGAGGGCCCATCAATTGGCCTATCTCGATGAAATGGTAATCCAACGTCAGCCTAAGCGCGTTTACACCATCCATCACGACGACTTATTTGGTGACCTCGGTCGCGTTGAACAAAATGTCCTAATGCCGAACTTTGACAAAACCCAAGCCTTCGAGCTTGGCCAACAAGTCTTGCCCGCGCAGCTATTGCAAATGCAGTTTGGCGTGCCAATCAACCTCTAGGGTGCTATGACAGGACAATCAAGCCTCAACGCACGACGCCCGCTTCTTACTACCGTATCCGGTAATCGCCTCCGAACGCATCACCGAACCTTTTCTCGCCGGTCTGAAGACCTAGGCCGTCAGAAACTCCCCGCGAGCAATACCGGTCTCGTCATACACGGGCTCTTCCAAATCAACTCGATACTTTTTGATCGGTTTCACCATGGGCAATCGATCAAACTTTGCCAAGTGCTGCCCCATATCCCGATACCAGTGACTCGCTAAGTGCGCTGCCAAAGTGTCCGATGACGTCCACTCTTCATAAACCATCACCCGACCTGGCGTCAGGTGATCTTCCGTCCAAGAGTAGGCAATGCAACCGACCTCGGCGAGCGCCCCTTCAACGAGCGGTCGCGCGGAGCGCAGAATTTCCGGCACATTCTCGTGAGGTTGAAAATCGATAAATCCTGAAATAATCACAGTCATAGAGGCCTCGCACGCAGTCGATCAATTAAGTTAACGCCCAGCATATCATCGAGCCGCATCCGAAGGCAGTATCAACGTAGAAACGAGACCCTGCCCGATGCCCACACTATCTCTCGTACTGCCAGGCCGCTGGCGACTCATGCTGCACTCTTTAAGGCTGTCTCTTATTGCAATCCGCTTTTATGAACCGTGTCGGCACGGTTTGTGAGAGATCACGATGTGAAGCGGCTGCTAGCGCGCTTCCGGTGTGACCGGTTATCCGATAAAGAAGGGGGCGACGACGATGGTAGAGGCGGCGACCAACATGAATTCAAGTGATACGGAAGTTAATTTTACGATGCGTCTTTTGGACACGATATGCTCCTTTTGCAAGTTTTCCCTGACGTCCTTTTGAGACTCGCAGGCTATATGGTGGCAGCAGTGTCTGTTTTCAAGCGCAAAAATCAATTTTTTCTAAAGATTTTGGTTAAGTCTTGAAATTTCTAATCAGCCCGCTTACACCCTCACAAATACGTATCAAAAAACGCTTTGGACCAGCGCTTTTCCAAAAATTGCGTGCCGCAACAATAATCTCGAACGGCTTTAGCAACGCCCATGGACAATCAGCGTTTGGCGAACACCGCAGGCTTTTAGCACTATTTCGTATAAATTTATTCTACAATTGAAACTTCTAGACCCCGAGCATCTGCCACTCAACCCGAGCGATTCTCAGCCCTTCAATTACCCCACGCA
>ENA-ORDA01003878-ORDA01003878.1-marine-metagenome-genome-assembly--contig:-NODE-3878-length-10183-cov-2.157827_pt1 | contig 10183 bp, 8 predicted proteins | sample MGYA00237778_ERZ508506 | MGnify/ENA primary metagenome ERZ508506 (study PRJEB26177, sample SAMN06267891) | marine metagenome | isolation source: Monterey Bay, California, USA | place: Pacific...
AATTTTATTACAGAGCTTTCAAGTTGAGGCATTTTTTCTGCAGGTGTACCTTCATGCGCTGAATAGGGGAAAACATGCAGCCAAGGAATTCCTATTTCTTTGATAATACTTTTTGAATTTTCAAACATTTCGTCATTTTCAGTTGGAAACCCTGCAATTATGTCGGCACCAAAAGTAAACTCTGGACGTAAAGATTTCAGTTTTTTGCATAATGAGATTACCTCCTCCCTATTATGCCGTCTCTTCATTCTTTTTAGTATCATGTTATCCCCTGACTGCAGAGAAAGATGCAAATAAGGTGTCATTCTTTTTTCTGACGATAAAGCAGTGAATAGTTCTGAGTCAATTTCAGCCGGGTCGATCGATGAAAGCCGCAACCTCTGTAGGTTGGGTACAAGTTTTAATATACGCTTTACCAGATCACCTAAAGGAGGTTTCGCTGGCAGATCTTGTCCCCATGATGATAAATCTACCCCTGTTAATACTACTTCTTTATAGCCTTGTAGGACGAGTGACTGTACGTGCGATACAACAGATCCTGCTGGGGTCGATCTTGCATTTCCTCTCCCATAAGGTATTATGCAAAAGGTACATCTGTGATCACAGCCATTCTGAACTTGTAAGAAAGCCCGAGTTCTGTTTTGAGTTTTTGTTAAGTTCCGGTTGCCCCCCGGTATTAATTGTGGGGCAAGCTCTTTTACTGACATGATGTCATTTACTTTTATGGGCTCACCAAGTAACAGCTTATCTGGCTCAAAATTTGTTGCGACCATTTTTTCATTATTCCCGATAACTATATCTACCTCGGGCATTTTAGAAAATGCCCCTGGATCTATTTGAGCAGCACAGCCTGTAACAATGATATTGCATTCAGGGTTTTCTTTTTTAGCTCTTCTTATGGCATGATGCGAATTTCGAACCGCTTCCCTTGTTACTGCACATGTATTGATAATGACTGAATTCTCTAGTCCAGAATCTTTAGCATGACCCAGCATTACTTCGCTTTCATAAGCATTAAGCCTGCATCCAAGTGTTATAACTTTAGTCTTTTTTGACATTTCCGCTATTTGGTCTTTAATACGAGATGGGTCAAGCCCAGTAAAAGGTATTTAAAAATAATTTTTCAGTACCTTTTTATGTTCTAGCTCTACGGGACCTGTCATTAAAACATGTTGAGAATTTTTTTCCCAATCTATAAATAACTCTCCTCCGTCTACTTGGACTCTTACTTTATTTTTAACCCTTTTTTGTCGAACTGCAGCTACCACAGCTGCACATGCGCCTGTCCCACAAGCCAGTGTCATTCCAACACCACGCTCCCAAACTTTGAGCTGTATTTGATTTTCATTGATTACTTTTACAAACCCAATATTAGCTTGTTCTGGAAAAATCGAATGAATTTCTATTCTGGCACCTATTTTTTTGTAATCAATATCGCTGAAATCCTTGATGAAAAATATACAATGAGGGTTGCCCATGTTAACCGCTGAAGGGCTACCAATGATTTTGTAATTATCTAAATCAAATTTAATTTTAAGTGATTCCGTATTCATTTCTTTTGCTAAGGGAATTTTCTTCCACTCTAGTTCTGGTTTTCCCATGTCTACTGTAACCTTATTGTTACTATCTAATTTGCAGCATAATAATCCTGCTTTGGTTTCAAGTACCATAGATGAACAATCGGCCTCTTGCATGTAAATCCAAGCCACACAGCGTGTGGCATTCCCACACGCATTTACTTCAAACCCCTTTTGATTCCAGATTTCCATAAATACTTTAGATTTTTTTGATTTCGGGTCACGAATAATTATAAGTTGGTCTGCTCCTTTTTTTCCCATTTCAGTTGAGTTTTGAGCGCAAAAATTAATTACTATTTCTTTTGAAACTTGAAAATCCAAAGTGCCTCTTGCATCAAAGATAGCAAACCTGTTTCCTGCCCCATTCATGATATAAAAATCCATTGCAGATCTATACATGTTCTTACTTAAGGCTGTAAACAATCTTTATTTTTTTAAAGTCCTATTAATAGAGAAACATTACTTTAATTTTTTATTGGCCTAATGTGCTGTAATATGAAAGACAGTATTCGGATCTTAGATTAGGGTATAATATGAGTAAAATTCACAACATTCCGCTTCTTTTATTAGTTTTTCTATCCGCTACTGCTGCAATGTTGTGTTGGGTCTTCGGTTTTTCTGCGCTTGCATCACCTATAATGATGGGCGATGTTTTTGTCTCAAAGTCCGTTGCAGGTCTTTCGAAGGATGCTTTATTTGTTCCTTTGAAGCCATTAATGTATGCTCTCATTATTCTATCAATTGGTTCTTCTCTTGCAATATCTACAGGAGGTTTAGGCGCAAAATTTATTCGTGTATTTAGTTTTTTTATCTGTTTTTCATTAATTGGTATGGCTGTTGGAATTGGCGCTTTTATTTTATTTTCTGGGCTTGATATTGGGTTGGCATTACCAAATGAAGGTAGTGGTTCCGGTTTAATTAAAGAGATGCCCTTTTTATTAAAAATTTACGGCGTTCTTACATCTGCTTTAATGATCTCCATTTATTCAGGCTTAGTGCTGGGCGGTGCATTAAAGACTGCGGGACTCGGTCAGCAAGCGGATGAAATTTCTGACCTCTTCATAAGGGGTTTTAGAAAATTCCTTCAATACACAATACCTCTGGCAGTTTTCGGATCTATTACTTTAGCATTAAATAAACCAGGCGGTTTTGAAAATTTAGTAAAGCTCTTAAATCTTACTATTCCATATATTTTCTCCATGGCGATTGTATGGATTATTATGGTTATAACTACAGCGATAATTCAAGGCCGCGGAATAAACTTTGTAATGCGTGCAGTTCTGCCGCAAGCATTAGTGGCAGTATCCACATCTAGCTCTATGGCAACACTGCCAGCTACACGTGAAGCCTGCGATCAATTAGGCGTTGATGCTGATGAAGCAACACCTTTTTATACAATAGGGGCAACAATCAATATGGTCGGTACGTTGATTGGCCTCCTATTGCTTTCATTATACACCATGAAAGCATTTGGAATTGAAGTTGGTTTGAGTGATATGACAATCGTTGGATTTCAATCAATGATCTTTGCCACAGCAGCAGCTGGTACGCCATCTGCATCTGTAGTTTTACTGCAGGATATTTTAGTTTCACAGGGTGTATCTGCTGAGTATGCCACCTATGTGACCGGGATTATTATCACTATCGATACATTGATTTTAGATCGATTGCGGACAATGCTCAACACGCAATCAGACTCAATGTCTACGGCTAATGGGTTAAAAATTTACCATAAAAAGCCAAAGATATTAATGAAATAAATAGCAAGAACAAATACTAGTGAATAGTTAATTGAGTTTATTTCATTCTGCTTTTACTGAAAACCCAATTTCTTCTTTTGAGCGTTCAGCATTTTGGAGGTCAGTTAAAACAGATAAATTTATTGGTTTTTCTGGCTGCATAACAATAGAAATTGTTCCCCCATCATTGATGAGCTTTATTAGCTCACTAGATAATTCCCCAGTAAGTTCACTAGCCAGACCTTTAGTCATTATAGGCGCTAAAGTGAGCACTGTTGCTAGTTCTTTTTTTACCTTATCTGGTGTTGTTTTACGGACTTCTGCTGCATAAAAATTTATCACGCGTTCTAGGATTGAATTATCGTCAAACCTGAGTTGAAACCCATCTAAGCTTACATTTTTGATGTCTTTTAAATTATTGAGATTTGATATGCTATAATTATAAGATAGATCAAAACCGTCATTTAAACTTATAGATCCGTTACTTATTTTTTAAGTGTTGGTATTAGTGTTTAGCTCAGACTCCTGATTATACTGGAAAGTGATTTTACTGTACCCAATTTTTTTAATTGCCTCGAAGGCCCTCGCAGCTTCTTTCGAGGGAGGCGAATTTTTTAACTCTATTGTTATGGGACCGCTCGAATAACGATTTTTTACTATACCACTTTTCCCTTTTTGCCTGCTAGTAAAGCCTTCAGTCTTTAGCGTAGCATACTCACTTTTAAGTTGCAGATCATTAACATCTATAGAATCATAAAGCTTGAATGTGGACTCGACAAAATTGCTATATATATTTTCTAAATTGAGAGTAGATGAAAAATTTTGAAGTACTTTTTCTGATATTCCCATTACTGTAGATGAACTCAGCGAAGCTTCTATGGCATTACCTAAATTATCTTTGCCATAAAACTCAATATTCATAACTTGAAAGTCTGAAATTTCTTGTTTTTGATCTCTTCCCCATATAATATTACCAATACTTAAAGCCCCTTGTTTGGTCGAAACAGAGAAACCTTCAATTGCTAGTGCCTTGCCACCTTGTTTTAAAATATCATTAATTTTGAAATTGCTTTCTTTTATTTTTTTATCTTGTAACGCGAGTAAAATTAACCCTGCTGTTTCCAGCTTTGGTGAAATAATGGTTATTTTTTTAAATGATAAAGTTTCATTCGAGCTATTTTTAATTTTAATGCCTGACAGATCTATGCGGTCAAAATATAATTCTCCTTCTTGTATGTGAGCCCCTAGTAGTTTAATTTGATTTACATTAAAAAATTCGTTTAAATTCGGTTCGTTAAAAATAAAATTACCATCTGAATTTCTAGAGGCAGGTAAAGAATTAGTCATTAAGCTGGGGTTAATCTCTGATATTTTTTTTAATATATCATTAAATTCAGACTGCGATATTTTCCTTTTTTCAAGAATAAAATATTTTCCGAAATCCTCAGCGTTGTTTATATTATTATGAATTGGGGTTGATTTTTTAGCAGAAGGATTATTACTTTTATCTTTTGCGGTGCAACCGCTTAATACAAATAAAAATGAGGTAATACTGACAAGTAAAGCTTTATGCGCAATTTTCATAGTTATCTTTCTTGTAAATTATTTCTGTAATATGCAAAAATAAATATATTTTGTATAGTAACAACAATATTAAAGATTCTTAATCAAGGAGGGATATAAAATTGACATCAATTAGTGCTACCAATATTTATAATGATGCCAAATTAAATATTATTTATAACAATTCCCATCGCGCAAAGAAAGTGACTTTAAAGGTCAATCAAATAGACAGAAACATTAGAGTAATTGTTCCTGGTCATAAAGCGTTTCCTGCCGCTAAAAAATTTGTAGAAAAAAATAAAGTATGGATTGCCCATCAATTAGCTACGCTCCCTCCGGCCCAACCTTTTGAAGACGGCGGTTTTATATTGTTTCATGGCGAGCAGTACCTTTTAAAACATATTTCTTCGCCTAAAGAATTTATTGTAGATCATGAAGCACGCTTATTAAATGTGTATTCGCCGGACAATTCTAGTTTTTCGGGCAGGGTAAGGAGGATGTTAATAAGTGAAGCTAGAACAGAATTAAAGCGTTTGACTGTTTATTATGCAAATAAAGTTTGTAAAGAAATACATAAAGTTAGTGTTCGTGACACAGCAACAAGATGGGGAAGCTGCATAACAAGAAATGGCTTAGGAAATATAAATTATAGCTGGCGATTAATATGTGCTCCGAGCTACGTTTTAAGTTATGTGGCTGCACATGAATGTGCACATTTAGTTGAAGCTAATCATAGTAAAGATTTTTGGGATGTCTGTTCTGAAATTTACGGGGATGTTAATAGGCCACGTCAATGGCTTAAACATAATGGCCCATTATTATATGCTGTAGGAGCGAAAATTTAATTTAATAAACTTGCGTCTAGGTCATTATATAGGAAGAGAAGCTGCGGGCCCAGCTAAACCTGGCTCTTTTGCTCCTAACCCTCGACCATCTTTGTCTTTAACAGGACAAAAACTGAGCACCATAGTGCCCTCGGCCCGTGACTCATTTCCGGGCTGAATAAATTCAAGACCCCCTTCCGGTTTTTTTGCTAAAATTAAATCTAGGTCATCACCCCTGTCTTTATATAAGTCATCTAGAGTGTACTCTTCGGAGAGAGTTGTGGATCGGAATCTCCACCCCTCCCACCAGTCCTTTGTTAATGCATCAAAGCTTCTCTTACGAGACGTCAGAGTTCTTCCTCTTGATGTAAATGCTATGGTGTCTGCATCGTCCTCATCAGTATCGACGGAAGTAACTTGGAAAACTCTATGCCGCCCTAGCTCGGGTGCGAATTCAACACATACTAATGCGTTGTAAGCATCATTTGGAGTTGCGGATATTAAATAATTAAAAGCGGAGTGATCTAACCTAAAGTCTGCATTTTCGGATAAAACTTCACCATGAAATGTAGCGTGACCTTGGAGCCTTGCACCTCGTAGTCTTCGCCAGTTAGTATCTGCAACAATTACTTTTATATCCATTTCATTAAGGGCTTTTGCCAAGCCTAAAGACCAAGGGTTTGCTCCAACGATCATAACGCCGTCTCCACCCCCTGCAGCAAGACCCAAGTACTTTGAAATTGGTCCTATTGAGAAACCTGCAAATAGCACGGTGGCAAAAACTAAAGCAAAAGCAAGTGGAACAAATAACGCACCTTCTGGCCTTCCTAAGGCAATTAATTCTGCGGCAAACAATCCTGCTACAGCCACGGCTACTACACCTCTAGGGGCTATGATAGATATCAATAAACTTTCTTTCCAATGTAATCCGGATAATAATGTTGATAACATAACGGCTACAGGCCTAACGACTAACATCATAGCTAGAACAAAAGCTAACACCCGCCATTCAGTTAAAAAGGCCTTTAAGATATCAGGAGTTAGTGTGGCTGTCAGTATTACGAAAACTCCCGACACGAGAATAATGGCTATATTTTCTTTAAATCTCCGCATTTCAACCATTGCAGCGAATTTAGTATTTGCCATTGTCATGCCTAGTGCGGTAACCGCCAACAGCCCTGTTTCATCTGCCATATTATTAGCAAGCACATAAATAGCCAATACCCAAGCTAAAACTACAGGTGCTTTTAAATATTCAGGAATATGGCCTCTTCTAAATGCCCAGGCTAACCCATAGCCTGAAATAATTCCAAGAATGGTTCCTAGGATAGCGGCAAATGCAAGTTTTCCGAATGCCAAATAAATAGAAGCTTCAGATTGCGTGAACCGTATGAATTCATATCCGCCTACGGCAAATAGCGCGCCTAATGGATCGTTAACTATACCTTCCCATTTAAGTACATTGGCGGGTCTAGATTTTAAATGAGCCTGCCTTAAAAGCGGCATTATCACAGTAGGGCCAGTTACCACGAATAACCCGCCAACCCTTGCAGATATATCCCAAGGTAAACCCACTATATAGTGTGCTGCACAAGTTCCTAAAAGCCAGGCAATCGGCCCTGCAACAATAACCATTCTTATTACAGCATGAGAAGCGTCGCCCAGGTCTTTAAAACGTAGGGTCATACCTCCTTCAAATAGTATGATAGCAACTGCTAATCCTATCATAGGCCTGTAAAGGTCTCCAAAATCTTTTATTGGATCTAGATGAAATATATTTAACCCTGCTGAAATAGAATTGGGTAAATTAAAGCTAAGTAGCCAACCTAATAATGGACCAAATAAAAGCCCAGCTATAGCCATGAGTACAATTGCAGGTCTCTGCAGTCTCCATGCTAGCCATTGTGCACCAATTCCTAGCACCCCAATAAGTGCAATTTTAAAGGGTAGCACATTAACAATGTGATGGGCCATGTCTGCGGAGGTTGCCATAGTATTCAGATAAAACCTATTTAGTTAATTCAGTTTAAGATTATTATATTACCTATATAGTGTCTAATCCTATGATTTCATAATTTCTTTTAATTTTTTCTTCGATATTATTCCATTTGCTATTTTTACAGCGTTTTGATGAAACAAATATGCATTCTTAGACTTAAACTTTTTGTTGACATGAAAGCGCCCCTCAATTTTTTGACACTCAATAACTCTAAAGTCTAGACACCCCTTCTCTTCTTTAGTTAACTTAATATGTTCAGACAGTATTGACAGTGTCTCTTTAATATATTGTTTTGCAACATCGATATGACCTGACAGATATATTGTATCAACTTCGCCATTTTCAACTTTTAGTGAGTGCATAAGACCTGAGCGGTAGTCCGGGTATCGAGGAGTCCACGATAGCTCATTAGTAATTCTGTCATTACTTACTCTCTTTGTTTCTTGATAAAAGCTTTTTTTCTTAGCTGGTAATTCTAATCCTTCGTATTCAATTAGCGGGGGCGTAGATATGCCTAAAAGGTGGGCAGAAAAATTTATTACATCTTGCGGGGGGGCCGGGTTTCCATCTGAAATATTATAAATTTTGTAAGGATCGGGATTGGCAATAGAAGTTAAAATAGCATTGGCTACATCGCTAACATGAACTCTGTTAGTCACATGGCCTTCTTTTATTATATTCTGTGCTTTGTTTTGTTTAATTTTTTGGAAATTATTCCTATTAGGCCCGTATATCCCTGCTAAACGGAAAATGTGCATAGGCGCTCCTATTTCCAACCATTGTATTTCAGCATTAAGCCTTTCTTTCCCTCTAATTGTTGAGGGGTATAGGAGCTCATCTTCAAAGACCCATTGACCATTTTTATTCCCATAAACACTTGTTGAAGAAAGATATCCAACCCATTGAGTACTTTGAATCAATTTTTTTTGATCAATAGGTAGTTTATTTAAAAACGGATCAATGCCGTTTACTGGTGCTATCGAAGATAGAATTATGCAAGCGTCACCAATTATACCACATAGCTTTGAATTTATTGTTCCATTAAATATTAGGGGAATTACCCCGCATTTCTTGAGAAGCTCATGTCGCTTTTTGGTTCTAGTTGTTACATAGACTTTGTAACCTTGATCTACTAAGGGTGCATATATTTCTTGAGCACAGTAACTTGCCCCTAAGAAAAGAGCAGTGCCTTTACTATATTTATTGTTTTGAACCATTGATGATATTAATCCTATTAGGTAAGGAACAGGTTATGAAATTTATACATCTAGTCCTATTGAGTTTCTATATCATTGCAATGATTTTTGCTGATAGCTCTTGGGCCAAGAACTTAACATCAGAATTTGATAAAAAACATAAATTATGTTTGGAGCAAATATCGAAAGAGGCCTCCATGGCCTTTGAAAGAGCTATGATTTGGCAAGATGAAGGAGGCGGCAGAAGGGCAAAACATTGTGTTGCAATGTCACTTTTTGCGCTTGGACATGAAGTTGAGGCAGCTGCTAGGCTAGACGCCCTGGCGATTGCCTCAGATGGCGGCACTAATGCTATGCGAGCCAATTTTTATTCGGAGGCGGCGAATTTTTGGCTGATTGGTGGCCATCCTGAAAATGCTTATTCTTCGGCCTCCAAAGGTTTGGAGCTTGTTAATGGCTCTGTGCCACTTTTTATTACTAGGGCGCGATCTTACTTTGCTCTGAAGCGTTATGGGGATGCTATAATGGATCTAGACTCAGCGTTAATTAATGAGCCTGAAAATGCTGATGCGTTGCGTTACCGTGCTAATGTGAATTTGAAGCAAGGAAATTTTAATGCCGCCAAGAAGGACATTAATAAATCACTGCAAATTAATCCAAATAGCATAGAGTCTGCATTAGTTAGAGGGCAAATAAATGAAAGTTTACGCTTGGTTGGGAGTTATAAAAGGGATTCATAAGTGTTTATGCAAATCATTCGCAAAGCGATTGACAATCATTCTCATAAATATTAGACTCAACTTATGATACATTGTATATGCAATAATATAAACACAGCAAAGGTTGAAACGATAGATGGACCGACTGCGTTCATTCACGGGTCACACGAGTGGGACCACGACGCGTACACAAACGCCGAGGACAAGGACGCAAACATTGAGGAGCAGGCGAAGAAGATCGGCTGGCGCCTCAACTACTACGCGAAGCTTGGATTCGAGGTGGATGGCTCGTTGGACTACGTGGTGGACACCTTGCGCGAGGCCCTTGCGGAGATCGAGGAAGAGGGGGACGAACCCAACCTGCAGGACGCGTACATCCCGTTCGATGGCGACGTAGTGAAGCTATCCGAGGCCTGGAAGGCCGAGTTTCAGCTTCGCGTAGACGTAGAGGAGTGATGTAGCAAATCTACTAAATTTTCCCAAGGGTGCCGTGTAAAGTTTTGTCACCAGGATACGTACGAGTTGCAGATGCGACAGGTCGTCGACGGCTTCTCGCGCACCAGCCC
>ENA-ORDA01003879-ORDA01003879.1-marine-metagenome-genome-assembly--contig:-NODE-3879-length-10182-cov-8.392380_pt1 | contig 10182 bp, 13 predicted proteins | sample MGYA00237778_ERZ508506 | MGnify/ENA primary metagenome ERZ508506 (study PRJEB26177, sample SAMN06267891) | marine metagenome | isolation source: Monterey Bay, California, USA | place: Pacific...
AATTGATTTAACAATGATTAATATTGGAGCTTATGACTTTAAGCCGATGTTTGATAAATCAATTTATCACACAACACCAGAAGAAGCTTTAAATGTAGCACAAGATTTAAGAAGTAAAAAGGTTATGGGAACACACTGGGGAACTTTTGTTTTATCGCTGGAACCTATTATGGAACCACCAGTAAGATTTAAAGCTAGTGCTGAGGAGTATGGTTTTGAAAAAGATGATGCTATAATCTTTAAAATTGGAGAGATAAATTCATTAAAAAATATATTATCTAATTAAAATTATTTTTTTTCCATTAACCATAAAGCATTTTCACTTAAGAAAAATATTTTACCATTAGACGGATGAACTTGAATATCTCTTATTCTTCCAACATTATTTTTAAATATAAGATCTTCTTTCACATTCGTTAGATCATTAAATATTAATTTTCTTAAAGATTTATCCTTCAAAGAAGTAACCAGTGCATGCCCATTCCATTCTTTAAACTCATTTCCTTTGTAAATTGTAATAGCGCTAGTAGCTATGGAAGGTACCCAATATTGAATTGCTTTAGTAAAACCTGGCTTCCATTTAGGACCTATCTTTGTTCCTGAGTAATTTTTTCCTCCCCAGCCTAAAATTTTCCATCCATAATTTTCTCCTTTTTTAGCTTCACCAAACCAATCACCACCTCTTGCTCCATGATTACTTAAATATATTTTTCTATCATAATCAGAGAGTGTTAAACCTTGCGGATTACGAACACCTATTTGATAAATTTCAGGTAACCAGTTTTTCTTACCTTCAAATTTTGGATTATCTTTTGGAATACTACCGTCAGTATAAATTCTAATAATACTACCAGGATGTTTTGTGGGATCTTGAGCAATCATACCTTGGCCCCTTTCACCAGCTGATGCATAAAGATAGTCTCCCTTAATCGCTAATCTTGAACCAAAATGATAACCAGAATCTATAGGAGGATTTGCTTGAAAAATATTTTTAAAATCTAATTCTTGTTTATTTAATTGTGCTTTTGCAATTGACGTACTTGTTTTTGAATCCCCTCTATTTTCTGAATAAGAAATCCATAGAGTATTATCTTGGTAAATAATATCTAATAATCCACCTTGGCCGACTTCTAAAAAATTAAGATTATGTTTAATCTCTGTAACTTCTTTTGAAACAATATTAACAATTTTAATTTTTCCACTTTTTTCAGTAATAATAATTTCATCATTATCAATAAATGATGATCCCCAAGGCTCATTCAGCTCTATTATTTTGGTAAATTTATAAATTTCAGAATAGCCATTAGATGAAAAAAAAATTAATATAAAAAGTAAGCATAATATTGATTTCATAATAGATTTTTATAATTCAAGATTGTTTGATTTAAAAGAATATTGTACTTTATTATCTTATTACTCAAATATGAAAAAATTATTAATCATTTTTTTATTAATTCCAACTTTAGCTTTATCTGGAATTTTTAAAGATGATGAGGGTAAACCTAGTTTAAAAACAAGTTCTAAAAGTGGGTTTACAAATCACACGAACCATATGGGTCATAATGATTATAATTTTCAATACATTAAAGACAAAACAAAAGCTCGAGCTGGAAAATATTTTCAACGTTTTGAAGTTAGAGATGGTGACTGCTTTGGAGATGATACCTGGAATGATTGTAAAAATAATAGAGAAAGAGTAGAGTTTTCTGCAGAACCACAACAACGTCCTATAAAAAAACAATGTTATGGATATAGCTTAATGTTATCCAAAGATTTTATCGACACTCATCCGACTAATACTACTTTAGGTCAAGTTCATCAAATAGGAGGTCCAACAGGAACTGCTCAAGGTTTAGCTTCCTTTCCACCTTTGATCCAAATAGATGCACGTTTAGGAGGTTTGCATTTTAATTGGCATAAACTAAGTGGTTCAGAAACTAATGTAATTGATAGAAGTTATTATTATGAGCTGAAACGATTACGAAAAATGAAAGAAGTTTGGACAGATATTTCTTTTTGTTTAGATTTTGAAAATGAAAGAATGGATGTATGGGTAGATGGTATTCAAAAAGTAAAAATCTTAAAATCTCCAATATTTTTTACACCAAAAGAAATTTATTTTAAACATGGCATATATCGAAGTTTCATAAGTAAATATAAAGAACGAAAGAATAGTGATATGCCAACACAAGTTGTTTTCTACGATGAGATTAGAAGAGGTGACTCAATAGAAAAAGTGGATATAAATATTAACCCGAAATTAAAACCTGTTGATTAAGATAATTTAGATCTTCCACCATCAACTGCAATAACTTGACCAGTTACCCAAGAACTATCATCAGTAATCAAAAATTTTGCGAGCGCTGCAGAATCTTTTCCCTCACCCAATCTTTTCAATGGGTGAGCTTTAGCAATACCTTCTGCAATTGCAGGATTTTTTAACATTGGTTCTGCAATTTTAGATTTTGATAAACTTGGTGCTATGCAATTTACTCTAATATTTGGAGCAAACTCAGCAGCCAGTGTAACAGTTAATCCTTCAACAGCTGCTTTAGCAGATGCAATAATTGTGTGATTAGTAAAACCTCTTTGAGCAGCAACAGTTGAAAATAAAACTACTGAGCCTTTATTCTTTTTTAAACTTTCCTGAAATCCTTTTATAGCTTCAATGGCTGAATAAAGGTTTAGTTTCATACATTTATTCATATCAGCTTCAGTTACCATTCTTAATGGTTTTAAATCAATAGAGCCCACACAGTAAGCGATACCCTTGATATCATTAATATCTGATTTTACTTTTTCTATAAACCCATCTTCTAAGACATCAGCAACTGTATAAGAACAACCTAATTTTTCTGCAATTGCTTTAACTTCATTTTCATTTCTTGCAACTAAATGAATATCATTACCTGAATTTTTTAATTGTTCAGCCAAGCTAGAACCTACAGAACCTGTCGCACCAAAAATAAGATATTTTTCTGACATATAATTTTTATTTAGTTATATTTAACTATGAAATTATTTTTTATACTTGGTAATCAATTATTTCCATTAAAATACGTAGACCGCTTCAAAAAGGACCACACCTTTTATATGGCAGAAGACTATGGATTATGCACTTATGAAAAGCATCATAAGCAAAAGATACTGCTATTTCTATCTTCCATGAGGTCTTATGCAGACAACCTTAAGAAGAATAAACTTAAACTGGATTACATAAAAATTGAAGACAAAGAATTTAAAGATGACTATTTCAAAAAATTAAAAAAAATAATTACCCAAAAAAAAATAACAGAAATTTCAAGTTTTGAAGTTGAAGATAAGTTTTTTGAAAAAAAAATTTCACAATTTTTAAAAAAAGAAAAAATTAATTGGAATATTGTTCAAACTCCAATGTTTCTAAATTCAAGAGATGAGTTTAAAAATTATTTAGCAAAATCAAAAAAACCTTTTATGGCAACATTTTATAAAGAGGTTCGTAAAAAATCTGGAATATTAATGGGAGCAGATGGAAATCCTATTGGAGGCAAATGGAGTTTTGATGAAGATAACAGAAATAAATTACCAAAAGATATATCAATACCAAAATTTCCAAAAATTAATGAAACTAATCACACTAAAAAATTAAAACCAATTATTGAAAAATTATTTAAAGATCATCCTGGTAGCACAAATAATTTTTGGCTTGCAACTGAATATAGTGATGTTGTTAAACTTTTAGATTTTTTTATTAAAGAAAAATCAAATTTATTTGGTGACTATGAAGATGCCGTTAATCAAAAAGATAATATTTTATTTCACAGTGCATTAAGTCCATATATTAATTTAGGATTGATAACTCCTGAAATTATCATTCAAAAAATTTTAGAATTTCATAAGAAGCATAAAATTAGAATGAATTCGCTTGAAGGTTATATTCGTCAGATAATAGGATGGAGAGAGTTCATGCGAGGAATTTATCAAGGTTACTCTGATGAAATGGAAACTAAAAATTTTTTCAAACACGAAAGAAAAATGAAAAAGTCTTGGTATGAGGGTACAACAGGTTTACCCCCATTGGATCATGCAATTAAAAACGCAGTTAATCATGGATGGTCTCATCATATAGAAAGGTTAATGATTTTATCCAATATCATGAACCTTTGTGAGGTGAAACCAACTTATGTTTATAAATGGTTTATGGAAATGTTTGTAGATTCTTCTGATTGGGTAATGGTTCCCAATGTTTATGGAATGGGCTTATTTAGTGATGGAGGTATTTTTGCAACGAAACCATACATTTGTGGATCAAGTTATTTTATGAAAATGATGGATTTTAAAAAAGGGGAATGGTGTAATACGATGGATGGTCTTTATTGGAGGTTTATAGATAAAAATAGAAAATTTTTTTTAAAGAACCCTAGATTGTCTATGATGGTTTATGTTTTTGATAAAATGAAAGATGAAAGAAAGAAAATGATTTTATCTGAAGCTGACAAGTTTATTAAATTAAATACAAATTAAAAATGTTAAAAAGTTTATTTATTATCTTTTTTTATCAACTTCTAGGTGAAGCTATTCAAAAATTTTTTGCAATAAATATTCCAGGGCCTGTTATTGGTTTAATTTTATTATTATTATCGTTCATTTTATTTTCTAAAAATATTAAACAATCCAAGAGAATAATTAAAGAAATTTCTTTAACTAGTCATCAGATTATAAGCCACTTATCATTATTATTTGTTCCAATAGGTGTTGGGGTTGTGATGCATATAAATTATCTAGGAGATAACTTATTCAAAATTTTTAGTATTATAATTATTGGTACACTCACTACTTTAGTATTCACAGCATTTGTTATGGAAAAAATAATTAACCTAGAAAAGAAAAATGGCAAGAGAAGATAAACTATATAAAATTTGGGTATATTTGCAGGCAGAACCTCTTTTCTGGATCACCCTAACATTAGGAGCATATTTAGTAGGTGATTATTTATATAAAAAATCTAAGTTAAATCCATTGGTAAACCCTGTTGCAATAAGTATCTTAATTGTTTCCTCAGTTTTATTATTCTTAGATGTCTCTTATGATAGATATTTTGAGGGTGCAAAATTTATTCACTTCATGTTAGGTCCAGCAACAGTTGCTTTGGCTATACCAATTTATGAAAAAAGAAATTTGATTACAAAAGAAGTTAAACCAATTATTTTTTCAATTTGTCTTGGAATACCTTTTGCAATTTTAATTACTTTTTATTTGGGAAAATTTTTTGGATTAAGTAATGAGATGATTTTAACAATGATACCTAGAAATGTGACAGCTCCTATTGCAATGGGTATCTCAGAGCTTATTGGAGGAATACCGTCTTTAACTGCAATAATTACAATAATTACTGGTATAATTGGTGCTTCATTAGGAACTTTTTTATTAAATGTTTTCAAATTAAAAGACATGAGTGCTAGAGGTTTTGCGTTTGGTTTAGCAAGTCATGGTATTGGAACAGCAAGAGCAATGAGTAAAAATAAAACAGCGGGCGTATTTGCTGCTCTAGCGATGGGCCTAAGTGGCATTGCAACTTCACTTTTTGTTTTAATTATAATTAAGTTTCTTATTTAATTTGTGAAAAAAGAAAATTTACCTTCAAAAATTTGTCTTACTTGTAAAAGACCTTTTACATGGCGTAAGAAATGGAAGTTAAATTGGGATAAAGTAAAGTATTGTTCTAAGAAGTGCTCTAAGTGATTTACTTATCTTTATTTGCTATATCTTTTTTAGCTGCAACCATTTTACCATTTTCATCTGAACTCACATTGGCAGGATTAATTGCAACATCAAATTTTGATAATTTATTATTGTTAATTGTTGCTAGTTTTGGGAATATTTTGGGATCAGTTGTTAACTGGGTCTTGGGATTTTATTCAAGAAATCTAAGTACAAAAAAGTGGTTTCCGTTTAAAGACAAACAAATAGAAAACTCTTCAAAATGGTTTAATAAATTTGGTAAATGGTCATTATTATTTGCTTGGGTTCCAATAATAGGTGATCCACTGACTTTAGTTGCAGGTTTATTAAGAGTTAGATTTTTAGATTTTATTATTTTAGTGGCAATTGGAAAAGTAAGTAGGTACGTCTTAATTTATTATTTGTTTTAATATTTGCTGAATTTATCCAGGTAACTATGCTAGAAAAGTGAATGCTTGAAATATTTATTCAAACTTTCTTTTTATATTTTATTGTTATTGATCCACTAGGAAATACACCTTTATTCTTGGCAGTAACTCAAAATATGAGCAGCCAACAAAGAGTTAAAACTGCATTGAGTGCAACAATAATTGCATCAATCATATTGCTATTCTTTGCATTTCTTGGAAGCACTTTATTAAGTTATTTGAATATATCTTTTCCAGCATTTACAATTGGTGGAGGCATCATTTTATTAATAATTTCCATGGAAATGTTGTTTGATAAAAGACAACAACGAAAAGAAGATGACATTGATTTTAATTCTGAAAATGTAAGTGTATTTCCTTTAGCAACACCCATTATAGCAGGACCAGCTGCAATCACATCTGTTATTGTTTCTGTTTCAGATATGGGAAGTAATTTTACAAACCAATCTGTTGGAATGATTGCTTTAGCTTCAGTTTTGCTTTTAACTTTTATATTTTTTTTTACTGCTTCAAAATTTTCTCAGATAATAAACAAAAAAGTTATTAGTGTAATTTCAAGAGTAATAGCAATTATTCTAGTTGGATTAAGTGTTCAGTATATTTTAGATGGAATAAAAACCTTTCTAGCTTAAAATATTGTTCAGTAGACTATTTTAAAATACTATAAATATAGAAATGAATAATAAATTTTTTGAATGGACAGGGGTTTTTACAGCAATTCTTTATTCTATGTTTGTAGCCTTAAACATTGGAATAGAGTTTTTAGGATTTTGTTTGTTACTGTTGTCTGCCATTTTAATTGGTATCTGGGCATATAGAGGAGGTCACAAGGGAATACTTGTGTTGCAATTTTTTTATGCAACAGCAGGTATAATTGGAATGATACGTTGGTTTTAATTAAAATTAGCAATAATTTTTGGAATATAATTTTTAAAATTAAAAAAACCTTTATTACAATATTGCCAAGAAAACTGATCCAACTTTCTATATAAAAATTTTATATTTTTTAATTGATTATTTTGAATAAAATTTAAATTTTCACCAACGGTTGGATAAAGCGCATAAACTTCTTCGGTAATATTTTTTAAATCATTAATGTTAATAGTTTCACAATTTATTGATTTTTCTTTCAATCTTATTTTTTGATCCTCTAAAAGATTTGCTTTAAATTTCAACACCTTTTCACTTAATTTGATAGTTCTATCTGTATTATTTGAGACTAACAAAATTTTTTTAAACTTATGTTCTTTAAAATCAGACAATTCAAATGTCATATTATTTTCAAATATTAATAAAGTTTTATCTTCCAAAATCTCAGAATTTTTAAAGCTTTTGTTAATAACAGAATATATCTTATCATTGGATATAGGTTTGGCATTTTCACTTAGTTTTATGTTTTTAAATCTATTATTTGTAAATTTATTTATATTCCATTCACTTGCGAGGTAATGCTTGCCTTGAGTTTGAATGCCAGCAACCCATCTCCAACCAAGGGTATTTGATGCAGCATCCCCATCAAATAGATGTTGCATAAAAAACTCAGCCCCCAACTGCCATGGTAATTCTAGTGTAAAAATCCAAATGCTAGCAAACCACATTCTTGTGTGGTTATGAAGATAATTGCTTTCTTTAAGTTCAATTACCCATTGATTAAAACAATCTACATTTGTTTTTCCTTCAATTGCATCCAAATAACTTTGATTGTTTTTAAATTCTTTTTTAATTTTATCTAATTCTATTAAGTAATCTGACCAAACATCAGGTCTTAATTCTAGCCAACCTTTCCAATAAACACGCCAAAGAACTTCCTGAATAAATTTTTCATTTTTTGCAAATGAAAACTTTTTAAGAGATTTATTAATTACTTCTAATTCATTAATTATTCCGTGAGTTATATAGGGGGATAAACAAGAAACATTAGATCTATTACTAGGCCCAAAATCAAAATTTCTTAGTTTTGAATAATCTGAAAGATTTTGTTCAACAAAAGTATTTAATTTATCAACGGCTTTAGCCCTTGAAGCTTCAAAAATCATTTTAAACTATTTAGATTTTCTTTTCTTTAGACCCAATTTATCACTGTGTCTTAATCTTAAAATAACTATTGCAGATGCAATTAGAACTATAGCTATAGCTTCATAGACTAATGCTGATGGATCCATTTCTTTTCCTTGTAATATAATAAATCGTGCGAGAGCAGTGATGGCAATTAAAAGAGGTAAAGTTATACTGATTGATTGTTGATTCCAAAAAACACGAACCATTGCTAAGACCTCTAAATAAAGAAACATTAAAAGTAAATCTGCTAGCATTACAGATTGATTTAGAAACATATTATTAATTTCCATACCAACAGCAATTACAGTGCTCACTAAAATAATGCACATTAGTGCAAGCTGTAAAATTTTTGCTATTTTATCCATTACTTATCTTTACTAAATGGTAGCCATTTTTCAAACACTGATTTTACTGGTCCATCATATGGAATTGAATAAGAGCTAGGGTTTGGACTTGTTAAAATTTCTATTCCCTTAGAAAATACAAAGATGAATACAATTACAAAAACAATAACCATAATCTTAAATGGATCAAAGTTTTTAGTTTTGAATACACTGCTAGATTGCGCCTCTGCTTTATGAAAATGTTTGAATGTCATATAAACTGCAAATATCAATCCAATATGAGCAACGTATAAACCGGCCCAACCAAATACAAAAGTTGTATAAGAAAATATGTATAAACTAAAAACAGTTGTCCAAACGAAACTCAGAACTAATAAAATTTGTAATCTAACAGATCTTGGTAAAGACCTTAGATCATTTTTGCTATCATCAAATAAAATGTTAGCGGCATCTTTCATCCAATTTTTTAGTGCTTCCATATAGCTAGAATAGATATTTATATGTTAAAGGCAAAGGATAAAGTGTCCTTTAATTTTTAGCTTAAATTGGACTTTATTACACTTTCTAAATTTGCAGAGCTTTGGGCGCCTGAAATAAAATCTGTTCCTATTTCAAAGAAGGGTACTCCATTAATTTCTTTCTCTCTTGCGACTGAAATATATGAATTAACTTCTTCAATATTTTTTAAATTAAAAAAATTATTGATTGTATCTCCATTAATATTAAATTCTTTGCCAATATTAATTAAGATTTCTTTATCTCCAATATCAAGACCTTCAATAAAGTATGATTGATATATTTTTTCTTTAATTTCGTTGTGTACATTAGATTGTTCGGCTAATTTTATTAATAAGTGAGAAAATACAGTATTGGGTGTTTTCTTTATCTTATCTAGATTAAAATTAAGATTTTCTTTATTCGCCTCTTCTGTCATTCGATCATACATTGGTTGAGCAAAATCTTTTCCACCAAACTTTATTTCTAAGTACTTGTTTCTTTCAATTCCTTCTTTAGGCATGTCAGTATTTAGTTGAAATGGAACATGCTCTATCTCAAACTTAGTTTCAGGAAAATTTTTTAATGCTTTATTTAATCTTGTTTGACCAATAAAACACCACCCACAAATTGTGTCAGCAAATACTTTTATTTTCATTAATTTATGAACGAAGCTTTTGTTTATGAAAGTTAATAAATCTTTCTACATTTGATTTATTAAAGGTTTTATTTTCTTCAAAAGAAACTTTTTTCATTGAGTAAGCATTACTTTTTGTCTGTCTAGACATTATAGTGATATTGCCTTTGTATAATTTAAGCTTAACAGAGCCATTAACTTTATTCTTTTTAAGATCGACAATTTTTTGAAGTTTAAATCTTGCTTTTGAGTACCAGTAACCATTGTAAATAAGTTCAGCATATTTAGGCATAATTTCATCTTTTTTATGCATAGTTTCTTTGTCCAAAGTAACAGACTCAATTGCTCTGTGCGCTGACATTAAAAGTGTTCCACCAGGTGTTTCATAAACACCCCTAGATTTAATTCCAATAAATCTGTTTTCAACTAGATCAACTCTACCTATTCCATTTTTACCAGCAACATCGTTAAGTTTTTCTAATAAGTTTCCAGGTGATAA
>ENA-ORDA01003883-ORDA01003883.1-marine-metagenome-genome-assembly--contig:-NODE-3883-length-10174-cov-12.073091_pt1 | contig 10174 bp, 9 predicted proteins | sample MGYA00237778_ERZ508506 | MGnify/ENA primary metagenome ERZ508506 (study PRJEB26177, sample SAMN06267891) | marine metagenome | isolation source: Monterey Bay, California, USA | place: Pacific...
AGAAGAATTGTTTGGAAAAGAGTAATGGATATGAACGATCGTTCTTTAAGATCTATAAATATAAACTTAGGTGGAGTGGCAAACGGTTTTCCAAGAGAAGATGGTTTTGATATAACTGTTGCCTCTGAAATCATGGCAATCTTTTGTTTATCAAATGATTTAGAAGATTTAGAAAAAAGAATAGGAAATATTACAATTGCCTATACTAGAGACAAGAAACCTGTTTATGCTAAAGACTTAAAAGCACAAGGTCCAATGACTGTGTTATTAAAGGATGCAATTAGACCTAATGTTACTCAAACTTTAGAAAACAATCCTGCAATTATTCACGGTGGTCCTTTTGCTAATATTGCACACGGTTGTAATTCTGTAATTGCAACAAAAACTGGACTTAAACTTGCTGACTATACTGTAACAGAAGCAGGATTTGGTGCAGACCTTGGTGCAGAAAAATTTCTTGATATCAAATGTAGAAAGTCAGATTTAAAACCTAGCTGTGTTGTAATTGTTGCAACTATTAGAGCTTTAAAGATGCATGGTGGCGTAGCAAAAGATGATCTTAAAACAGAAAATGTTGATGCCTTAAAAAAAGGTTTAGTTAATCTTCAAAGACATGTGGAAAATGTTAAAAAATTTGATTTACCAGTTGCAGTAGCTGTTAATCATTTTATTAAAGATACAGATGATGAAGTAAAGGCTTTGATAGAATTTTGTGACACCATTGGTGTTAAGGCAAGTCTCTGCACTCATTGGGCAAATGGTGGTGAAGGTACAAAAGAACTTGCAAGCCATGTAGCTGAATTATGTGAGAAAAATGATGATAAATTCAAATTCTTATATGAGAGCAAAATTCCTCTATTTAAGAAAATAGAAACAATTGCAAAAGAAATTTATAGAGCAGATGAGGTTATTGCTGATACTAAAATTAGAGATCAATTAAAGGGCTTTGAAGATGCAGGTTATGGAGATTTCCCAATTTGTATTGCTAAAACTCAATATAGTTTTTCAACTGACCCAAGTTTAAAAGGTGCACCAACGGGACATGCTTTGCCAATTAGAGAAATTAAACTCTCTTCTGGAGCAGAGTTTATTGTTGTTATATGTGGTGCTGTTATGACTATGCCTGGATTACCAAGAGTTCCAGCTGCAGACTCGATTAAATTGAATAAAGATGGTGAAATTGAAGGTCTATTTTAAAAATTAGTTCTTTATATAATTAAGCCAATTTCTAACTTCACATGTTCTATTGTTAAAATCTAATAGTTCGTTTTGAGATTTTATGTATGACATATGACTTTCATACTCTTCTTCATTTAAAAAATTTTTATTTACAAATAGACGCTCTTTACGACCATCAATAAGTTTAAGCATCTGAAAATATTCATAATCAGGATGATATTGTAAGCCAATAATTTCCGAATTTCCTGCATTAAAGCTAACACCCATTACATTATTAACTTTATCGCTTGATAAAAGGATAGCATTTTTTGGCACTTCACTTACTTCATCAAAATTGAATGCGGGTGATGTAAAAATCTTTTTTTTATCTTTGTATATAAAATGTTTTTCACCTTCATTATTAATAATTACATCAGATGCAATTCCAATATGTGCGCCATTTTTTCCAGGGTTTACCTTGCCCCCAGCTGCTGTTGAGCAGACTTGTAGTCCCCAACAAATAGCTAGAATCTTTTTTTTTTGAGTAAAGCAATTGGATGCAAAATTGATATGTTTCTTAATTACATCTGTCATATCATTTAATCTCATTGCACCACCAGTAAATACAATGCCATTATATTTGCCCATATCATTTAGAGCATTTGTTGTCTCATCATCATGATCAGGGTTTATAATTTCTGCAATTGCAGATGGTTCTATCTTTAAAATTAAATTTTTTAAATTATCTGCCGCAGAAGCTCCTGCTGCTTTGATAAAAAATTCACTATCTTTTCTAATATTTCCTTCAACAATTAAAATATTCAAATCACTCATTTAAATAATTCACCCGTCATACTGTGCTGGTACATTATCTTCATATCATCAACAGTTAATTTTTTTGGATTTCCTCCTGTTGAAGGATCTTCTAAAGCCATTTTTGATAATCTATTAATATCAAAATCCTTTTCTTCAATTACTTCTGATAATTTATGAGGCATATCAAGTTTTTTTCGTAAATCTAAAACCCAGTTAACAAAACCATCAAAAGATCTATTTTTAAGCTCTAAGTAGTCACAGACCTTAATTATCTTCTCTTCAATAACATCTTTATTAAATGTTAAAACATAAGGCATAAATATTGCGTTAGATAAACCATGGTGAACATTATTTAATGCATTAACAGGGTGACTTAGAGAGTGAATTGCACCTAAGCCTTTTTGAAATGCAGTTGAACCCATACTGGCAGCAGTTAACATATTCATTCTTGCTTCAATATTAGATCCATTGTTAACAGCTTCTAATAGCCACTTATTAATCAATCTCATTCCTTCTAAAGCAATTCCATCTGCCATAGGATGATAACCTGGAGCACAATAAGCCTCTAAATTATGCGCTAACGCATCCATCCCTGTTGCAGCTGTCATCTTTGGTGGTAGTCCAATAGTTAAAGTTGGATCTAAAATAACGATTGATGGTAAAAATTTAGGGTGAAAAATTATATTTTTTACACCTGTTTCTTCATTTAAAATTACAGATGCTCTTCCTGTTTCAGATCCTGTACCTGCAGTTGTAGGTACAGCAATGATTGGTGCAATTTTATCTGCATTAGCCTTAGTCCAATTGTCACCAACATCCTCAAAGTCCCAAATAGGTAAAGTTTGACCCGACATAAAAGCAACAGCTTTACCAACATCTAAACCACTTCCACCTCCAAATGCAATTACACCATTACAATTATTTTTATTATAATAATCGGCTCCCTCAGTTACATTTGTACCAGTTGGGTTACCTACTACATTTGAATATAATGCAGCGTCAATTCCATTATCTTTTAAAATTGATAAAGTATTTTTAACAATATCTGATTGAGCTAATCCATTGTCGGTGACAAGCAATGGTTTGTTAATTTTTAAATCTTTGCATGCTAAAGCAATGTCTTTAATTCTATTTTCACCTACCCACATTGTTGTAGGGTAATTCCAGTTGTATTTATGCATATTATTGTTTAGTGTTTTTAAAGTTAAATGTTGTATATCAGTTTCTAAAACAATTTTAACTGAAATATTTATGCAAAAAACAATTACACCTATTGATAATACCCTTTATATCGAAAGAAATTATGATGGAGCTAAAATAGAAGAAACTATAAATAATTCAATGAAAGCTCAAAATGTATGGGCTGATCTTGATGTCAAAGAAAGAGTAAAATTACTAACAAGCTTTGTAGAAGATTTTTTATCAAGAAGTGATTTAATTTGTGAAGAACTAAGTAGACAAATTGGCAGACCTATCTCTCAAGCTGTAGGTGAATTAAAGGGTTTCAAAGAAAGAGCCGATTACATGCTATCTATTGCAGAGAAAAAATTAGCTAATATTGATGTAGCAAAAGATGGTAATTTTAAAAGTTACATTAAAAGAAAAGCTCTTGGAGTTGTTTTTGTAATAGCACCATGGAATTATCCATATCTTGTTGCTGTAAATTCTATCATACCAGCAATGGCGGCAGGTAACTCAGTTATTTTAAAACATTCTGCTCAAACGCCTTTATGTGCTGAGCAGTTATATCAATCAGCAAAAAAAATTCTGCCTAAAGATATTTTTAATTATTTACATTTAAACCATGAAGACAGTTTAAAAATTGTTTCTGATAAAAGAATTAATTTTGTTTCATTCACTGGCTCAGTAAAAGCAGGTTATGATGTTCAAAAAGCAACACAGAATAAATTTATTGATATGACTTTAGAGTTAGGTGGTAAAGATCCAGCCTATGCAAGATATGATTGTGACTTAGAGAAAACAGTTGAAAATTTAGTTGATGGATCTTTTTTTAACTCGGGTCAATCATGTTGTGGAATAGAAAGAATTTATGTTGATGAAAAAATTTATAATAATTTTTTAGAATTGTTTGTTTCAAAAACTTATAATTACAAGCTTGGAAACCCTTTGGAAAAAAAAACAAATTTAGGACCTGTGGTTAAACTATCAGCTGCTGATTTTATTTTACAACAAATGAACTCTGCAATTGATAAAGGTGCTAAAAAAATGATTGATGAAAATAAATTTACCTTTCCAAAAGAACACAGAAATTATTTAATTCCTCAAGTTTTAACAAATGTCACTCATGACATGAGTTTTATGACTGAAGAAACTTTTGGACCCTGTGTTGGAATAATGAAAGTAAGGGATGAAAATGAAGCTATTAAATTAATGAATGATAGCCCATATGGTTTAACCGCTTCTATTTGGACAAAAGATATTGAGATTGCTGAAAAAATTGGTAACCAGGTTGAAACTGGGACTTTCTACATGAACCGATGTGATTACCTTGATCCAGCACTATCTTGGACAGGCGTTAAAGAAACTGGAAAGGGCTGTTCGTTATCAGAAGTTGCCTATGAAAAATTAACTTCTCCAAAAAGTTTTCATTTGAGAAAAGAACAGTAAGATGAAGTTAAATTTTAAAGGCAAGACTGCTGTAATCACTGGTGCAAGTGGTGGCATGGGTCTAGAAATTTCTAAAAAATTATCTCAAAATAATATTTCTGTTTTAATGTTAGATCTTCAAAGCCCTAGTAAAGAATTTTTAAATAACAATAAAAACTGTGAATTTAAAAAAGTTGATGTTACCAACTTTAAAAAACTAAAAATATATATCGATACTTTTTACAAAAAACATAAAAGATTAGATTACTTGGTCAACACAACTGGTGTTCTTTGGTTTGATAAAGACGTTTCAGCAATGAATATAGATTCGAATGTTTGGGACAAAGTTTTTGAAATAAATCTAAAATCTATGATGTACCTTTCAAAAATTATTGTACCTAAAATGATTAAAAATAAATTTGGCTCAATGGTTCATTTATCATCTATCGATGCGTTATCTGGTGATGACAAACCTCAAGATGCTTATGGAGCATCAAAAGCGGCAATGATTAGACTCTCAAAGTCTTTTGCTATTCAATTTGCATCTGAAAAAATCAGATCAAATATAATCTTACCTGGGCCAATTGATACAGGCATGCAAATAAGATGGAAAAAAAATCCAAATGCAAAGAAAAATTTAGAAAAGTTTATTCCATTAAATAAAGTGGGTAAACCTGAAGATATTTCAAATGCTTCTTTATTCTTATTAAGTGATCAAGCAAGTTATATCACTGGAACTGAATTGATTGTCGATGGGGGTCTTACGGCTAAGCCGTAGTTATTAACTTTAGGCGCCTCTTTCTTGAGGCGCCTAAAAAATATTCATTATCTGTAAGGGTATCCAGCTTTTTCCATTGTGCTTGCATACAACTTAAATGCATCCACAACTTTTTTAGCTCTTGGACTAATACTTGAAGTTTCATCCCAGAACGCTTTAGAGTCACTTACAACTTTACCCCATTCATTATCAGGAAGACTTGTTAGTTCCATTTTCTTCCCATTAACACGTAGGTCAGCTTCTCCACCCCAATACCAAACTTGTCTATAATAATGCGAGTCATTAATAGACATTCTATAAAGTGCTTGAAGTTTTGGACTTAATTTGTCCCAAGCTTTTTGATTAGCAAAGTATGATCCAAACCAAGCTCCTGTAACAGAGTTAGTTAGAGCATATTTACAGATATCAGCCCAACCCACTTCATATGCCTCAGTAAATCCGCACCAGGCAACACCATCCAGTTCTCCGGTTTGCATAGCAACCTCAACATCGTCCCAAGGAACCGTAACTGGTATTAGGCCATATTGAGCTAAGAATTTTCCAGCAGTAGGCACACCAAAGACTCTTAAGCCCTTCATGTCCGCAAGAGATGTAACTTTTTTATTCACAGTGAAAAGATGGCATGGATCCCAAGCACTTGTGCTTAACCATTTAACACCTTTAACTTCACTATAGGCTTCATCCCAAATTTCATTTAAACCATAATATTTAAATAAGGCTGGAACGTCTAAGCTATATCTAGTTGCAAATGGAAAATATCCACCAAACACAGAGATATCAACGGGTGACCCCATTGTAGCATCATCACTTTGTACGGCATCTAAAGTTCCTGCTTGCATGGCTCTGAATAGTTCATCAGTAGGAACTAATTGATCCGCATAATACAGTTCAATTTCCATTTCACCATAAGCAGCTTTATTAAATGCTTCAATTTGTGGTTTGATAACATGTGCACCAAGCGGAGCTCCTGAATATGTTTGAAGCCTCCATTTAATTGGGTTTGATGCAGAATAAGCGTAAGGTGCTTTAACAACACTTGCTCCTGCTACACCAAAAGTTAACAAGCCAGCTTTCTTAATAAACGATCGCCTTTTACTTGTTATTATTTTTTTTTCTTTTTTCATTAACTCTCCCTGTTAGTTAAAAAGTATTTGTTAAGCCTATTATAAAAAAAATTATGATTAAACTAAAAAATGATTTATTTTTTTATTAAACGGTAATTTTTTCAACTTTAAAACTTAAAGTTGCATTATTATTTTTATAAGTACTTATTTGGAAGATAAGTTGCAATTTGAGGAAAAACCATAACCAAGATTAATGCTAAGAGCATCACCAAGAGAAACGGGGTAATAGATCTATAAATATCAGATAAGGTTATTTCTTTTGGTGCCATAGCTCTCATAAGAAATAAATTATAACCAAACGGAGGAGTCATATACGCAATCTGACATGTAATTGTGTAAAGAACACCATACCAAATAGGATCAAATCCTAATGAAATAATCAAGGGCACATAAAGTGGTGCCACTATAACTAACATCGCTGTATCATCTAAAAACATTCCCATAAATATATATGAAAGTTGCATCATAATTAAAACTCCCCAAGGAGTTAAATGCCATCTTTCTATAAATAAAGTTTCAATTGCACGCGCAGCACCAAGGCCATCAAATACCGCTCCAAAACATAGTGCAGCTAATATTATCCACATAAACATGCAAGAAACACCAAGAGTTTTTCTAAGTGTTGTATCAAGAACTTTCCGAGTAAATCTTTTTTTGTATATGGATGCTAAAGTTGCAAGTAAAGCACCTACGGCAGAACATTCAACTAAACTTGCTATACCCATTAAAAATAGTCCAGTCATAGACATGAATATTACAAATGGGATTATTCCAGCTGACAAAAGTTTTAATTTTTCTTTTAATGGAATATCTCTTTCTTTTTCACTTAATACAGGACCTAATTCAGGTTGAAGACGACATCTTACATAAATATAAATTATAAATAAGGTAGCCATTAAAAGACCTGGTAAAAGTCCTGCAAGCCAAAGTTTACTTACTGGTTGACGTGCTATCATTCCATAAAGGACCATTACAACACTTGGAGGTATTAAAATTCCTAACGAACTTCCTGCTTGAACAACACCAGTAATCATTCTTTTATCATAATTACGTTTTAACATTTCAGGGAGAGCAATAGTTGCCCCTATAGCCATACCAGCAACACTTAATCCATTCATAGCTGAAATTCCAACCATCATGAACATTGTACCAATTGCTAAACCTCCTTTTATTCCACCAAAAAATACATGAAACATTTTATATAAATCACTAGCAATACCTGACTCTGAAATCATAAAACCCATGTAAATAAAAAGTGGAAGTGTAAGCATTGGATACCATTTAAAAAGTTTCCATGTAGCCGTATATGGCATTTCGATAGCTCCATTTCCCCAAACCAGCAATGCTGAAATAACAGCTACAAATCCAATTGCACCAAATACTCTTTGACCAGTAAACATCATTGCCAACATCGTTATGAACATGAACAAAGCAATAAATTCATAACTTAGATATTGAGCTAACATTATATTTTAATATTTTTAATTTTTGCGATGTCTTTAATCAACATTGAAAAAGCTTGTAATAACATCAAAAGTATACCCAATAACATCAAAGATTTTATTGGCCATAGATAAGGCGCCCATGCAGTAAAAAGTTTTTGTTTGTATTCCAATGTGTATTGTAAACTTGAAATAGAGCCATAAAGAAGAACTACCAAGAAAAAAATCAAGAAAATACTAGTAAAAACATCCATTTTAGCTTTTCCTTTTACAGATAGTTTTCCATAGAATAAATCCATTCTAACATGATCATCAGTAATCATAGAATAACCACCACCAAGTAAATAATATGCTGCAAGAGTAAATTGAGCCATTTCTATAATCCACATTAAAGGGTAGTTAATAATATTTCTCGTAACAAAAGACAGTATTAAAAGAAACATCATGAAAAAAACGCCGTACATTACAAATCTGCCCACTTTGACACAAATGTTGTCTATTATATTTACATAAATTGAAAATATTTTTGGCATAAATTTCTATTTTTTATTCTTTTTTATTTCTTCTTCACAAAATTTTTTAGCCTCTTCAAGATCAACAATTTTTGATTTAGATAATTTTTGACTTCCAGCTAGACAAGCATCGACAGCTCTTTTTAAATTATGATCACTAAAATTTAAAATAACTACCATTCCAAGTACTATAAAAACAAATATTAATATATTTTTTACCATTTAATTTCTAATTTCTTATTTTCACATATAGTATTTAGCATACTAAACATTAATGGAAAATGACTAGAATTGAGATCTTGTAAAATTTTAGGGCCAATTTCCAATGCAAGTTGTGCTCCTTCAACAGTAATATTTTTCATAAACTTTTCTTTTGCGTCTTTATATAAATATCCTTCACCTAAATATTTTCCCATCAAACTATTTCTTCCTCCTATAGCACTAACATATAAATCACCTAAACCAGCTAGGCCATAAACAGTTTCAGCTCTTCCCCCATAAAAAGAAACAAACTCAACCATTTCAGAAATTGATCTATGAATTAATGAGGCTGATGTATTTAAATAATATTTAGATTGAATTTCTTTAGGTGCTTTTGAATTACTTAACCCTTCCGAAGCTCCAATTAACATAGAATAAATATTTTTAATTGCACCTGATAATTCAATGCCAGTTAAGTCATCTGATACTTCCGTTGAATAATAATCTGTTGATATAATTTTTTTTAATTTTTCAGTTTCTTTGATGTCTGGGTTTGCAATAACTGTTCCAGTTCTCATTTTATATGCTAGACCTGCTGCTAAACAAGGTCCTTTAATTGCTGAAATATTTACATCTGTATGACCTTGATCTTTGAGAAGTTTTTTAATTTTATCTGAAAGTGTTATTAATTCATTATCCTCAATAGCCAGACCTTTGGTTAATAAAATAATTGGACTATTTTTTTTGTAGCTCTTTGTGATTTGCTTTACAAACCATTCAATTCCTACTGAACTTACCCCTGCTACAATTATATCTATACCTCCCTCAAGGATTGATTTTAATTTTTTATATTTTTCTACCTTTAATTTTGATGGTAATTTTATATTTAAAGCTGGATGAAAATTATCATTTAATTGAATATTGTTTATCAATTCATCTTCGAGATGCGTACCAACAAGTGTTACTTCATTTTTGTTTTCGAGACAAGGTACAGCAAATGCTGACCCCATAGCACCAGCACCAATGATAATTATTTTTTTCATAATAAAGTATTTTTTTATATTAATTTTTAGCATTTTGTTGGTAAAGTACAGTTATAAATTTATTAGGGAGAGATGATTTTATGACTAAAGTAGCAATTATTGGTGCTGGGCCTTGTGGTTTATCCGCTTTAAGATCTTTTGAACAAGCAGAAAAAAAAGGTGAAAAAATACCTGAAATAGTTTGTTTCGATAAACAAGAAGATTGGGGAGGATTATGGAATTATAGTTGGAGAACTGGATCTGATCAATACGGTGACCCTGTGCCTAATAGTATGTATAGATATCTTTGGTCCAATGGTCCTAAAGAATGTCTAGAGTTTGCTGATTATTCATTTGATGAACACTTTGGAAAACCAATTCCATCTTTTCCACCTAGAGAAGTATTGTACGATTACATTTTAGGTAGAGTTAAAAAGGGAAATTTAAAAGATAAAGTCAAATTTAATACTTCTGTTACCAACGTTTCTTATAATGGTAAAAGTTTTGAAATTTC
>ENA-ORDA01003884-ORDA01003884.1-marine-metagenome-genome-assembly--contig:-NODE-3884-length-10174-cov-5.076062_pt1 | contig 10174 bp, 12 predicted proteins | sample MGYA00237778_ERZ508506 | MGnify/ENA primary metagenome ERZ508506 (study PRJEB26177, sample SAMN06267891) | marine metagenome | isolation source: Monterey Bay, California, USA | place: Pacific...
ACACATCCAAATATGTACCCGAAGGCGTTGAAGGATTTGCAAAATATAAAGGTGATGTTGAAAGTATTATTTATAAATTGATTGGTGGACTTAGATCATCCATGGGTTATCTTGGTTCAAAAAATTTAACAAAGCTTAGAATAAAACCAAACTTTGTTAAGATTACTAAAGCAGGATTTTATGAAAGTATGGTTCATAACGTAGATATGGTTAAAAATGATAGTAAATATTAATGAATAAAATTCTTAAAATAATTACTTCAATATTTATTTTAGTTTTTTTTGCAAATGTAGCATCAAGTAAAGAAAATTTTTTTGATGAAGCATTAAAAATGTATCAAGATAAAGAGTATGATGATGCGCGATTTCTTTTAGAGCGAAATATAGTTTTTAATCCAAAAGATGCAAAATCCTACCTATATTTAGCAAAAATTTATAATCATGAAGAAAATCAGAGAAAAGAAGAATATAATTTAGATACAGCATTATTGATAGAGCCAAATAATGAAGAAGTTATTCTAATGTTAATGAAGATAGCTTTAAAGAAATCAAATTATTCAAAAGTTAAAGATCTTTCCAAAACCTTTGTAAAAGTTTGTAAAAAATTATGTAATGAAAATGATGAAATTCAAAAGTCTCTTAAAAATATAGAACCAGAAAATGAGTCTTGATCAAAATCTTAATAAAATCTTAATCATAGATTTTGGTTCTCAATTTACACAATTAATTGCAAGAAGAATAAGAGAATTGGGTGTTTTTTCAGAGATTGTAAGTCATAAAAAAATAAAATTAAAGGATATTGATAAGACTATAAAAGGAATAATTTTATCAGGTGGTCCATTAAATGTTTATCAAATTAACAAATATTCATTTGATAAAAAAATTATAAATTTAAATATTCCTATTTTAGGTATTTGTTTTGGCCATCAAATTCTTTCTAAACTTAATGGTGGAAGAGTAAAACAATCAAAACACAGAGAATTTGGATTAGCAAATATATACAAAAAAAATGAAAGCCTTTTAATTAAGAATTTTTTTAATAAACAAAAATCAAAAAAAGTTTGGATGAGTCATGCTGATCAAGTATCAAGACTTCCAAAAAATTTTAAAGTAATAGCTTCTAGCACTAATTCAAAATTTGCAATTGTTGAAAATAAATTAAAAAATTTTTATGGGATACAATTTCATCCAGAAGTTACACATACTGAAAATGGTAAAAAATTAATTAGTAATTTTATTTTTTTGATTTGTAAAATTAAACGCAACTGGTCTTCTAAAGATCAAAAATTTCAGCTTATTAAAGAAGTTAAAGATCAAGTTGGATCAGAAAAAGTTATTTGTGCTTTATCAGGAGGTGTTGATAGTAGTGTGGTAGCTCAACTACTTAATAAAGCTATTGGAAAAAAATTATATTGTATTTTTGTTAATACTGGTCTCCTTAGAAAAAATGAAGAAGTTCAAGTTGTGCAAACTTTTAAAAAACGATTAAAGATGAATTTAATTTATGTAAATGCAGAAAAGGAATTTTTAAAAAAACTCCACAATGTTTTAGATCCTGAAAAAAAGAGAAAAATTATTGGTAACCTTTTTATAAAAATATTTGAAAGATATGCTAAAAAAATAAAAAATGTAAAATTCTTAGCTCAAGGAACTCTTTACCCAGATTTAATTGAAAGTAAATCTGTAACAGGAAGTCAAACATCTAAAATTAAATCCCACCATAATGTTGGTGGACTTCCAAAAAAAATGAAACTAAAACTTGTAGAACCTTTAAAGTTTTTGTTTAAAGATGAAGTTAGAAAGTTAGGTTTAGAATTAAATTTAAGTAAGGATATTATTTCTAGACATCCTTTTCCAGGACCTGGTTTAGCGATAAGAATGCCTGGTTTAATAACAAATGATAAAATTAAAATACTAAAAGAAGCTGATTATTATTTCATTCAAGCTTTAAGGGATCATGGTCTTTATCATAAGATTTGGCAAGCTTACGCAGCATTACTACCAGTTAAAACTGTAGGAGTTATGGGAGATAATCGAACTTATGAGTATTTATGCTTATTAAGAGCCATTACTTCTGAGGATGGAATGACTGCAGATTTTTATGAGTTTAAAAAGTCTTTTATGGAGACAATTTCCAATCAAATAGTAAACAGCATAAGAGGTATTAATAGAGTAGTTTATGATATTACCTCAAAACCACCGAGCACTATTGAATTAGAATAGTTTTATAACTATAAATTAATTATATGAAATATTTACACACAATGATCAGAATTAAAAATGTTGAAGATTCATTAAAGTTTTTTTGTGAAGGTTTGGGCCTAAAAGAAACAAGACGTATGGAACATGAAAAGGGTAGATTTACTTTAATCTTTCTCGCTGCCCCAAATGATGAAAAAGCAGAAATTGAATTAACATATAATTGGGATGGCGATGAACTTGGAGAAGGTTCGAGAAATTTTGGTCATCTTGCGTATAGAGTTGATAATATTTATGAAACTTGTCAAAGACTTAAGGATATGGGCTACACCATTAATAGACCACCACGAGATGGTCATATGGCATTTGTTAGATCTCCAGATAAAATCTCAATAGAAATTCTTCAAGAAGGAAATTTAGAGCCTAAAGAACCATGGGCTTCAATGGAAAATACCGGCTCTTGGTAGGTCGATGAAAAAAAAGATACTCGAATTAATTGCTAAGAAAAATAAATCTAAGATTGTATCCTTAACAGCTTACTCTAAAAATATTGCAACTATTTTAGATAATTTTTGTGATGTTATACTTGTAGGAGACTCTCTAGGTTCAGTTTTATACAATTATAAATCAACTAGAGAAGTAAGTTTAGATTCAATGATAGAACACTCTAAAAGTGTAAGGATGGGTGTTAAAAAAAGCTTAATGGTAGTTGATATGCCTCATAACACATACAGAAATCCAAAAGAGGCTTTAAAAAATGCAAAAAAAATTATGTCAGAAACAAAATCTGATGCAGTAAAATTAGAGGGAGGTGAAAAAATTTGTCAAACAATTAAAACATTAGTTAAAAATAAAATCCCTGTCATGGGGCACTTGGGTCTTTTACCTCAAACAGATAAGACATTTAAATTCAAGGGTAAAAAAAGTTCAGAAAGAAATAAAATTTTAAAAGATGCACAATTGTTACAATCTGCAGGAGCTTTCTCAATTGTATTAGAATGTGTAGAAACATCGTTAGCAAAAATAGTTACTAAAAAAATAGATATTCCAACTATTGGGATAGGGGCATCAAGCAATTGTGATGGGCAAATTTTAGTATTTGATGATTTAATAGGTCTTAACCCAATAGATGTAAGATTTGTTAAAAAATATTCAAATATTAGAAAAGAGATGACAAAAGCAGTGGCTGGTTATGCTAGAGATGTTAGGAATAAAAAATTTCCATTAAAAAAACATTCTTACTAATTAAAAATATTTAATAAACTCTTCATTAATTTTAAGTATCTCTAAATCAACTAATCCACCAATTATTAATTGTAAGCCGACTACTAAAATAAAGATTAATCCTACATAGGCTATCCAAATATGTTTTTGTATATAATTTGCCATATACGTTGCTAAAGCACCGGTTAAAACAACAGATAAAACAAGGCCAAAAATCATAAAACCAAAATATCCTTTAGCTGCACCAACTACTCCAATTACATTGTCAAAACTAATCGTAATATCTGCAAATAATACTTTATATATACTGTTTATATAAGACGGTGGCTTTGATTTTTTTGTTGGAGTTTTAACTTTATTTTTCATTTCAGCTAAATCTTTTCTAAGATCATTAACAATCCAAATTAAAAGCAATCCTCCTAAAATTTTTATGAAATAGAATTCAAAAAGATATGTTGCAAATATTGCAAAAATAACTTTAAAAACAAGAGCACCAGCAACACCCCATAAAATTATTTGTTTTCTATATTTTGGAACAAAGTTGGCAGCTATCAAACCAATGATGATAGCATTATCTGCTGCTAAGATAATATCTATGAATATAATTTGGAGTAATATTATGGCTTCTTCTATCAAGATAGTTGAATAATATTTTAAATTTTCAATAATTCAATCAAAAGTATAAAAAAAAAGGCGATCAAATTAATGATCGCCTTTAATAATAATATTTAAAATTATTTTTGAGCCCAAGTAGGCATTGGGTACTGTAATTTACATGCAGCTAATTCAAACGGATAAACAGTACAGTATTTTCCACCTTGAACTTGCATTAAAATACCTCTTGTTTTTTCATTTTGACCATCAGCACCAAATTTAATTCCTCTGTAAGGAACAATTAAAGAGTCTGATGACATATCTAGATTAACCAATGCTTGTCTAATTTTTTCAGGGTCAGTTGATCCTGCGTTATTAATTGCATTAGCTAAAGCCATAAAACCCGTAAATGCTCTAGCAGGCACATCAGATAAATCTCTTCCACCAGAATGTGTTTTGAAAAGATCATTTACAGTTCCTATCATTGGGATAGTAGTTGCTAAGTCAGTATTAAAAGGAGATCTTGTAATCACACCTTCTGCTTTGCTTCCCATAGTAGCTATAAATTTAGGATCTGTGTAACCAGCATTTTGAGCAACTAAAAGTTTAGGGTTATAATCAAGTTCTTTTGCTGTATTTAAAAACAAATAAGCATCAGCTGTATAAGATGAAGGTAATAAAACATCTGGGTTTTTTGCTTTCAATCTTTGTACTTCAGAACTTAAAGATGTTGTTTTTGCTTTGTAACTTATCTTCTCTACAACTTTAAAGCCTTGGCCTTCAGCCATTTTATTTTGCGTTCCACCACTATCAGATCCCCACAATGTATCTTCATGAATAATACCAAGTGTATTTAATTTGTTATTATTCTTCTTGTTGAAATCATTCATAAATTCAAACATTAATTGAGTAAATTCACCATCATGAGGTGTAACTCTAAAGAAATATTTAAATCCTCTTGTTGTTAATTTTGGAGATGTAGACTCACCATTAACCCAAGGTATACCAGCTCTTTCAGAAACTTGACTAGCTGCACCAGTAACTGATGAATAGTAAGCTCCAAACATTGCGTGAACTTTATCAGAATTTAACATTTTTTCTGTTTCACCAACCCCAATATCTGGTTTTCCACCATGGTCACCAACAACAATTGAAATTTTTCCACCACCTAAACCTTTTAAGCCAGCATTTTTTGCTAAAGGCATACCAGGAATATTGTGGCTATTATTAATAATATCTAATGCAGTTTGTACTGCAGCAACCGCATCCTTACCAACTTGGGCTACAGGACCAGTTAATGGATACAGTACTCCAATTTTAACATCTTGCGCAGAACTTATTACAGGTGCACAAACTAATGATAAAAAAGTAAATACTGTAAGTATTAATTTTTTCATTTATTTCCCCTCATATTTGTTTTGTTAATAATTAATTAAATACCATATATAAAATCAATTCAATGATATACTTTGATAATTATATATAATGTTTATACATAATCTAATTTATATTTGTTCAAAATGACATCAGAGATTATTCTTCAAGCAATTGTTACCGGTTTAATGATGGGATTAATTTATGCCTTAATAGCAGCAGGACTAAGTTTAATATTTGGTTTAATGGATATTGTAAATTTTGCTCACGGTGAACATTTAATGCTATCAATGTTTTCTTCATTTTGGCTTTGGTCATTGTTTGGAATTGATCCAATTTTTTCAATACCAATTACAATTTTATTGATGGCTGTTTGTGGAATACTCACACACTATTTTTTAATTAGATACATCTTAAAAGCAAAAATGTTAATTCAAATTTGTGCTACTTTTGGATTATCAATATTCATAAGATCTATAGCTCAATTATTATGGACACCAGATTTTAGAAATGTAGAAAAACCTTTATTGGAGGGTAGGCTTGAAATAGGATCTGTTTTTATTGGTCAACCACAACTAGTAGCAAGCTTAGTATGTTTGGTTGCTTTTATAGCTTTATATTTATTTGTTACAAAAACTGAAACTGGTTTAGCTTTACAAGCTACAGCTCAGGATAGACACGCTGCTGAAATTTTAGGAATTCCATCAAACAAAATGTTTGCAATTGGATGGGCAATCGGACTTGGATGTGTAGGTATAGCAGGAGGAATGATGGCTAACTATTTTTTCATTTTTACTGATGTAGGAATTAATTTTGCTTTATTTGCGTTCGTTGCTGTAGCTCTAGGTGGTTTTGGAAGTATTATTGGCTGTTTGTATGCAGGAATAATTATTGGTCTTGTCGAGTCATTAGGTGGCTTATTGATAGATCCATCTTTTAAACTTTTGTATGTCTTTGCAATATATTTATTAGTGGTAATTTATAAACCTCAAGGTTTATTTGGTAGATATTAATGAACGATAAATTATTAACCGCACAAGCAGAGCCACTTTGGAACACAGACAAAAAAATTATTTCATTAATTGCTGGCATAGTTTTATTATTGTTTGCACTACCTCATTTTGGATTAAACTCTTTTTATCTCCATTTAATGATCATGATTTTTATGCATGCTGTTATGGCGCAATCTTGGAACGTGATAGCTGGATTTTCTGGCCAGATTAGTCTTGGCCATGGTGCTTTCTTTGGCATAGGAGCTTATGCAACTTCATTTTTTTATGTTCAGTATGGTATTTCTCCTTGGATAAGCATATTTTTTGGAATAATTTTTTCAGGAATTGCAGCAGTTTTAATTGGAATACCAATGCTTAGATTAAGTGGGCATTATTTTGCAATCGCAACTTTGCTGATAGGCATAAGTTTTCAAGTAGTTTTTCAAAGATGGGATTTAGTTGGTGCAGCATCTGGTTTATGGGTTCCAATGACATCTGGTGACTCTTGGTTAGCGCTTCAATTTCACACAAGTAAAATGCCTTACTATTATGTTTTTTTAGTATTTTTTTTAATCACTTTTTATTTGGTTTGGATCTTAAGTAGATCAAAATTAGGATTTAGATTAAGAGCTGTGAGAGATGATCCTCAAGCGGCATTAAGTTTGTGTATTAATGTTTCAAATTATAAAATTATTGCTTATGTAATATCAGCAATGATTATGGCTCCGATGGGAAGTTTGTTTGCTCAATACATTTTAATAATTGATCCTGATAGAGTTTTTAATATTGAAATATCAATTATTGTTTTATTGATAACTGTCCTTGGTGGAATAGGTAATGTTTGGGGCCCATTACTTGGAGCAGCAATCTTGATTCCAATTTCAGAATATTCAAGAATATATTTAGGTGGTACAGGTGGTGCGGTAGATCTAATCATTTATGGACTAATATTAATGTTAATTTGTGTCTTTAGACCAGATGGACTTATATCTTTTGTTCCAAAAAATATTTTAGAGAGAAAAAAACAAAGATGAAAATTTTATCTGTAGAAAATTTAAGCAGAGCTTTTGGTGGAATTAAAGCAAACAATAATATTTCTTTTGAGGTTGAAGAGGGCACTATACTTGGAGTAATTGGTCCTAATGGTGCAGGAAAATCAACTTTATTCGACTTAATCACAGGGTATACAAAAGCTGATACTGGTGAAGTTAAATTTTTTGAAAAAAATATTTATGGATTAACTCCTGACAGAATAAGCAACCTAGGTATTGGAAGAACATTTCAAAAATTAAAACCATTTGCAGATCAAACATTGCTTGAAAATGTAATGATAGGTTCGTTTGTTAAAGAAAAAAATATTAAAAAAGCTAGAGATAAAGCTTTAGAAATAATTGATTTTGTTGACTTGATTGAGAAGAGACATCATTTTGCAAAAGAGCTTTCTACAGGACAAAGAAAAAGACTTGAGATGGCAAGGGCAATGGCAATAGAGCCAAAATTATTATTAATGGACGAAGTAACTGGTGGTGTTGACCAAAAAACTATACCTGGTCTCGTGGAACTTATCAAAAAACTCAAAAAGTCAGGAGTTACAATTGTTACGATCGAACATAATATTAATATCATTATGGAGATTTCAGATAATATCTTAGCTCTAGATCAAGGAGAAAGAATAGCCCATGGCTCTCCTAAAGAAATTCAAAATAATAAACAGGTTGTAGACTCTTATTTAGGAACATTCGATGCTGCTTGATATTAAAAATATTGATGTTTTATACGATGACTTTCAAGTAATTTGGGACGTATCTATAAATGTTAAGAAAGCAGAAATGGTTGCTCTTTTAGGGCCAAACGGTTCTGGTAAAAGTACAATTTTAAACACAATAAGTAATTTAGTACATCATAAGAATGGAAGCATACATTTTGATAACAATTTAATCTCTAAAGAGCCTACACATAAAAGAACTGCACTAGGTATATCTCATGTTCTTGAAAGAAGAAGAGTTTTTCCTCATTTGACTGTAATGCAAAATCTTTTACTTGGCGCTTGGCACCCTGCAGCTAAAAAGGAATTAGATAATTCACTAAATAAAATTTATAAGATCTTTCCAAAACTTGAAGCTAGATCAAGCCAATTAGCGAGGACAATGTCTGGCGGTGAACAACAAATGTTGGCAATAGCTAGAGGCATGATGGGGCTTCCAAAACTTTTAATGGTTGATGAACCTTTTTTAGGTTTGTCACCAATGGTAATGAAAGATCTAATTAAGATTTTTAAAAATATTGTTAACGAAGGAATATCAATTTTGTTTGTTGAGCAAAATGTTAGATTGGCTCTTAGTATGGCCGATAGAGGTTATGTACTTGAAAGCGGAAGGTTAGTTATTGATGGAAAATCAGAGGATCTAATTGATAACGAAAAAGTTACAAAAGTTTTTTTAGGAAATTAATTATAAGGCTGCTAAATCATTATTTAGCTTATCAGTTATAAGCATTTTTCCAGGACTGTGTGTTATACAAAAATCTGGTTTCGAATCTTGCAAAACAGATTGTGGTGTTACTCCACAAGCCCAAAAAACTGGAATTTCATTATTCTTAAATGCTTTTGGTGGATCACCATATTCTGGATTCATAATATCTTTTATACCAATTTCCGAAGGGTCACCCAAGTGTACAGGTGCACCATGAACAGCTGGAAATCTTGAACTAATTTGAACTGATCTAATTGCATCTTTTGAATTTAATGGTCGCATAGATACCACAAGCTTTCCTGAAAACTGGCCTGCAGGTTCGCAGTCTATTGATGTTCGATACATTGGTACAATAGTATTATTTTCTATATGTTGAATAGGTATTCCTGCTTCAATTAAAGGTAACTCAAAAGACATCGAGCATCCCAAAACAAATGTTGTTAAATCTTCATTCCAATATTTTTTTATATCATATGGTTCATCAATAATTTTTCCTTTTTCCCATACTCTATATTGAGGTACATCTGTTCTTATATCGATGTCTCCTAAATCTTTTAAAGATGGATCTCCCTTAGTGCCAAAGCCTATTAGAGGACAAGGCTTTGGATTTTTTTGACAAAATGATGCAAAATCCATTGCGTACTTACTTGGTAAAATACAAATATTTCCTTGTACATATTTGTTTGCAGATCCAGCTGTTTGTTCAGTATATTCGTTATTTCTGATGACTTTTCTTGCTTCTTTTGGATTTTGTATATCAAGCATATGAATTAATATTTTGATGTTTTTGTTCCATCAATTATTTCTTTTAATTCACCATACTCTTCACAATTACAATTTTCCAATACATTTAATCTTTCTTTTGCAAGATTAATTCTATTGGTCACAACATAAAGTTCACCCAAGTATTCGTTAATCCCTTTATGGTTAGGATCAATTTCTAAACCAAGCAGGTAATATTTTTCTCCATTTTCATAATCTCCAAGTTTTCTAGTTGTAAAACCTAAGTAATTTAAAGTATCAGCTTGAAGAGGCTTTTTATTATTTGAAGTAATTAATAATTTTTGAGCTTTTTCATATCTCTTATTAGCTTTTTCAGTTTTACCTTTTTTTTCATATTTTTTGGCTTGTTTTATAAGTGTAACAGCTTTGTCATAATCGGATTTAACTTTTGATGAACTGCTATCACCTGTTCCAGCAGCTTGTGCACTATTTGAAAATAAAATTATCAAATAAAATGCGAATAAATATTTTTTTAACATTAAATAAATTTCTCCATTAAGTTTAAAGGTTTTAATTTAAGTCCATTATCAATCAAATT
>ENA-ORDA01003885-ORDA01003885.1-marine-metagenome-genome-assembly--contig:-NODE-3885-length-10174-cov-3.135585_pt1 | contig 10174 bp, 8 predicted proteins | sample MGYA00237778_ERZ508506 | MGnify/ENA primary metagenome ERZ508506 (study PRJEB26177, sample SAMN06267891) | marine metagenome | isolation source: Monterey Bay, California, USA | place: Pacific...
GGTTTTTTACACTATCACGATCTCGGTCCCAAACTCCCTTCGCTAATAAAATACATAAAACAGATAAGCACAGGTAAAAACAAAGATTATCTTTTAAAACAATTTCGTTACGAAAATGATATAGAAAAAGACGGTAATGTGGGTGATGTTTTATCGCCTAAACAAACTGTTTTGGTTCAAGTTGTAAAAGAACCTATTTCTACTAAAGGTCCTCGATTGAGTTCTGAAATTTCATTGGCAGGCCGCTACATGGTCCTTATGCCTTTTTCAGACCGAGTGTCCATATCGCAAAAAATTGAAGATCGTGCAGAGAAAAATCGCTTAAAGAAACTTGTACAAAGTATTCGTCCAAAAGGTTTTGGACTAATCATTCGTACTGTTGCTGAAGGGCAAAAAGTAGCTGCACTAGACGCTGATATCCAACAACTATTAACACGTTGGAAAAATTTGTCTGCAAAATTAAAGCAGATTGATAAATATCCAGCCAAGGTATTGAGTGAAATCAATCGTTCTTCTAGTATTTTACGTGATATTTTTGACGATAACTTTACAGGTATACATGTAGATGATGCTGAAATGCAAGTCGAGATTCAAGACTATATTGAAACCATAGCTCCTGATAAAAAATCGATTGTAAAATTGTATGAAAATCACCTTCCTATTTTTGAAAAATTCGGAATTGAAAGGCAAATAAAAAATGCATTTGGAACTACCGTTTCTATGCAAAAAGGAGCCTATTTGGTGATTGAACACACAGAAGCACTTCATGTTATTGATGTAAACAGTGGAAATCGATCTAATCGTTCTAAGAGCCAAGAACAAACGGCATTAGAAGTCAACTTAATTGCTGCTACAGAAATAGCCCGACAATTGCGCTTGCGTGATATGGGAGGAATTATTGTAGTTGATTTCATTGACTTGAATACCAACGAAAATCGAAAAAAACTTTTTGACCATCTCTGTAAAGAAATGAGTACAGACAGAACCAAACACAAGATTCTGCCACCTAGTCGTTTTGGACTCATCCAGATTACACGCCAGCGTGTTCGTCCTGAAATGAATATCAAAACAAAGGAGCCTAATCCAAACCAAAATGGGGAGGTTGAGGCACCTATTATTTTAATTGACAAAATCAACACAGAGCTTAGTAAAATCACTAAGAACAAGCGCAATCAAAAGGAGCAAATACATTTGCACTTACATCCTTTTATCGCCGCTTACCTTTTAAACGGGTTTCCATCCCAACGTTTAAAATGGTATTTTGAATATAAAAAGTGGATTCGTATTGTTCCACGCCATGCTTATCAATATTTGGAGTTTCGTTTTTTAAATAAAGAACGAAGAAGACTTCATCCTTAATACTTTAAAACCGCCTTGTCGAAATGACAAGGCGGTTTTTTTTTACCCATTATTTTCATTTTATAAAACTTCATCACTTTAATTTTAAAATCTCATGCATAAAAATCTATTTAACTCATACTAAATTCAAATCTTACTTTAATTTATTTTATATATATTAATAGATAAAAAAATTATATAAAAATGAGCAAAGTAGTCACTTTTGGAGAAATTATGTTGAGACTAGCTCCAAAAGGGTTTTTACGCTTTTCACAAGCGAACAGTTTTGATGCTGTTTACGGCGGTGGAGAATCTAATGTTGCCGTTTCCTTGGCAAATTACGGTGTCCCTGTTGATTTTGTAACCCGTTTACCAAAAAATGATATTGGCGACTGTGCCATGATGGAACTTCGTAAACGTGGTGTTGGTGTAGATAAAATCGTTTATGGTGGAGACCGCCTTGGAATTTATTTCTTAGAAACGGGTGCCGTTTCTAGAGGAAGTAAAGTAGTCTATGATAGAGCACACTCTGCTATTTCAGAAATTAAATCCGGAATGATTGACTGGAATACAGTTTTTGATGGAGTTGAATGGTTTCATTGGACAGGTATTACACCCGCTATTTCACAAGGAGCAGCAGATGTATGTTTAGAGGCTGTAAAAGCCGCAAGCGAAAAAGGAATTACCATTTCTATAGATTTGAATTATCGAGCAAAACTTTGGAAGTATTGTGATGATAATCATAGAGAAAAAGTAATGTCAGAACTAACTTCTTACTGTGATATTATACTTGGAAACGAAGAAGATGCTGAAAAACATTTTGGAATTCATCCCGAAGGATTAGATGTTCACAAACATGGACATGATGTAAAAGCAGAAGCTTTTTTATCGGTTTGCAAACAGATGATGGAAAAATTTCCACGAGCTAAAAAAGTAATCACAACTTTAAGAGGCTCCATCTCAGCTTCGCATAACACTTGGGCTGGAGTACTATACGAAGGATCAAAAATGTATGAAACCCGTCAATATCAAATCACCGATATAGTAGATAGAGTAGGTGGAGGGGATTCCTTTATGGGAGGTTTAATCTATGGATTATTAAAATACCCTGAGGATGATCAAAATGCACTTGATTTTGCAGTAGCAGCTTCTTGTTTAAAACATACGATTAAAGGAGATGCAAACTTAGCAACAGTTGAGGAAGTAGAAAAATTAATGGGAGGAGACGCTTCAGGGCGTGTCGCTCGATAACTTATTATGGCACAATACAAAAGATTAGAAGTAGTAAAACAAATGCAGGACTCTGGAATGGTTCCCCTTTTTTATCATCATGATATTGAGGTAGCCAAATCAGTACTGAAAGCCTGTTATGATGGGGGAGCTCGATTAATGGAATTTACAAATCGAGGAGATTTTGCTATTGAAATATTCAATCAATTGATTAAATATTCAATCGCTGAATTACCGGGTATGATTCTGGGTGTAGGCTCTGTTACGGATGCGACAGCAGCTTCACTATACATGCTCTCTGGAGCAAATTTTATAGTGACGCCAGTATTTAGAGAAGACATCGCTGTGGTTTGTAACCGTAGAAAAGTACTGTGGTCTCCTGGATGTGGATCGCTAACTGAAATAGCACAAGCAGAAGAAATGGGATGTGAAGTGGTCAAGTTGTTTCCTGGAAGCACTTATGGTCCTGGATTTGTAAAAGCAATCAAAGGACCTCAACCCTGGACATCAATCATGCCTACAGGTGGAGTTTCAACAGATAAGGACAATCTTAAAGGATGGTTTGACGCTGGGGTAACCTGCGTTGGAATGGGATCACAATTGATCTCCAAAGACATATTAGCCAATAAAGACTATTCTACTTTAAGTGCTAATGTAAAGGCTGCACTGGATCTAATCCAACAGCTAAAGTAAATTAAGTATAGTTAATTTGATTTTTATATGGTGCCTAAGAAATTAGGTGCCATTTATTGTTAATAGACACATCACAATCATAATTAAATTCTCAATGAAAGTGGCCTCTGTCATAGGAAGCTTAAGTGATGTTCCCAAACAGGCACAGGAAATCTTTTTTTTATCCATCAAGGTTCTGCTTACACCCAATGTTGTAATGCTTAAAATAACAAGGGTAATGTAAACCGCTAGAGTTACTTCATAACGCATCAAAAACATCAGACCCAAAGCTGTTTCTATAAAAGGATATAGCCATCCATAAATAGATACTCTTTTTGCCAAAGGATCATACATAGAAAACGATGATGGAAAGTTTTTTAAATCCAACATTTTAAAAAAACTAAACGCAATAAAGAACAAACCCATAAAATCCAACATCACTGCATGAATATTCCAGTCTTTATAATGAAGTAACAGGGATGCAGTTCCGATATAAAATAAAATAAGGAACAACGGTTGTAACTGTTTAAGTTTAGAGTGTTCCACTGATTTACTAGAAGCGGAAGTTTCTTGGTCTGTAATAGACGGTAACAAGGTGAATTTCGGGGGTAATTGATCTTGAAGGACTTTTAGGGAAATGGGTTTTGTGGTGGTAAGCTTTACTTCCTCTTTTTCAAGGTTTACTTCAATAACAGCAACCCCATCTATTAGGTTTAAATGTTTTTCTACCGAAGCTTTGCAGCCTCCACATGTCATGCCCTTGAGGATAAAGGTGTGTTTCATTTCAATCATATAATAAAAAACCTATACCAAAGGTAAACTAAAAAAATCAGCTAATATTTTTATCTTGAGGCATGCAAAAAAAGACCTCCTTCACCATTCAAGAAGCTCAAAAAAAACTAGAATATTATTGTGCCTACCAAGAGCGTTGTCATTGGGAAGTGGAGCAGAAATTAAAGGATCTTCAAATGATTCCCGAGGCTCAAGAAGTGATAATTTCTAAACTTATTAAAGAAAATTATTTAAATGAAAGTCGTTTTGCACAAAGCTTTGCAAGGGGAAAGTTTAATATCAAAAAATGGGGGAAACAACGTATTGTTAATGAACTCAAAGCTCGAAAAATTTCAGAATATAATATAAAACTCGCACTAAAAGAGATCTCTGACGAAGCCTACCAATCTGTATTTTACAGTCTCTTTGAAAAACGAAAAAAAGCGGTGAGTAACTATTCTATCCCTATTCAAAAGAAAAAGATTTTAGCCTATATGGTGTATCGTGGTTGGGAAAGCCATCTCATTTATACGGCTTTAAATGAAAATTTCTAAAATTGATATTGGAGGGAAACCAAAACATTACGTCCGGGCATAGGGACTAAGTTAGTTTCACTGTATACTTCATTCAAAAGATTATTCATTGAGGCAGTGAGTTGAAAAGAATTAAAACGCCACTGCACATTGGTATCTATAACGGTATATCCCACCATTGTGGGTCGTTTTGCATACTTTAAACCTGTAAACCATTGCAATGAATTCGTCAATTGAGTAGTATAACTACTCGTAAAATGATGCTGAAATGAGTTGATACTATATCGAGAAAAGTTGACGGCCACCTCACTCAGGTCATCAGATAAATAAGTATATCCTAGCTTTAGAAATTGTTCTTTTTTTCCAATTAAAAAAGGATAGTTCATCTCCATTTCAAAACCTTGAGTAGTAACACTTCTTATATTCGTTGCCTCCCAAAGACTCTCTTCTGTTGCTTTTACATAATCAATTAGATTCTCTGCTTGACGCTCAAAATAAGCCAGATAAAACCTTAGAGGATTGGAACTAAATCGTAAGCCTAATTCCTTATTAAGCGCCTCCTCGGGCTTTAAATCTGGATTGCCTAAAGTTGTTCGGTCAGAGTAAAATAAGTCCGTATACGTCGGGATACGGTATGTGTACCCTAAATTACCATAGAGTCTCCACTGGGAACTGAGTTGCAAACCGATATCAATACCGGGATAAGCAAAATTTCCGAAATCTGAATACAGATTAACCGCAACTCCAGGAGTCAAATCCAAAATTTGATCCCAAAAAGTAAAACGGTGCTCAAAAAAAAAGGTAGCTAGTTCACGAGAACGGTCTCCTAAATTATTACTCGCAATAGAAACCCTAGAAAGATCAAAGCCTATTCCTGAAGTACCCAATTTAGATAATAAACTCACATCTAAAGCAGTACCTAACTTATGAGTAATATGCCAATTTTCATAGACTTCAGGATTTGCTCTGAGGTATAAATAATGGTCCTGACCTCTTCTCCAATATACCTTGGGCTTAAAGGTCCAATTTCCTTTTTGTGTTTTGGTTTGTAGGGCAAATAAACTTGCCTCTGTTTCCTCATATTGATCTATGGCCTCTGGAGATGCGTAAAATCCATTGGCTCCAAATTTTCTTCCAGTAAAGCTGGCTATTAAATCAAGCGGAAGTTTGGTGTCAGTAAAAAGGCCTCCTTTTAAAAACACATTATTGTTTTTGAAATCGGTATTGTATCGATAACCATCCGCTGAATTACGAGAAAAATGAGCAAGGAAATTTCCTTTTTCAGAAGTAGTTCTATAATTTACCTCTCCATGTATTTGTCCGTAAGAGCCTCCTCTAAGTTGAACAGATCCACCACTGGTAAATTCTTTTTTAGTCACAATGTTAATCGCTCCGGTAAAAGCATTTTGACCAAAGATTCGTGCAGCAGGACCTTTCACAATTTCTATACGCTCTATTACCTCTATTGGGGGAAGAAAGTTTAATATGTGATGACCCGTTTGAGCATCATCCAATTTAATTCCATCTATCAATAAAAGTGTTTGATCAAAACTACCGCCTCTGATATAAAGATCGGCTTGTGTTCCAGCGATTCCTCTTTGACGAATATCAATTCCTGCTATTTGTTGTAGAGCGTTTACAACAGTTAAAGCACCACTTGCTTTCAATTCTTGTGTAGAAATTAAGTTTATACTTCGCGAATTTTGAGAGAAATTGACATCTATTCTTGAGGAAGAGACAACAACTTCTTTTAACCGTTGTTGTAAAGCTAAACTATCTTGCTGTGCTTGAAGTGAAAATGAAAATAGTAACACTACAAAAAATTGGAGTATATACTTCATTTATAAAATTTTGGAATTAGAATTAAGGGCAGAAACTATTTTTCTAATCAGTCAATAAAATGACCTTGTTATCACGCATCTCTATGGCACCAGATTGGATGTCAAAAAACGTATTGGCACCTTCCTGGGTAAAAAGAGTTTGATTGGTCTCATCTAACTTAATATTGCCCTGAATTCTTACTTGACCTTTTGTTAAAGTAGAGACAATAGGCGCGTGGTTATTTAACACCTGAAAGGAACCTGAAGCTCCTGGAACTGTTAAGCTTTCTACTTCGCCACTAAATAATTTGGCTTCGGGAGATACAATTTCTAGATGCATAATTCTTATACTTCTGCTAACATTTTTTCACCGGCTTCAATTGCCTCTTCAATCGTTCCTTTTAAGTTGAACGCTGACTCAGGAAGATGGTCTAACTCTCCATCCATGATCATATTAAATCCTTTGATCGTCTCTTTAATATCTACTAAGACCCCTGGAATACCTGTAAACTGTTCTGCCACATGGAAAGGTTGAGAAAGGAAACGTTGAACACGTCTAGCTCTAGATACAGCAAGTTTATCTTCTTCAGATAACTCATCCATACCTAAAATAGCGATGATATCTTGTAATTCTTTATAGCGTTGTAATAACTCTTTTACGTTTTGAGCACATTTGTAATGCTCTTCCCCTAAAATCTCAGCAGTCAAAATTCGAGAAGTAGAATCTAATGGATCTACTGCGGGATAAATACCAAGTTCTGCAATTTTACGAGACAAAACTGTTGTTGCATCTAAGTGAGCAAAGGTAGTTGCTGGTGCAGGGTCAGTAAGGTCATCTGCAGGTACATATACCGCTTGAACCGAGGTAATCGATCCTTTTTTAGTTGAAGTGATTCGCTCTTGCATGGCACCCATCTCTGTAGCTAGTGTAGGTTGGTATCCTACTGCAGAAGGCATACGTCCTAGAAGTGCAGACACTTCAGAACCGGCTTGTGTAAATCGGAAAATATTATCCACAAAGAATAATACATCTTTTCCTTGACCATCTCCAGCACCATCACGAAAGTATTCCGCAATTGTCAATCCAGATAAGGCGACACGTGCACGTGCTCCTGGTGGTTCGTTCATTTGTCCAAAAACAAAGGTTGCTTTGGATTCTTTCATGATTGATTTATCAACCTTTTGAAGATCCCATCCACCTTCTTCCATGGAGTGCATAAAGTCATCCCCATATTTTATAATACCAGACTCCAACATTTCACGAAGTAAATCATTTCCTTCACGAGTACGCTCTCCTACACCGGCAAATACCGAAAGACCACCATGGCCTTTGGCAATATTGTTAATCAATTCTTGAATCAATACTGTTTTACCTACTCCAGCACCACCAAATAATCCAATTTTACCTCCTTTTGAATAAGGTTCAATTAAATCAATTGGGTCAAGTAATTTTCCGCAACTATCACACTGATCCCCTCTTGCTTTCTCAAATCCACAGTTAGGACAAATGCCTTCAACATACCTGTCAGGTAAGAAACGACCATCAGCATTGGAATATACCTGTTGAGATACACGTTCTTCAATGAGACCCTTTTCTTCAAGAATATTCGCAAAATATTGTGTTAACTTGTGGTTGCTTACAGACGAGGATCGACCAAAATAGTCATATGATAATTTGAATTTATCTCCTGCTGATTTTTGGGCTTGATGCATAGCATCACAATAAGCCTCAGTCTCCTCAGCTTCAACTTGCGCGGCAAGTTCAGCTGGCGTTCCATGCTCATCAGTTGCACAAATATATAAAACATCGTGACCTAAAAGGCGCATTGCACGTGCATAAACATCGGCAGGCAGCATCGAACCCGCTAAGTTGCCAAGATGTTTTACGCCATTTATATATGGGAGCGCAGAAGTTATTAAAATTTTTGACATATTTAACAACTACTAGCGCTACAATGATATCGTGCAAGTGTCGATTTTCTAAAATAGCAGAATTTATAACAATTCGAAAAATAAAATATAAGTTTTTATCCGAAAGAATGTTTATTCTGATATCAAGTTAATATATAATTTTATAGATAACGTATTTTCTATCTTGCAACAGTTTAACTACGAGGCTAAAGAGCCCTCACTTTACTTTAAAGTGCCCCTATAGCTCAGCTGGTAGAGCACCTGATTTGTAATCAGGGGGTCCGCGGTTCAAGTCCGTGTGGGGGCACCACTTTTCATATCCATTGCAGCCCAATAAAGTCGAAAAAACCTTGATATACTGCTGAGCATGATCTTAACTCATATAAATGATGAGAGGTATTAATTGAAGTTAAATCCAAGAACTTTTGTGAAAGTGCTTTTGCTTTGCGGGCTTAGCTTTATTTTCTTTCAAGGAAAATCATTTGCTCACCCAGAGGATGATTTCTGTGGTCCGGAATCTGGTATCAGCGAACAACTCTGTCAACAGCTTTCCAATTTAAATCGTGAGGGTGAAAAAGTTATTAGCCCACTATTAGACGAAAAAGGTAAAGTTAGGACAGCCGCTGGATCAGCTATTTATTTCGGAGAAATTGGCGTACGGCACATTTTACCAGGAGGGCTTGATCATATCCTTTTTATATTAGCTTTATTTTTAACAGCTACAAACCTAAGAAATTTAACCCTTCAAATATCTGTCTTTACCCTAGCACATACTATTACACTTGGTCTTACAGCGGCAGGTTTAATCACTCCACCTCCGTCTATTGTCGAACCACTAATTGCGCTTTCAATCTCAATAGTTGCAATTGAAGCTGTGTCTGGGCAAGCATTTACCAGGTGGCGATTTTTAATAATACTCGGGTTTGGACTTTTCCACGGTATGGGATTTGCTGGGTTTATAAAGGATGTTGGCTTACCAACGGAACAGTTCTGGCCATCATTAATCGGGTTCAATTTAGGTGTCGAAGTTGGGCAGTTATCAGTAATTCTTGCCGCGGCAATATTAATCTGGCCCATCAAACTGATACTTGCAAAGGGGAATATGAGCTTTAGAAAAGCCTTTGTGATACCAAGCTCAATTATAATTTTTTGGGTTGGAATATGGTGGTTTATTACTCGCAGTCTAGGTCTTTAGGATGCGGAAAACTAAATAAGTTAATCATTTTTAGGTCCCTCAGTTAAACCGCGAATCTCAAGCAATGGTTCAATTGACGGGTCTTGACCACGAAAATTACGGTAAAGTTCGTCAGCATCACGAAGACCACCTGACTCATAAACCCATTTTTTAAGACGGGCTGCTAATACTGGATCGTATATATCCCCAGTCTCTTTAAACGCTACAAATCCGTCAGCATCGAGAATTTCTGACCATAGATAAGCATAATATCCAGCAGAGTAACCACCTGCAAAAATATGGGCGAAATATTGTGAACGATAACGAGGCTCAATTTCAGACAACAAACCGTAACTCTCCAGAGTTTCTCTTTCGAATTCAGCAGCATCAGTAATTTTCGCGGCTTCGTCTGGAGTTAGACTATGCCAAGCAAGGTCTAGGAGTGATGCAGCGATAAACTCCGTCGTTTTAAATCCTTGATTAAATGTCGATGCTTTTAACATTTTTTCTACAAGTTCATCAGGAATAACGGCACCTGTTTCATGGTGTTTTGCATACTGAGCAAGCACTTGCTTTTGTTCCGCCCAGTGCTCAAGCATTTGAGCTGGAAATTCAGTGTAATCTCGCGGGCCATCCACACCTGAGAAATTCTCGTAGCGAACCTGTGTCATCAAACCGTGTAACCCGTGGCCAAATTCATGAAAAAGAGTTATGACCTCATCAAA
>ENA-ORDA01003888-ORDA01003888.1-marine-metagenome-genome-assembly--contig:-NODE-3888-length-10168-cov-4.296601_pt1 | contig 10168 bp, 7 predicted proteins | sample MGYA00237778_ERZ508506 | MGnify/ENA primary metagenome ERZ508506 (study PRJEB26177, sample SAMN06267891) | marine metagenome | isolation source: Monterey Bay, California, USA | place: Pacific...
GGCTTGGCTCCTTGAGCCATTTTAATTTGTATTTCTTTTGCAGAACTCAAATAGTGACTGGTAACACCAAAGCGTCCAGATGCTACCTGTTTGATGGCACTGTTTCTCCAGTTACCATTGTTATCGGGTTGGAAACGTTTGGCATCTTCCCCACCTTCACCAGAATTACTTTTTCCTCCAATACGATTCATCGCAATGGCTAAGTTTTCATGTGCTTCTGCACTGATAGATCCCAACGACATGGCACCAGTTTTGAATCTTTTTACGATTTCCGTCCATGGTTCTACCTCTTCAATTGGAATAGGATCAAAGCTAGAAAATTCAAACAGCCCTCTTAGGGTCATTAGCTTTTCGGTTTGTTCATTTACCATTTTCGAGTAAACCTCATAACTTTCAAAATTGTTTTGGTTTACAGCTTGCTGAAGTTTTGCAATTGTTGTTGGGTTTAGCATATGCGCTTCGCCATTTCTTCTCCAGCGATATTCGCCACCAATTTCTAAATCCAATCCAGAAAGACTTTCTAGATCAAATGCTTTTTTCTGACGGCGTGAAATTTCTTTTTCGATTTCATACAACCCAATTCCTTCAATACGAGTAGCTGTATTACAGAAGTAGCTATCAACGAGTTGATCACTCAATCCGAGGGCTTCAAAAATTTGAGCACCACGGTAGGACTTTAACGTTGAAATTCCGATTTTATTCATCACTTTAACAATCCCAGTAGCAATGGCTTTGTTGAAATTTTGAATTGCAACATCAGCATCAATTCCTTTTATGTTTTTCACTTGAACTTGATCCGCAATAATCTCATTAACCATATAAGGATTAATTGCACTTGCACCATATCCGAACAAGCAAGAGAAGTGATGCGGTTCACGCGGTTCAGCAGATTCAATTACAATTTCAAATTTGGATCTTTTCTTGAGACGCTTAAATGAATTGTGTGTGTGAGCACAAGCCAACAACATTGGAATAGGAGCCATGGTAGCCGCAACGCCACGATCGGATAGAATAACAATATTGACTCCAGTCTCAATTGCTTTTTCAATTTCAGTTATGATATTTTCTAGTGCATTTTCTAATCCATTTACACCTTTTTCAAGAGGATAAAGTGTAGAGATAGAAACCGACTTATAATCCGCATGATCAATGTATTTGATTTTATCTAAATCTTCATTTGAAATAACGGGGTTTTGGATGCTTAGTTTTTTGGCGTGATCTTCAGAAACATCAAAAAGATTCATTTCACTTCCTATAGATAACGATGTATCGGTAACGATCTCTTCTCGGATTCCATCTAAAGGCGGATTGGTAACCTGAGCAAAAAGTTGTTTGAAGTAGTTGTATAGTAATTGTGGACGATCTGAAAGTACAGCCAAAGGGGTATCGGTTCCCATAGAACCAATTGCTTCTTTCCCTTGAATACTCATCGGGAGGATTAAGGTTTTAAAATCTTCTTGGGTATATCCAAAAATTCGCAACCGCGTATCATAATCTTCAGACTCAACAGTCACGTGATTTCCGGTGTAAGGAACTTCAGATAATTTTAGCAAGTGTTTGTCGATCCATTCTTGATACGGACGTTCAGAAACAACTTTAGTTTTAATTTCTTCGTCTTCAATAATACGGCCTTCATCCATATTTACAAGGAACATTCTTCCCGGCATTAAACGTCCATGCTTTTCTACATTGGCAGGTTCAATATCCAAAACTCCAGCTTCAGAAGACATTACTACATAACCATCTTTTGTGACGGTATATCGGGAAGGGCGAAGCCCATTTCGATCCAATAATGCTCCAATGTATTTACCATCGGTAAACGGTATGGAAGCAGGACCATCCCATGGCTCCATTACACAAGAGTTGTATTGATAAAATGCTTTTTTAAGCGGATCCATTGATTTGTGTTTTTCCCAAGCTTCGGGAACCAACATCATCATTACTTCTGGAAGTGATCTTCCTGTAGCCAATAATAATTCTACAACCATATCCATAGATGCAGAATCTGACTTTCCTTTTAATATAACCGGGAGTATTTCTTTGATTTCGTTACCAATCAAATCACTTTTAAAGAGTTCTTCACGTATTTGCATACGACTAGCGTTCCCTCTAAAGGTGTTGATTTCTCCGTTGTGGCACATATAACGAAACGGTTGTGCTAAATCCCATGTAGGGAAAGTGTTGGTCGAAAAACGTTGGTGAACTAATGCCAAACGAGTTACTACTAGAGGCTCTGATAAGTCTAGGTAATATGCTTCAATATCTTCAGGAACTAACAATCCTTTGTATATGAGTGTATGGGTAGAGAGGCTTGGAAAATAAAAATATTGACTCTGTGAGAGTTTTGATGCAATGATTTTATGCTCAGCTATTTTCCTAGCAATGAAAAGTTTTACATTGAATTCATGATCCGATAAATCTTCTTCGCCTTTGCCAACAAAAACCTGCCCTACATAGGGTTCAGTTTGTTGCGCAATACGACCAACGACAGAACGGTTTACAGGAACCTTTCTCCATCCTAAAATGGATAAACCTTGTTTTGTAATCTCTTCTTCAAAAAGCGCAGTACAGAAATCACGTTGATTCTCTTTTTGAGGTAAAAAAACCATCCCAACTGCATATTGATGGGCTTCAGGAAGTTCGAAAGAACAATTTTTCACCATGAAATCATGTGGAATTTCAATGAGAATTCCAGCTCCATCTCCTGTTTTTCCATCAGAACTAACAGCACCTCTGTGTTCTAATTTTACTAGGATATCAAGGGCTTTACCAATGATGTCATTGGTTTTTTTCCCTTTGAGACTGCAAATGAATCCTGCTCCGCAATTATCGTGTTCATAATCAGGAGAATACAAACCTTGTTTTTCTGGTAACATATATTGTTGGTTTTGTTAGTGTCTCAAAAATAAAGTATTTTGACTCCTTCTAGCCATGTGGATCATCAAAAATTTACCTTGTTAAAGAGAATTGATTTTCTCAATCCCTTTTTTTAGAATTCATTAAATTATCTTCCTATTTTTGGGATTAATTCAAAATTCAGTCTCATTTACTGTTGTTTAATGTTTGGCCTGTATTTAATTGAAAATTAATTCAAGATGAAAAAAGAACACTTTTACGTGATTGGAGTCATGTCTGGAACCTCTCTGGATGGTCTTGACTTAGCTTTGGTTGAGTTTAATTTGATCAAAGGGAAATGGACGTATCGATATGTGTCAACAACAACAACACCCTATTCAGATTCTTGGCAGAAACAACTAGAAAATGCACGTTTTTTGGAGGCTGAGGCATTGGCTATTTTAAATCGAGATTATACAACTTATTTGGCGGAACAAATTCAGCTTTTCATAGCTCAAAATCCCTCTTATACGATTGATTTGGTCTGTTCTCATGGACATACTGTGCATCATAAACCAGATCAAGGCATTACGTTTCAAATTGGAAATCAAAGAGAACTGTCTTCGCATTTAAAGACAACAGTTGTTTGTGATTTTAGAGTTCAGGATGTAGCCTTTGGAGGTCAAGGTGCTCCTTTAGTTCCTGGGGGGGAATTCCATCTTTTTTCGGATTATGCGGCCTGTGTCAACTTAGGCGGTTTTGCAAACATCAGTTTATTGAAACAAGAACACCTCATTGCCTTTGATGTGGCTGCTGCGAATTTGGTTTTTAATACTTTTGCTCAAAAACTTAATCTCCCCTATGATGCTGATGGAAAGATAGCCGCTCAAGGGCATTTGATTCCAGACCTTCTCGAAGAGCTTAACTCGTTAGCTTATTACAGCTTGGCTTTTCCGAAATCGCTTGGAGTAGAGTGGATAACGGAGCAATTAACGCCGATTTTTGTTACCTACCAACAAGAGCGAGTTACTGATTTAATGCATACGTATTCGGTTCACCTTGCCACGCAACTTCTAAACGTATTACCTACATCTGGAAAAATATTATTTACCGGTGGCGGGACTCATAATCTTTTTTTAATGCAACAAATTCAAAAAACAAGTACAGCAGAAATATGCATTCCAAGCGACTTAATGATTGATTATAAGGAGGCAATGATTTTCGGGTTTTTAGGACTCCTAAAGTATTGTGGGGTGGATAACTGTTTTGCTTCTGTTACGGGCGCTCGACATAACCATTCTACTGGAGTTATATTTGAACATAATTAAGCTTTAATTGGGATATAATTTATATTTTAGTCCGGTTATTTAAAAGTAAAAAATCACCTCTTTTGGTTTTAAAAGAGTTTCAAAACGTATCTATATGGAAATCATTTTAGTATCTATTTTTATTTTAGGCTACCTAGCCATCACATTAGAACACACGTTGAAAATAGATAAATTAATCCCAGCTCTAGCCATGATGGCTATACTCTGGGCAATAATTGCTTTAAATCACATGCCGGTTTTTGAGGTAGACACTAGTTTAAAGCAATTGGTTCCAACACATATTGAAGAGATTTTATTACACCACTTAGGGAAGACAGCCGAAATCATAATTTTCCTTTTGGGCGCAATGACTATTGTTGAAATCATCGATTATTTCAATGGGTTTTCTACTATCAAATCATTCATTAAAACCAAATCCAAGAAAGCCCTTCTCTGGATTTTTGCAATACTCGCATTCATATTGTCAGCAATCATCGACAACCTTACCGCAACGATTGTTCTAATAACAATTTTACAAAAGGTAATTGGTGATCGTGATACACGACTTTGGTTTGCAGGACTCATTATTATATCGGCGAATGCCGGGGGTGCTTGGTCTCCAATCGGCGATGTGACCACAACCATGTTGTGGATTGCCAACAAAGTAACTACGTTGAAACTGATCTCATACCTTTTCATTCCTTCTGTAGTTTGTGTAGTAGTACCAGTTTTTGTTGCCTCTTTATTACCTGCTTTCAAAGGAGATATCGAAGCAAATGACGAAGAAGACGATGAAGTAATTCATAAATACGGTTCTACTATGTTGTATTTAGGTCTTGCCGCAATTGTTTTTGTTCCTGTTTTTAAAACCATAACACACCTACCTCCTTACGTTGGAATGATGTTCTCCTTGGCTGTTGTTTCTACCTTTGCGGAGATTTTTAGTGCAACTAAGATTAACATAACTTCTATAGACGCAGACAGTGATTCTGCTGCACACCATAGTCCAGTTCACAAGTCACTATCAAAAATCGAATTACCAAGTATTCTTTTCTTTTTAGGGATTTTACTAGCTGTAGCAGCTCTTGAGTCTTTAGGGATGCTATTTGGTTTTGCAGAAACGCTCAACACAGCAATACCCAATACTGATATTGTAATCATGTTGTTGGGAATAGGATCTGCCGTTATCGATAACGTACCCTTGGTAGCAGCAAGTATTGGAATGTTTTCTGAAGCAATAGATAATCCTTTATGGCACTTCATCGCTTTTTCAGCTGGTACAGGTGGAAGCATGTTGATTATTGGCTCTGCTGCCGGAGTAGTAGCGATGGGGATGGAAAAGATCGACTTCTTCTGGTATTTCAAAAACATATCGTGGTTGGCTTTTCTAGGATTCATTTCTGGCTCTCTTACCTTCATGTTATTACGTGGTTTTATCATGTAATTTATACTTAATTGGCAGCTTTATCGTTCTATAGTTAAAACCATACACCAACAGAATGAAGATGTCTTTTTTTATACAAGTTACAGAAGAGTTACGAACGGAGAAAACACTATCTCTTATTGAGTTAATTAAAAACGGAGGTTTGGGCGGTCAGCTCATCATAGGCCTACTGTTTTTGTTATTGATTATAGCACTTTACATCTATTTTGAGCGTTGGTTTGCCATCCGCTCCGCCTTAAAAATTGATGATAATTTCATGGATCAAATTCGTTTGTTTGTTTCTCAAGGCAAAATTGAAACAGCGCAAGCCCTCTGCTTGAAAGAAGATGTGCCCGTTGCTCGTTTGATCGCCAAAGGAATTACAAGAATAGGGAAACCACTTGAAGACATCAACACCACAATAGAGAATGCAGGTCGCTTAGAAGTATATAAGCTTGAGAAAAACGTAAGTGTTTTGGCTACCATAGCTGGAGCAGCTCCAATGTTAGGTTTTCTTGGTACTGTAATCGGAATGATTTTATCCATTTTTGAAATCTCGAATGCTGGCGGAAATATTGACATGAAGCTCTTGTCCGATGGTTTATACACAGCAATGACAACAACAGTAGCCGGATTGATTGTTGGAATAATTGGTTATATAACGTTCAATCATTTGGTTGCAAAAACCTCTAAGGTTGTATATCAAATGGAAGCTATATCTTTTGAGTTTTTAGATTTACTTAATGAACCTGCTGCCTAATGAATCTTAAAGGAAGAAATAAAATAACTCCCGAATTCAATATGTCGTCTATGACGGATATTGTGTTTTTGCTGCTCATTTTTTTTATGATTGCATCTACCTTGACCAAACAACTCGATACTATTGAGGTTAAATTACCACAAGCTAAAGGGAAAACTGAAAACAGAAGTGCTATCACCGTAACGATTAATAAAAACAAACGCTTTTATATCGATGACATAGTAGTTGCCAAAAGCCGTTTACAGTCACAATTATTAAACATTTTGAGTAAATCAGACTCTAGAGTAATTGTTTTACGTGCAGAGAAAAATGTCCCTATTGAAGAAGTTGTTTATGTAATGGGTATCGCCAATCAAAATTCTATAAAAATCGTTTTAGCAGTAGATGCACAATAACATTTGATCATGGGTTTTCTAAACACGCCACATAAAAAAAAATCAGCACTACTTACGAGTATGATTACGCTGTTGTTGTTGCTGTTTTTTTCTTTGATAGGCCTTTCGTATTTCGATCCACCCATTTCCTATGGTATGGAAGTTAACTTTGGAACAGCTACCCAAGGACAAGGAAATACTCAGCCAAAACTTCCGCCCAAACAAGTGGAACAACAAAAAGTACAACCCCAGACCGAAGCTCCCAAAGCAACACCAAAAGTAGCTGCAATAAAAACCCCAAAAGTAGCAACGCAAAAGGAGGCTTCTGTTCCTGTTGTTAAAAAAGAAACAAAAACTGCTCCTAAGCCCAAAGTAAAAGAATCGAAAGCTCCACCTAAAGAAGTGCAAGAAGAAGTTAAGAAAGTTGAGCCTCCCAAGCCAACGGTTTCAAAATCGACCAAGCAAGTACTTTCAAATTTATTGAAAGCTCCCGATAAGTCTGGAGAAACCCAGGAAGGTGAGGGAGACGACCAAACCCCTGGAGATAAAGGCAAGATTGAGGGGAATCCGTATGCCAGTAGTTATTATGGAACTGCCGGACTTGGAGGAAAAGGAAGCGGCTTTGGTTTAAATGGAAGAAGCCTTCAGAATCAAGGATCTGTTACGCAAGAATGTAATCAAGAAGGTGTAGTTGTCGTTCGTATTACTGTTGATAAAAACGGAAGTGTGATCGTAGCTGAAGCTGGAGTGAAAGGAACCACAAATTCCCATCCATGCTTATTAGAGCCGGCTAAAAAAACAGCCTTTATGCACAAATGGTTTTCTGATTCAAACGCTCCAAGTAAACAAGTTGGTTTTGTTGTTGTTAATTTTAAATTAGGCGAATAATTTTGAATACATACGAAGAGATTCGAACCTGGCTCTATGAGCAATTGCCCATGTATCAGCGACAAGGCGCATCGGCTTATAAACCTGGATTGGAGAAAATGGAGGCCTTTATGGGGTATTTAGGAGATCCACACAAGGAGTTTTCTTCTATTCACGTTGCAGGTACTAATGGGAAAGGTTCTACTGCCCATATGATTACGTCGGTACTGATGGAGGCAGGATACAAAGTAGGTTTATATACTTCTCCACACCTAAAGGATTTTTCTGAACGTATACGCATCAATGGTATTGCAATTGAAACCGCTTTTGTAGTTTCTTTTGTTCAAGAGCATAAAGCCTATTTTCTAGAAGCTCAACTTTCGTTCTTTGAGCTTACTGTTGGAATGTCATTTGCCTATTTTAAAGAACAGCAAATCGATTTTGCAGTTGTTGAGGTTGGGTTAGGAGGGAGGTTAGATGCGACTAATGTCATCAGTCCAATACTCGCAGTCATAACTAACATAGGATTTGATCACACGCAATTTTTGGGAAATACGTTAGAAGCAATTGCTGGTGAGAAAGCAGGGATTATTAAAAAAAACATTCCAGTTGTTATAGGAGAGACCCAAGAAGAAACCACAACTGTTTTTAAGACAATAGCAGACGAATTGAAGGCTTCAATTGTTTGGGCAGATACAGTTGAAGTAAAACCATATCAAACGGATCTAAACGGTCTGTATCAAAAGAAAAACAAGCATACTGCAATAGTAGCTCTACAAACGCTCCACTTGGATCAACTCCACGAAGAGCACATACGAATAGGGCTGCAGCAGGTAGTTTCTAATACTCATTTGCAAGGTCGTTGGCAGATGCTAGACAAGAATCCTTTGGTCGTTGCAGACGTTACTCACAATGCAGCCGGATTTGCTTTTGTGATCGAGCAAATCAAACAAACTACTTTTCATAAGTTACATTTGGTTCTGGGTTTTGTAAAGGATAAGAATTTAGAATTAATTTTTAGCCTACTTCCACAAAATGCTACATACTATTTTTGTGTTCCTAACATTGGTAGGGCAGAAGAGATTTCTGTTTTAATGAATCTAGCCGAGAAATATACTCTTAATGCAAATGCCTACGAAAGTGTAGAGATAGCCTATAAATCAGCGACTAAGAATGCAGAGCATAACGATTTTATTTATGTAGGTGGAAGTACTTTTGTTGTTGCTGAAATTCTTTAAAAAAACTCTTTGTAAACAAGATAAACTATTCTATATTTGCATCCCGCAAGGGCGCTTAGCTCAGTTGGTTCAGAGCACTTGGTTTACACCCAAGGGGTCGGGGGTTCGAATCCCTCAGCGCCCACAACTTTAACCCCACTTATTCAAGTGGGGTTTTTTTATTTCCAAATATCAGTATTGGATTCAACTTTAACCATAGTATTCTTAAAAATATAGAAAAATAAAAATCCACACTAAAAAAGCAAAGGCATAATGGTCAAGCAGCAACACAACTGTTTCTATCTCCTAAAAGCTTTTAAGGTAAAAATCTGGTATATGAATAGCATAAATAGCTGTTTATATAGAGCAAACAAGTATTGTGGTTTTATTTTTTGCGAACGGATTTTTATGATTTAATTTTTTTTGTTAAAAGTACACATGCATACAAGACACATAAGGAACTAATGTCATAAAAATAATGTAGGATAATTATCTAATAAAGCTAGTTCAAGGCTATTGAATGAAATGTAAAAGATAAATTACGGTGCGTGATTTGTAGGGTAATAATCAAAATAAGATACAAGTCCGCCCATATGTTTTTTTTTTGACATAATGCAACCTAATGAATTCCAAAAATGATCCTAGTAGAACAAACAAGAAACATGTTAGTATGCGTGTTTCATATCTAGCTAAAATGTATTAAATAGCTTATTTTTTTTTTGGCTGTTAACTTGATTGGATGATTTGAGTGTTTCTAAACCTTTGCAACACTGAGTATAAAAGAATTGATATTCCTGTAAAGGATACCATTCCAAGCATTTTATGATAGGATGACATATATTATGAAGGTCTTGTCTAGAATCACCAGTCATACGACGACTTATACCCTGTATTAAAGAAGGTTCAATAAATTGGAGTGAATTTTTAGATACCGATATTTTGGTTCCGCTCGGTTTCCACTGCAATAACGATAACTTTAGAACGCATGATAAAGGTTCTAAAATTAATTGTTTAGAATCTTGACTGGTGAACATTTCACTAATAGGTAATATTTCATAAACTTTGTACATTTTGTTTATACTTTGTATCGTGCTCATATATTTAAATATAATTTATTAAAATTACAAATATACTCAAATGAATCTATCTTTGATCTCAGTAACTTTTCAAATAGTACGCTAGAACAAATAGAGGCTTATCTAAAACAAGTGTTAAAGATTATTTTTGAATATCACGTGTGACAGTTTAAAATTTTATTTATAGGTTTTCCTGTGGTTTGTAAAATGAAACAAATGAAACTGATAAATTTTACAAATCATAATTTTATATCAGAGAAATCTTGAGTAAGTGGAGTTTTTAGAAATCGTTTTTCCATATTAACTTAT
>ENA-ORDA01003891-ORDA01003891.1-marine-metagenome-genome-assembly--contig:-NODE-3891-length-10165-cov-3.868061_pt1 | contig 10165 bp, 17 predicted proteins | sample MGYA00237778_ERZ508506 | MGnify/ENA primary metagenome ERZ508506 (study PRJEB26177, sample SAMN06267891) | marine metagenome | isolation source: Monterey Bay, California, USA | place: Pacific...
AAAATTATTGTTTCCCAATTCAGTTGCGATAGTACACGCACCCTTGGGTGTCATATGTAAATTTCTATTTGGGAATACTTCGGGATTTGCACGAGGACAAAACACACACGTTCTATTACACAACTCTGTAGTGTTAACTTCTACCGTAAGAATAGAACTTAACTCTTGGTATTTCATTTCGTTGTTGTTCTGTTTCGACCAATGTTTCTTTTCTTGCTCTCTTCTATGTTCCAAGAAATCGTGTTGGTCAACTGCAGTGATTGGGATGTTACGTGACATGACAAGTCACATGACGTTCTACGTCTTCTGTTTCATGTACGTAAGTGTAAGTGATGTTGTCACCTACTTCAAATACCTCTGCAAAGTATTTTGGAATAACAAAGAATTGTGAATCATTAGGTTCATCAAACATGCAAGACCTAGGGTCTCCATCTTCTTTGAATAGATAAGGTCGTAACTTTATGGGTTGTTCTATGTCTTGTTCTAAGACACTAAACACTAGGGTGTTATCTTTTAGATATAGATTAACGGAAGATACATCAAACTCCGTTCCTAGTTTTACTGATAATTCTTTTGGGAAATCAAAACGAAGGACATCATCTTCAATGTCCTTCATTCGTTCTTCGTATCTGTAACTTACTTCTGTTAGTTTGAGTTCTCTAACGATGGAAGGTTTACCCGAAGTATCCACCATCCCGTACATCATCTTTGACATCTTCACTTTCCTCTGAACTTACAAACTCACCACTGTCCTGTAGTCTTTTAATAAATGCTTCTGTTTCACTTTCAAACATATCAATCATCTGACCTTTACTTACGGATGCTGGAATATTAAATTCAAACATTGATGCTTGTTCTAAGATTGCTTCTCTAGACATTGATTCTAAATCTGTTCTATCGGGAATAGTTACCTCTTCAGTTTCGTCTTCGAATGAATCGTTGAATTGTTCTTCATCGATATCATCTTGAACCTGTTGGTCAATCTTTGCTTGTGCAGCTGCAAGTAATTCCTCTTCACTATCATACGTTGGTATGACTTTGGTAGGTTCTTCTTCTGCAAATGCCTGTTTGGTTTCTTCTACCTTTGCAACAAAGTCTTCATCTGTTGAGATTGGTGCTTCGATATTCTCGGGTTCACTAACTACTGCTTTGATATTACCACTGGTTGCAATTGGTTTTGTTTCAGTATCTTCTTCTGCAACATTGAATAGAGGTGTGGGTTCAGTGTAAGTTCCTTCTAACTCTTCCTCTACTCTATCTACTTCATCAAAGAATGATTCTAAGTCTTCACCTTGTGAGATGATTGGTTCATCCCATGAATCCTCATCTATGTCTGTAATGTCTTCAGTAACAACTGTAGGTGCAGTTTCTAAATCTGCAACACTAGGTTCATGTGTTAATGCAACATCTTCAGGCCCTTGTAATACTTTCTCTTTGAGAGATTGTGTTGCAACTGGGGATGGAACCACTGTATGTGATTGAGGTGTATCTAAAGGAATAGTAGGTTCTACAATAGCAGGGGCATCTACTTCTACTGGATTCATTGCACGTGCAAGACCCATGTTACCTTTACGTTGTTGTTTCTGTTGAGGTGTTGCAAGAGGTGTTTGTTCTCTTACAATAGAATCGACTTGTTGTTGTTCTTGTGCAGTGAGTTGTACAAAACCATCTTGACCAAGTGTTCCTTGTTTAACACCAATGACTCCGTCACCATTCAAGTCCATAGAGATTCCGTGAGACAAAAGAACTGCTTCCATTTGTGCAACTCGACCTTCTGCTTTCTTACGTCTTTGACGTTCTTCTGCTTCTTTCTGTTGACGTGCTTGTTCTTGTTCAGCAAGTTGTTGCATCTTGACTTGTTGGTCTTGTTCTAACAACTGTTGCATTCTTGAATTTGCATTAGTGACTTGTTGTTGGTAATCTGCAAGACCCGTGGTGATATCATCCCTTACAGTAATGAATGCTTCTAGGTCTGATGCCTTCACCATACCTTTTTCTAATTGCATTACCAACATAGCATTGACTACGTTTGCTGTATTAGGTTTGAGTGGTACTGTATAATTTGCTATACGTTCTTGTACTAGTTCCAGTTCTGATTTTACTGGGGGTGCTTGTTCACTTGAAAAATTACTTTTCACTTCTTCTGCCATTTTAAACTCCATGGAGTAGAACTCAACTATTTAAAAACTTGTTAGAACTAATTACTAAGTTCCCTTTATAATATGTATAGTCTCTGTCTACTGTTTATATTTATTTATTTGATTACTTCGGGGAAGGCTTTTGTTGCAACATCTTTAGTGATGTTCTTGAATGGCCATACTCCGTCTTTAACTAAATCTATTAGTTTTGCTTCCATTACTGGAATACCTTCTAACATACCAATCCACATAGTCTCTCTTTTAGAGGGTGGAATTTGTTCTGTTACATAATACTTAAACAACTTGTGTTCAAATCTTAAACTTGTTTGTGCAAGGTCTGATGCTGGTGCATCATTGTCACCATAAGGAGTTGTTCCTTCGGGTAACTTAGATGTGATGTTATCATCAAACACCCACTGTAGGATTGGTTTGATTGCACCATTCCTATCGTTGTAAACTTTTAGTCCTTGAGCTGCAAGGTCAACACTGTCTGCACCAACGATATCTGCTTGACATAGTATTTCATATGTGTCTGCATCTTTGGTTAGTGTTTGTCTTTCAGTGATTAGTTCTAACTTTGGTTTATTAGGAGCTCCTTTTGGTCTACCCCTTCCTTTTTTCTTTTCTGTTGTCATAGTGTAAAATCCTCTACATGATTTAATAACTCATTCAACCTATGGGTTCTTAAGTAGTCAAACACTTTACCTTTTACTGGTGCAGTATTGTCATACTCAGAAATAATATTCTCCACTACGTGAGGTGGAATAAACTCAAGGTCGATTAGAGTTTGATTTCTTAAATAGTTACGATAGTATTTATCGTCCTTTTCAATGGTGATTCTGAGATACTTATCCTTTACAGGTTTTCTCAGAGGTGTTTGTCTTATCCCTAAATCAAAACAATCATCACTAGATAGAATGTTTGGAACACCATCTGACTTATCACCTGTAAGAATATGTTCTCTTAGGAATAAGTCGGGGTCTTCACACTTAATCATTTTGTTTAGATTAGGAGACCACTGTTTCACGTTAGGGTATTTATGTAGTTGTTGAAAGTCTTTATCACCACTGACAATTAAAACTTTCTCATGAGGTGCATACTTCTTAACTAGGATTGCAATGATATCATCTGCTTCACAATTCTCTACGTACATATATCTGTACGGGAAGTTATCACGTATCTCATCCTTAACTGTTTGTAGTGTATCAAAGATTAGTTTCCAATCCATGTCGGATGCTTCTCTAGTCTTCTTTCTGTTTGCTTTGTACAGTGGATAGTAATCACGTCTCCAAGGATGAGCTGCATCAGTACAGAGTGTTATCTCTCCATACTCGGGTGCATATTTCTTTTGATAGTTTCTGACAGAGTTTAGAATCATGTGTCTTAACATGTCCTCATTAACTTCTCCACCATTCATCTTTAATTGTGCCATCATCCCTGCGATGATTGTTTGTGTAAAATCTATTAGTATCATGTAATCACTTTTATTAATAATATGTTTTTGGTAATCCTAGGGTTTCCGTCTTTCTCTTTGGAACGAGGTATCTCGTCCATAAAACCTCTTGCAATAATATTACCACCTTTATATATTCTATCAAGTAACTTCTCATCTGTCAAGGTCTTTTCTGTACAGTTGTCAAAGTCAATGATATTACTTCCTCTAACTTTGAGTCCACCATAGGATTCAAACTTAGTAAGTTTTTGTGTTGAAGTGTTATAGGTGTATAATAACTTTGCACGAATGATTGCTTCGGGGTCGATTGATTTATATTTTCCCCATTGTTTTAGGTAAGGTAATTTACTCACCAATTGTTTTGGGGTTTTAGGTTTGGGTGGTTTACGAACTGGTTTGTATTCATCAACATACTTGTCTATGTCTTTCTCAATACTTTCTAACCATTTGACAAAACGTTTCTTAGTTGTCTTGTTCATAAAAGAATAAGCTTCTTCTAATTGTTCACAACCTTCTTCGTTCTTTACTTCTAATATCTGTTGTGCAAGTTCACCTCTTAGATATCCAATGACCTTACCACTGTAATCTAATTGACGAAGATACTTGTACATTGAGAAATCAGACTTACCTTTGTCACAGAACATATCAATCTGTACTTCTACTTCCGTAAAAGCATCGAGTGCTTTGTTCTTCATTCTTTCTTGTATCATATTCATAACAAGTATTATATATCTTTTTGAGGGTCACTGTCAAGTGACTTATTATGAAGTGTTACAAAATGTTCTGCATCCACTAGGACGAGAGGTTTACTTCTGTTACGTTTTATGACTACGAGAGGTTCGTAACCTTTGCAATTAGATTCTGCTTGTTCGTATGCTTTCCACACGTTGACTGCTTCTTGATTTTTACATTCGATAGAGTAGGGGAATTGTTCACGAGACTCACGACCCATAATGATATCCTCACCTTGAGAACCCATTGGTCTTGACTCTAAGTCTTCTTCGTTTAGATTGAGTCCTTCGATAAGGACTTTGGTAAACCACTGTTGAAGTTTTCTACCTTTAGCTTTTGCTGACGAGGTCTTCATTAAATTGTATACTCACTCCACATCCACAAGAAGATTCTTCCTTTGGATTTATTATTTTAAAAAATTCATTAAGTCCCTCTTGCACCCAATCTAATGTTGAACCACTCAAATAGGGTACGGACAATTCATCTAACACTACATTAACCTTTCCGTAATTTACAATCTTATCTGATATCTTAATAAAAGATGTAGTGTCTTCTATAAAATATTCGTACCCAGCACAACCACCACCTTTAACACCAAGTCTAATAAACTTGACATCCTTTTTAAGGAGTTGTTGTATTGCTGAGTCCGTTACTTCAATCACTTTTTTGTATTTCTTTTGTGTTCTTGGGTCTAATCATTGCATAAGGTATTTCAATCTCTTGGTCTATTGGAACATAGAGTTGATTAATCATTGAACGATTACAAGTGTCGATTGCATCATAGATTGTTTCTACTAATGATTCACCACCTAAGTTAAATGAAGTGTTAAACAAGATAGGAGTTCCAGTCTCGTCACCAAATGCTTTTATTAGATTATAATAATTAGGGTTCTGTTCTTGGGTCACTGTTTGGATTCTACATGTTCCGTCTGCATGAACCAATGAAGGAATCTCATCATATGCTTTTTCTTTTGCTTGAATAGCAAATGACATCCATGGGGATTCTTCTAATTGTAACATCTCAAAATATTCAGATGCATTTTCTTTTAATACAGTACATGCAAAAGGTCTGTATGCTTCTCTCTGTTTGACCTCGTTGACGATTTGTTTTGCTTCTTCATGTCTAGGGTCAAATATAATAGAACGATTACCTAATGCACGAGGGCCCCACTCAGAGGCATTCTGAAACATACCAATAATTTGTTTGTCGTCAATTAAACTTCTGACCACGTCTTCTTGGTCTCTTAATATATTAGTCAATAACATTTTCTGTTTCTCCCTCTTTGATATTTCTGTATAATATAGATGATGCACCAACACTTGTCCCACCATCATGTGGAATAGGGTCGACAAAGAATTGTTTGTCGGGGAATGCAAGAAGGTACTTATAATTGTTAGTACAATTTAATGCAAATCCACCACTCAATACAATATTATTTATTTCGGGATTTAAATCGATTGCTTTCTGTATTAAATCACATGTATGACCAAAGGATTGTAACTCAAGTTCTTGTGCTACTGTAAACTTATTAAAAACATTGGTCGAGAGACCTTGTGACCCATAGGAAGCCATTCCCATAACCTTACCTGCGGCACGACCATGGTCGTCACAACCAAGTGCATAGGACATGTTAGAGAAGTTCATACCCATACTAGGTAAACTAGTAAAGACACATTCAACACCATCAATGGTTTCTGTTAAATCAGTAAGACATGTGAAACAATCTTCCATGTAATTACTGAAAGACTGATTGTGTAACTCACCACAAAATCTATGGTTAGAGAATTTCTGAAATTGAGGAACGGGTGTAGTGTTCGGACTACACTTCCATATACCTTCTATCTCTTGATAATTAGGATATGCATCATAATGTTTCTGAGCTCCACCACCATCAAAGGTAATTGCAATTGCATCTTCGGTATCTTTCCAAGGACTTAAAATATAACCACACTCTGCATGATACAGGTGATGTTCGTGTTCAAAGAAATATTCTTCAATACCCAGTTGTTCCGCAACCGATTCACAAATAGCAAAGTCGGGTTCCGACATACCATGGTCACTGTCTTCACAAACATTGTCTGAGACATTAAACCATTGTGGGTGTTCTTCTTTTATCTCTTCGATTCTATCTGAGGTAAGTTGGGATTCTGTAAAGGCTTCCAAGAGTTCGTCTTGATTCTTACGTTTAAACCTCATTAAGTCTTCGTTAAACTCTATTGAGAGTTGTCGTCTATCAAAAGATGCAAAGACAATCTCATCAGGCGTCTCCAATTGTTTATGTTCAACAAGAACAAGACCTGTATCCCATTCCTTTTCACCTATCGTAAAGTATTTTTGTCTACGACTACGTTCTTCTTCAAAGACATCTTTTATAACACCATCATCATTCACACAAAGTGCAGTGTCATGAGATGTATTAACTCCATATATTTTCATAATTATCCTATATTATTTTTCTACCTGTTTATTTAGTTTGTAAAATTCCACTAATTGTTTGGGTGTAAGTAAACCATCATCCATCATTTGTTCGACCATGTTTTTTCTACCATGTTTAAACCCTTGATACCAACAAGAAGATACCAACACGAGAATAAAGACTATGTGAATTGCAAGTAATGTGTTACTCATTACTGCACACCATTTTCCCAATCGATATCATCTTTAATTACTTTCTTTTTTCTACGTGAACGGATTGCATTGACAGTCCATTCAGTACAGTCGTGTTTCTTCCACTGGTAATGAAGGGTCATAAACAACACACCCCACAAACCCAGTGAGAATATATATTTAAATAATACCCATGGTAATAATATTAATTCACTCATAGTCTTTTCTCCACTATTTCTTTTACTTTATCTAGGGAATACCACATCCCATTAAATATTTCAGTATGGTCTTCCCATTCTACAATATATCTTTTATAACCAAAAGGTCGTTCACTGAAGATACGAACCTCAGTACCATAATTACATTCTAATAATCTCATACACTCACATCCACATACACACCGAGACGACACAAGGGGAAACCATACTTTCTGTACATATACCTACTCCACATGGGATATCAGCCACCCGATTAAAGTTAAATACGTCATTATCATTATAATAACACCAATAAACAACCATTTAAATAAACGTTTCATATTATTCTTCCCAATCCATATTAATATTCACACGTATGTTTTCATCTGTTTGGTGAACACAACAATGTTGCATACGACCATCAAATATGTACATAGTGTTTGCAATACTAGGACACTCAGTCCCATCTTCAAACAAGGTATACCCATTGTTCGTATTCACAGAGTATATACCTACTACATGAGGTCTGTTTGCAAAGTCCACGTGCATACCACCAAACGTCCTGTCTGCAATTATTTTTGTTTGTCGAGGGTAACAGTTGATTTTCATACGTAACAGTCTACTCATACTGATACGAGACACGAGGGGTATTCCAATCTGATTAAATAATTTACTATAGTCGGGATTAATAATACAATCCTCGGGATAATCATCATCATCATTAAATAAGGTATGACCAAAACAGTAATTATTGTCACCCTCATAGGATACACCATCACGATAGAAGTAAGGAAACGAATCACCCATCAGAATATCCCTTATACGACACGAAAGGTCTTCGGGAAGGAAATCTTTAAGGGTATGAATCATTAGAGTAACCACATATTGGTAATAAAAGACCTCAGAAGGAATCCGAGTCCTACAAGATTGACTACTATGAGAGCTCTATCGTTCCAAATGAATGCAACAATAGTCCATAGTGCAACACCGAGGATACTAAAGGTCAAATCTAACATTGCAAACCCATCTACACCACGTATAGACATACTCACAAGAATAAAAACACTTGCAATCCACTTAATATACCAATCAAAGGTATAAAAAGGTGTCTCAGAGACAATAATATTATCGTCTTCAGTGTAAATCGGTTCTTCTTTATCCAGTTCGGTCATTAAACCATCTCCTAATAGTATAAACTCTCGTATATGCAACGACTGTCATGAGTGCAGTAATGGTAGTACCTATGTGAAAGGTATTCTCCCATGATAATATGTCAATAAAGACAAACAACAGGAATAAATTCAATGGGTAATTGATTAATAACCCTGTCCCCACTGTTGTCAATGTCTCTTTATGTATCTTACGTGACTTTGCACTCATACTCTCACTACTCCGTGGTTCTTTTTGATTGCATACTTACTGTCGGTGGGTACTTTACGAGTCTCTAAGACCTCTGTCATGTAATCTATAAACATCTGACCACCTTTATATCTAGGGGGTGGGTATAAGTTGTCTTCGTTGGCCATAAAGAAGATACACATCTTTGCAACATCTTCAAATGCAACTGCACGACCATTATATAAGAGTATTTTATCCTTCTCGGATTTACTCCCTTGTATTATTTCGAATTTACTCATAAAAATACCCCAAAAAAAAATTAAGTGTCCTATAGATACGTCTCTCCACAGATAATTGGATGGGGGGTTGAGTCGTTCTCACAAACCTCTAGGAGTCCCTCAGCACTGTTCTAAGACGTTTTGAGACACATACCCCTACCCTTACCCCTCTCAGACGTACAAAGACGTGCTAGAGAGTTGCTCTGATAGGAGAGGGACTTCTCATTCCCTCACGTGCTTTCGGTAACAACCCCCACGGACTTCACTGGACACATAATATAAAGGTAACTCCGTGGTAAACCCTTCAATACATCTATTATAACACTTCTCTCCCTATCTGTCTAGTGGAAAACATGTTTATTTCCATCAACCACCATGTAGTCTATTTGAATCTGTCCGATAATCTCTATACCTGTTCGTTCAAGTACCAATGCACACATAGTGTCCCACTTCTCTTCACCAGTCACAGATTTGTAGAGCCCTAACTCCATCTCTTGTGCATTCAGTTCTATCTCTATGGGTTGATTGGTTGCAAGGTGAGTACCTATTATTCCGTTGTTCATCTCTTTCTCCATTATGTACATAGTATACCAAATAATACCAGTCACTGTCAAGTACTTTCTTATGCGTCAAAATGTTCCCGCACAGGTTTTTCACATGCATTCCCCCATTATAACACTAGTGTACCATTTTATGAGGGTCATTGTCAAGCCCTAGATACAACAAATCAGAGAGGGTTCTTATGTTTCATTCTCTGATTCTCGTGTCCTTAGTCTTACTCTACTACTATGAAGGGAAGAACAATAACTAAGACGACTCACTTGTCTCCTCTCTCCACCCCATGGTCACAGGCAATTAGGGGATTTTCCTGTTACGTTAACTAATTCATTATGATGTCAATACTCCTACTAGAGTGATAAGACCCATAGGGATACCAAACATACATAGGAAACAACAGAATGAACTGTTAGTAAACCATATGTCCAATCTACGGAACATTACTTGTCTTTTGTTATAAGAGACTCTTTGTGCAGGAGTCATTCTTGCGAACTTCCTTCTTAGTCTCTGTCTCTTTGTCATCATAGGTATATAATAACAAAAAGTGATGGGCATTGTCAAGTACTCGGAAAGGTTGTAGCTGTAGGGGTTTCGGGGGAGGGGTCTCCAGTTCTTAGAGGGTCTTAGAGGGTCTCTGAGATGTTGTAGCTGTAGGGGTTTCAGAGGGTTGTCTCCGAGTAAAATATGTGGTTAAGGTCTCCGAGTAACACCGATGAATCTCAGTTTATTCTCTTATCGCATCCTACTGCAGAATCCCATTATTTCTACACACTTCTGCACACTTTCGCACACATTATATTCACAAGCACCACGATACCCTTAGAATTATATTAGAAATCCCTCTGTTATCACCTTTCTACGCA
>ENA-ORDA01003896-ORDA01003896.1-marine-metagenome-genome-assembly--contig:-NODE-3896-length-10153-cov-3.392219_pt1 | contig 10153 bp, 11 predicted proteins | sample MGYA00237778_ERZ508506 | MGnify/ENA primary metagenome ERZ508506 (study PRJEB26177, sample SAMN06267891) | marine metagenome | isolation source: Monterey Bay, California, USA | place: Pacific...
TACCTCAGATGTATTTCCTTTTACAACATCCTTAAGAAGTCTATCAGCAGAAGCTCTTCTTTCTAGGATAGAACCTACGGCTTCATCTATTCTTTTTAAATTTTTCATTACCTTTTTTATTTTATTATTTATTTACCAAGGATTAGTACTCTTTAATCCTAATTGCTTACCAAATAGACTTGGTCCATAACATGCCCAAAAGCCAGCTTTGTTTGGATCCATCTTTTTCTTTTGATCACATTGATGTCTAGCCCAGAAACTTTTAGCTCTTCCTGGATCATCATTCTTAACAGCTAATTTAGGATCTCCCCATTCAATCTTCTTTGCAACAATCTTTCCTGTTTCTTTATCAGTTCTTCCACTATTACGATAAACAATAAACTTTCTATTACCGCCTCTTTCTGGTGAATCAAGTTTAACTTTTTTAGTTCTTCCTGTTTTACGATCTTTATAAATAGCTTTCTTTCCTACTTCTAGGTTTTTTGCCATCCATCCACCTTTACCGTTTAATACTATATTTCCTTTATCCCAATACTGTTCTGCTTCTTCAAATAATTTAGCATGAGCATCTGAACCTAAACGGAAAACAGTATCTTCTAAACCTAATCCATTATCTATATGGTATTTAAGTTCTTCAGATACTTTATCAAAATCTTTAAAGCCTTTTACAAATTTCATATTATTTAGGTAACCCTGTTGTTTTTAATTTCTTATCTTCACCTTTCTTTATTACTTCTTTAGCAATATCAGCATCAGCTCCATAAGAACCTTTAGGTCCTGAACAAGGACCCCAAACTGAAGCAGAAGCTGCAAATAATAATTCAACTTCTATTTTACTTACTGACTCATGACATACTATCCTAAATCACAAATAAAAGAAAATCAATACACCAATGGTGGTGAGTTTGTAATAGTTTCTAGTCAAGAAAACTATTTGGGATATTACTGGTCAACTTCTAAAGGTGAATTTTTTACTGGTAAAACACCAAATGATAAACCAACTCAAAAAATACAAGTTGCATCTAAAATACCTGCATTAGAGAAAACAAAATCAAAAACACCTACAATAGAACCATTCCCAGATAGTTATTTTATTGTAGATGATGCCTATTACCAATCTAAGGGGTTATCTAAATATAGAGATGCACCTCGTATGCCTATTCAAACTTTAGGTAAACCAACAGATAAAGATATTCAAAATGGTTTTTTTAACAGATATTTTGTTAAAAAAGGAAATGAATTTAAATTTATTGAAATATCTAAAGAAGAATATAACAAATTTAAAGATAAAGATACTTCAGTCCAATGGCAATTATATACTCCCACTAAAATAAAATGGGATATACAAGGACCAAGAGAGCAAGTATATAATGGTAACAAAACAGTTGTATCTTTAACTGAACAGAGAGAAAACCTACCAGGATTTACACTATTTTTTAGAGAACAGTTCGATAAATTTTGGTTGGGTAAATAAGGGTTCGTATATTTAGGGCATAATTAAAAATAAAGGTTATGCAACTATCAATTAAAAAAGGTAAAAGAAATTTACAAGAAATTTATTCTACAATTACAAATGCTTATTCTAGTGGAACATTAGATGAGATGAAGCGTATGTCTGAAGAATTCGTAATTGAAATGCGGATTGAAAAGTATAAAGGTATAGGTTTTATTAATACTGTTAATAAAATAAATAATAAAACAAAATTACTTACTTTTATTACTAATCTCCATATGCAAGATAGTAAAGAAACAGCTGGATTAAGTAGAATTTAAATAAAGGTTATGACTAAATATTATAATAAATTACCAAATAATCAATGGAAAGTTTACATTCAACTCTTTACAGAGAAAGTAACAAATAAAAGACTCTACCTAAAACCAGGTATTACTGAATTTTGGGATGGTGATGCTAGGATGTTCTTTAATAATTTAAAGGAAGAAGAAAGTTTTTTACAACATTTTGATACAAAAGTAATGTGGAGTAAAATCTTTCCAAGTAAAGCTAAAGCCACGGGTTTTGAAGCTAGTTTACTTACCTATTTTGGAGATCAAGTAGATATGGGATTTAAAACAGGAGGCTATACTGAAGTAAGAGAATATAATCACCAAAAATGGATAACTAAATCTCAAGAGTTATATAATTAATGTACTGGCTAATAGAAGATTTAGAGCAGTTAAAGGTTTTTTACAATAGTGGTTTTAAAGAGGCATTTGTAGAAGTAATCCCATTTAACAATTTTGAACACCCAACACAAAACAATGTGTCGGCTGTTTATGTTCGTCCTATAGAAGCAAGTAAGGGTTTCATGTTATGTTCAAATCATAGCGAAACATTAGGAATAGAACTAAGGCATATAGAAGAGGTACTAAAAAAATTCAATAAATTATATTGTAGAGATAAAAAAGAATTATTACATTACTTTCCATTAAAAAGCCTTTGGGACATTTCACTACCACCTAATACGTATATACGACCTACAACACAAACACACGATATATTCTATAATCAACATCGTGATAACCGTGAAATAAACGTAATTATACCAATAGTAAAACACTATGAAATATGTGAGCGCGCATACAATGACTTGCAAGCAAATATAGGTAAAGACACTAAATATGATGAATTCTTTAACACCAAAACATCATTAGTTTACAATGCTATTGAGCGAAATGGAATTACAATTAATAATAAAGTATTTAGTGAACATTTCTATCAAACAGATCAAACCAAAGTATACACACAATATAATCTAAAAACACTAACCACTAGACCATCAAACAGATTCAGGGGAGTTAATTATGCTGCTCTAAATAAGGATAATGGTTGTAGAAAATCTTTTATACCCGAAAATGATGAACTTATTGAAATTGATATTACAGCGTACCACCCCACTATTAGTTCACGCCTTGTGGATTATAAGTTTCCCACTATTGATATTCACGGGGATTTTGCTAAAATGTATGGAGTTAGTAGGGATAAAGCCAAAGAGCTTACGTTTAAACAACTTTATGGAGGAATCTTCAAGGAATACGAAAATCTTGATTTCTTCAAAAAGATTGGGGGGTACATCAAACAAAAATGGTTAGAATTTAATACTCAAGGTTATATAGAATGTGATATATCTAACTATAGATTTGAAAAGGATTCTCTTGAGAACATGAATCCACAAAAACTATTTAATTACGTTCTCCAAAATTATGAAACCTCACAAAATATTTTGATAATCTGGGATATACTTAGTATATTGAGGGGAAAGAAAAGCAAGCTTGTACTATATACATATGATTCGTTTTTGATAGATTTAAACAACGAGGAGCAAGGTTTAGTAGAAGATGTACAAAAAGTATTTAAAAATTATAAATTAAACACAACGATTAAACATGGAAGCAACTATGACTTTAGATAAGGGAGTTAATACGTATAATATGAAATACGATGTTATAACTGACTTAGAAAATTACAAAGACTTGAATAATAAACTTTTTTGTACATTCACCGACTTAGGAAATTTAGATAATCTTGTTGGTGAGTTGTCTTCGAAATACTCCATAATATATAATAAGATGTTTGTCCTTGAAATAGTAGGCAAGAATGAATATGTTGTTACATATAATGTTGAGCAGGGGAATGTAAATGATATTCCGGAAAATACGATTTTGGTTCATAGAAAAAAAGAATCAAATACTCTATATACTATAAACGCACTTAATGAGTTAATAAAAAAACTCAATGGAGGTGTAGTGGATACAAAGTTTCCAATTGATTGGAATCACTATAGAAATTGCGTATTATTAACTCAACATAACGAGTTAAATCAGTTAAACACAAAGATTTATAAGATTATTGAACTATAGTTTGGAGTCTTAAAATTAGGTTATTATATTATTGTTACATTAAAATTAGTTATAAATGGATTTAAGTGCTATTAAACAGAGGTTAGACAACTTACAGTCTAAAGCTGCACCGCAGCAAAAAACAGATTACACAACAATTTTTTGGAGACCTTCAATAGGTAAACAACAAGTTAGAATCGTGCCATCGGCATTTGATTCTGCTTCTCCATTTACCGAATTGAAATTCTATTATGGGATTACAAATAAGGTAATGATTTCACCACTTAACTTTGGTGAGAAAGATCCTATTGCAGAATTTGCCCAAAAATTGAGACAGGGAGAATATGATAAAGAAAATTATGTTCTTGCTAAGAAGCTAGATGCTAAAAACCGTATCTTTATTCCCGTGATTGTTCGTGGAGAAGAAGATAAAGGTGTTAGATTATGGCAATTTGGTAAATTAATTTATGAAGATTTACTATCAATGGCTATGGATGATGAAATCGGTGATTACACTGACATAGTTAATGGTCGTGATTTTACTTTAGAAACAGTAGGACCAGAATCTACAGGTACTAACTACAACAAAACATCAGTACGTCCTAGAATGAAAACTTCAGCTTTATCTGATGATTCATCTCAGGTTGAGACTTGGTTAGAAACACAACCAAATCCAAAGGAAGTATTTAAACGTTTTACATTTGATGAAATGAAAGATGCTTTGGTTAAGTGGTTATCTCCTGAGGATAATAATGATGGGGATTCTTTCCCAACTACTACAACAACTGATACTACTGATCGTAAAGATCTTCCATGGGAAGAAAATGGAAGTGGTAAAGGTAACTTTTCATTAGATACTTCTAAAGTAAAGGAAAACAAGAAAGACCAATTTGATAGTATTTTTGATTAATGGCTAGAAAAAAGAATGCTTCACTCTCGGCAGCGGTGTCTGCCGAGATCAAAAGCAAATTTGATCTTAATAAATTTAAATCATCTAAAGGTTTAGATAAAAATGTCAAATTTAAGGAACAAGAATGGATCCCATTATCCCCAGCATTTCAAGAGGTAACAGGCGTACCCGGAATACCCATGGGGCATATTACTCTACTAAGAGGACACTCCGATACAGGTAAAACAACTGCATTATTAGAAGGTGCTGTATCAGCACAACAAAATGGTATTTTACCTATTTTCATTATCACTGAGATGAAATGGAATTGGGAACATGCAGCACAGATGGGATTAGAGGTAAAACTAATTAAAGACCCAGATACTGGAGAAATATTAGACTATGAAGGTAACTTTATCTATGTAGACAGAGAAACACTTCATACAATTGAAGATGTAGCTGCCTTTATTATGGACCTACAGAACGAACAGAAAAAAGGTAATTTACCTTATGATTTAGCATTTTTCTGGGATTCAATTGGGTCTATTCCTTGTGCAATGTCAGTTGAAAAACTAAAGAACAATAACGAATGGAATGCTGGCGCAATGTCAACACAATTTGGTAATACAGTAAACCAAAGTATTGTAATGTCTCGTAAAGAATCATCACCTTATACTAATACTTTAATTTGTATTAATAAAGTTTGGACTGCTAAAGCAGAATCACCTATGGGTCAACCTAAGATGATGAACAAAGGTGGTATGGCTATGTGGTATGATGCAACATTTGTAGCAACATTCGGAAATGTATCAAATGCTGGTACATCTAAAATCAAAGCGATTAAAGGTGGTAAGCAAGTTGAATGGGGTAAAAGAACAAATTTACAAATTGATAAAAACCATGTTAACGGTATTCAATCAAGAGGTAAAATTGTAATGACATCTCATGGGTTTATCCAAGATACAGATAAGGATAAAAATGCTTACAAAACAGCACATTCAGATGAATGGTCTAAGATATTAGGTGGTGGTACATTTACAATAGTAGAAGACCAAGAAGACGTAACACCAATTCAGTACGACGAGTCATCTAATTAAAATAAAATCATGAAACATAAAGAATTATTTAACCTATTGGATTCTGTCCAAGAAGGTAAAGAATTACCTACCGCTAAAATCCATGATAAAGTACTAATATTAGATGGTTTAAATCTATTCTTTAGAAACTTTGCTATGATGAATATGGTTAATCCTGATGGAGTCCATATTGGTGGTTTGGGTGGATTTTTCCGTTCTTTAGGTGCTATGATTAGACAAACAAACCCTACCTCTGTTTATGTTGTATTCGATGGGGCAGGTTCTACCTCCAACCGGAAAAATCTGCTCTCCGAATATAAAGGAACAAGAAATTTACAACGTATTACTAATTGGGATGCATTTGACAATATTGAAGAAGAACATGATTCTAAAATTGATCAAATCGTTCGTATTATACAATACCTTAAATTATTACCTGTAAAAACCACTATATTAGACAAGGTTGAAGCCGATGATATTATTGCGGTGCTAGCTGAAAAGTTAGTTGAAAAACACGACTCTACGTGTTTTATTGTATCAAGTGATAAAGATTTCCTTCAATTAGTAACAGATAAAATTATTGTCTACAGACCAATGGAGAAAGAGTATTATACTCCAAAAGTTGTAGAAGAAAAATTTGGTTTATTACCCCATAATTTTATCCTACATAAGACTCTATTAGGTGATAATTCAGATAATATTAAAGGAGTTAAAGGTTTAGGTGCAAAGGGTATATTTAAAAAGTTCCCTGAACTAAAAACACAAGAATTAACACTTCAAGATATTTTTGATATATCTGCTAGGAAATTTAAAGACCACATTGTATATTCCCGCATAATTCAGGAACAATCCCGTATTGAAACTAATTATAAAGTAATGGACTTAAGTACTCCATTAATTGATGAAAGAGGTAAAGAACACATTAATAAATTAATTGATGAAGACTTTCCTGATTTAAATTCTGAAATGTTTATTTCATTATACAATGAAGATAAATTAGGAGGAATGATTCGAAATTTAGAGTACTGGTTAAGAGATATTTTTGAACCATTAAAGTTATATAGTGAATGACATTAACATCGTTAAATCAATATGGTCACGATTTTCAAATAAAGGTTATATCTTCGTTACTAACCCATAAAGGGTTTTTAACTAATATTCATGATATAATTTCTGAGGAATATTTTGAAAACCAAGCACATAGATGGACTATAAAAGAAATACTTTCATATTATGATAAGTATCACTCTACACCTTCACTTGAGGTATTAAAAGTTGAATTACAAAAAGTAGAAAATGAAGTACTACAAATTGCAATTAAAGAACAACTTAAAGATGCTTATGTAGCCTCAGATGATGATTTAAAATATATCCAAGAAGAATTTACTGGTTTTTGTAAAAATCAACAATTAAAGAAGGCATTAATGACTTCAGTTGACTTACTTAAAGGTGGTGATTTTGATGGTATTCGTTTTATTATTGATAATGCTATTAAAGCAGGTAATGATAAAAATGTAGGACATGAGTATAGTAAAGATATTGAGGAACGATATAAACCTAATAATCGTGCTACTGTTCCTACTCCCTGGGAAGAATTCAATAAAATGCTTCAGGGTGGTTTAGGTAATGGTGATTTTGGTTTAATATTTGGTAATCCAGGTGGTGGTAAATCTTGGTCTTTAGTTGCTCTAGGTGGTCATGCTATAAAATTAGGATATAATGTGTTACATTACACTTTAGAATTAGGAGAAGATTATGTTGCTAGAAGATATGACGCTTTCTTTACTAATATAGATGTAAGTCAAATTTATAAACATAAAGATGCTGTTCAAAAAGTAGTTCCACAATTGGAAGGAAGGTTGATAGTTAAAGAATTCCCTACAGGAAAGGCAACAATCTCAACTATCGAATCCCATATTAATAAATGCACAGATCTTGGTACAAAACCCGATTTAATCATCATTGATTATGTTGATCTCTTATCATCAAAACGCAAAAATAGGGAGCGTAAGGATGAAATTGATGATATTTATCAAAGCACAAAAGGGTTAGCTCGAGAATTAGATATACCTATTTGGTCAGTATCACAAGTTAATAGGGCGGGTGCAAAAGATGATATAATAGAGGGCGACAAGGCTGCTGGATCTTATGATAAAATGATGATTGCTGACTTTGCAGCCTCTCTTTCCCGAAAAAAAGAAGATAAAGTGAAAAACACAGGTAGATTTCACATTATGAAGAATCGTTACGGCCAAGATGGTCATACTTACTCTGTATTAGCTGACACTTCAACTGGGCATTTTACTGTACAAAAGTATCAATTTGAAAATGATGAAGAGGAACAAACTATGACTACATCTCACAGATCTAATTCATATGATGTAGATGTAGACAAGTTTGATAAAGCAAAAATATTAGAAAGGTTTCAAAAACACGAAAAAAGTATTTAACAAATTAAATTATTAACAATGGCAAAAACATCTTTATTACAAGAACGTATTGTATACAAACCTTTCGAATATCAAGAAGCGTCTGATTACTGGTTAAAACAACAACAAGCACATTGGTTACATACAGAAGTACCTATGATGTCTGATGTTAACGATTGGAAACAAAATCTAACAGAATCAGAAAAAAATATTATTGGATCTATCCTTAAAGGATTTGCTCAAACAGAAACTGTAGTAAATGATTATTGGTCAACGTTAGTAACATCTTGGTTTAGAAAACCTGAAGTAATTAAAATGGCTGTCACTTTTGGAGCGTTCGAAACGATTCATGCTGAAGCATATTCCTTATTAAATGAAGAATTAGGATTAGATAATTTTAGTGAGTTTTTAGAAGATGAGGCAACGATGGCAAAAATTGAAGCCCTAACAGCTGTAAGAGATTCACATGATGGTACTCCTAACTGGCATGAAAGAGCTAAATCATTAGCTGTATTTTCAGCATTTACAGAAGGTGTAAATTTATTTAGTTCATTCGCTGTCTTACTGTCATTTAAATTAGATAATAAATTAAAAGGAGTAGGTCAAATTGTAGAGTGGAGTATTAGAGATGAATCATTACATTCAGAAGCAGGTTGCTGGTTATTTAGAACATTAATGCAAGAACACCCTGAATTTAATACCCCTGAATTAAAATCAGATATTGAAGAAGCAGCAAAATTATCTTTAAAACTGGAATTAGATTTTATTGATAAAGTATATGAAATGGGGGATTTAAATGGTTGCCCAAAATATGATTTAGTATCATTTATTAAACATAGAGTAAATACTAAAATGGGAGATTTAGGATATGAACCCATTGTGAATGGTATTGACCAAGAAGCAGTTAAAAGAATGAAATGGTTTGATAATCTATCAGGTGGAAAACAACATACAGATTTCTTTGCAAACAGAGTAACAAATTATAGTAAAGGTGTCCAAAATTGGGACGCAGATAGTTTATTTTAAAATATGGAAAACAACGCATTACAAGTAGATTATAGCCAGTGGGAAGCTGGTAAGCATTATCCTGAATGGATGGATGAAATTTCATTAGCTACTATCTCTAAAGGTTATTTACTACCTGGAGAAACTGTAAGAACAGCATATAAAAGAGTTGCAAATGCATCATCAACCCGACTTAAAAAACCAGAATTAGCTAATAAATTCTTTAAAATTATGTGGAATGGGTGGTTAGGTTTAGCATCTCCTGTTTTATCTAACATGGGAACTGATCGTGGTTTACCTATTTCATGTTTTGGTGTAGATACACCTGATTCAATACGTGGAATCGGTTTAACTAACGCAGAACTAATGAAACTCACCGCCTCTGGTGGTGGTGTAGGTATATCGTTATCTCGTATTAGAGAACGTGGAGAAGAAATTACAGGAAATGGTAAAAGTGAAGGTGTAGTACCGTGGGCTAAAATATTTGATTCTGCTATTATTGCTACTAACCAAGGTAACGTTCGTAGAGGAGCTGCTTCAGTAAATTTAGATATTGAACACGGAGATATAGAAGAATTTTTACAAATCCGTAGACCTAAAGGTGATCCTAATAGACAATGCCTAAACTTACATCAATGTGTGGTAGTAGGAGATAGTTTTATGCGTAAGTTAGAAAACCGTGACCCTGAAGCTATGGGTAAATGGGCTACTGTATTAAAATCTAGAATGGAAACTGGAGAACCTTATATCATGTATAAGGATAATGTAAATAAAGATAATCCTATTGCTTATAGGTTGAATAATTTAGATGTAAGTATGACTAATATTTGTTCTGAAATTACATTATTTACAGATGAAGAACATAGTTTTATTTGCTGTTTATCTTCTATGAATTTAGCAAAATATGATGAATGGAA
>ENA-ORDA01003898-ORDA01003898.1-marine-metagenome-genome-assembly--contig:-NODE-3898-length-10147-cov-4.852532_pt1 | contig 10147 bp, 17 predicted proteins | sample MGYA00237778_ERZ508506 | MGnify/ENA primary metagenome ERZ508506 (study PRJEB26177, sample SAMN06267891) | marine metagenome | isolation source: Monterey Bay, California, USA | place: Pacific...
AAGGGATATCACATTTTAATAATAAAGATATAGACTTAGAGTACTTTATTGCATTGGAGCCTGATTCCAAATTTAATGCTTAATGCACTAAATAGTTTTGACGATGGTGCAATAGTCTCTGCACCTCAGTCGGGAGTAGACCATCTCATCAATCTTCTTGGGGTCTACACTTGTTTTTTCGGTGGGGAAAGGACACCTTTTATTAGGAATACATTATGAACGAATTTTTATATGTGGAAAAGTATCGACCACAAACAATTGAAGATACAATACTTCCCGAACAATTAAAAGAAACATTCAAAGATTTTGTTGAGTTAGGTGAGATACCTAACTTATTGTTATGTGGGTCAGCAGGTGTTGGTAAAACAACTATTGCAAAGGCACTATGTAACGAATTAAATGCAGACTTTATTGTTATCAATGGTTCGGATGAAGGAAGGTTGATTGATACCTTAAGAACTAAAATCAAAAACTTTGCATCGACTGTTTCACTATCATCCAGTGCAAAGGTTGTTATCCTTGACGAAGCAGATTACATATCTGCAGATAGTGTTCAACCTGCTCTTAGGAACTTCATAGAGGAGTTCTCAAGTAACTGTAGGTTCATTTTTACTTGTAACTACAAGAATAGAATTATACCACCACTGCATTCACGAACAACTGTTATTGACTTTAGTATTAAACCTAAAGACAAACCAGTACTTGCACAACAGATGTTGTCAAGATGTAAACACATTTGTGAACTAGAAAACATCAAGGCAGATGAAAGGGTTCTTGCAGAACTTATAATGAAGTTCTTTCCCGACTTCCGAAGATGTTTAAATGAGATTCAGAGATACGGGGTTAGTGGTGAGATAGACAGTGGTCTTCTCTCTACACTTAGTGAAGAGAAACTAACACCACTTATAAATATGATTAAGGATAAGAATTGGAGTGGAATGAGAAAGTGGGTCGGAGAGAATTCAGACAATGACTTTAATACACTTTACAGGAAAGTGTTTAATTCACTTGAAGTGAAACTTGAACCATCTTCAATACCAGCTGCAGTTCTAATCATTGCAGACTATCAATACAAATCTGCATTTGCAATGGACTCAGAGATTAACTTCACTGCATGTCTAACAGAGATTATGTCGGAGTGTAAATTCAAAAATGGGTAAACTAAGACAGTGGTTAAGAAAGTGGATTGATGCACAAGTAGAAAGGTCATTACAAAGACAAGCAAATAAAATGTTTTCAAAACACAGCGTAGAATATAGAGATGGAGATAACACATGACACAATATGATGATACAGTAGAAAAACAAAGAATTTTACTAGAAGCAGAAGAATGGGCAAAAGGTGTTAAGTCTATACATGCACATTCTATAGACTCTATGCACTATGACACAAGACCCGAAGACACCGAGAAGGGGTCTAGGAACGTCTTAGACATTGAATACAACGATTGTTCGGTGAAACGGACTCTAGACAACAATGAGATTGTGATGTTTGGTCATGCTCTTAGTGGTCAAGACCTTATAGACGCATTTGTAAAATCTACATAATGTCTAAAACAAATCCCTTTGATTTTGTAAAATCCGTTTCTTCTGATAAGAAGAATATTATGGTTGACGAAATCGAAGAGAAAGCATATGCACCATTTCTAACCAACAAGGCTTTATCTTATCACCAAGATTCAGTCTTTTTTTCTAATGAAATGAACATCAGGCACGGTACGGAAAACCGTCTTCAATACCTTTTTTTCCTAAATACTTTAAGGAAAAGACAAAGGTTCTCTAAATGGCAAAAACCATATACGAGTAAAAAACTTGATGTCATAAAACAATACTACGATATAAGTACAAAAGAAGCTAAAGACTACATGAGTATATTATCAGATAGTGATGTCCGAAACATGAAAAAAAGAATGAAAACTGGTGGAAAAGATAATGAATGACCAAGACCAATTAGTCGAAAAGTTAGTTGAAGTGACCTTCGCAGAACGAGACGACTTCCTAAAAATAAGAGAAACCCTATCAAGAATCGGTATTGCCTCAAGACGTGAGCAAGAATTATTTCAATCATGTCACATATTACACAAAAGAGGTAAATACTACATAGTCCATTTTAAAGAGTTATTCCAGTTAGACGGTAAACCGACAACTATAGAAGAGAGTGACTTGGGTAGAAGAAACACCATATGCAATCTTTTACAACAATGGAAACTATTAACTGTTGTAGTGCCAACTACAATAGAAACCCCTACAGTACCCTTATCACAAGTTAAAATCATACCATACAAAGAGAAGAAGGACTGGAAATTGACCACTAAATACTCAATTGGTAGTACAAATACCTAAATATAAGGTTAAATAACATCAAAGGAGATTTATATGTTTTCAGGCATTATAGACTTTGTTATGGGAATTTGGAATTTATTAATGATTGTTCCGATTGTAATATCAATCTGTTCAGTCATAGTAGCAATTACACCAACACCAGCCGACGATAAGGTATGGGCTAAGGTGTATAAATACTTAGAAATCTTGGCGCTTGCCGTAGGCAAAGCAAAAGATAAAAATCCATTATTGGATAAATAAATAGGAGAAAATTATGGAATACGCAATACTAGTAATAGTTGGACTTGTAGTTCTTATCTACTTTCTTAACGGGAAGGACGAAAAGGTTGCAAGTAACACTACAGTTTCCACACCTAAATCAGATGTTCCTACTACTGCACAACTTAAGAAGTTGACAAAAAATCAACTTTTTGACCTTGCAGAGAAGAAACAGATTAAGGTTAAGAAATCTGGCACTAAAGCTGAAGTGATAAAACAGATATCATCTGTTAAGTAACTTTAAATAATAGTTCGTAAAGGGGTGCAGAAATGCACCCCTTTTTTATATAAATAAGGGTATGGAAGCAATATTTGATTTGATAGGTGATGTGGGTGTTCCAATTGCAATGGCATTGGTCATGGGTGTATTCATCTTTCTTATAATCAGACAAATCATGGAAGGGATAGTTGATAGTATTAAAACACTTACAATGTTTTGCAAATCTTTAGAAAGTAGAGCAAGAACAATGTCTAACGAAATGATTAAGATAGACATGTTAGTGTCAAGTGCTTTAGAACTAAGGCCTGATATAGAGAGAGTTGCACGTGCAGAGAACTTTATAGAAGACGGTAAACTTGATGTAAGGAGGGACTAATGGAAGAAGTAGTTCAAGAAGTCCCTATGATTGTAGAACTAATCACTGATTATGGGTTTCCAGTTGTTATGATGGTCGGACTGGGGTATTTTGTATATTTTGTATGGAACTTTATTAGTGAACATATAGACCCCGAAATAGAAAAAATGCATTTTGCATTAATTAGAGTTATAGACCAAACTAGAATGTTAGACCAAGATTTAATTAGATTAAAGGAAAAGGTTGATGTTGTTTTAGAATACCGTGAAAATGAGAAAAAGAAAACTACTAAAAGGTAGTTATGATTTATACATAACTAACGCTTGTAATTTACACTGCACTGGTTGTAGTGTTTTAGATTATGGTGGAGATTATGATACTAAGGGTAAGATAACAATACCCTACTTAAAGTTAAATGATGTTAAAGACATTATTGAAAACTTTAACAGATTAGATTTATGTGTTGAAGAACTTAAAGTTTTAGGTGGAGAACCTACAACACACAAGGAACTCAAAGAAATTACAGAGTACCTTAGAGAGAATAAAGAGTGTTATGAAACACTAACCATTGTGACCAATGGATTAAACATAACTGCTGAGATTATAGAGATTCTCAAAAGTTATGACAGAGTCGTTATATCAGTCTATAAACAATTAGGCGATATAAGAGATTCAATGAAACGAAGTGGACTGGAAGACCGAATATCTACAAACACAAAAGTAGATTATTGGGAACAAGATTCATTTGTTCGTTTTGGTGAGAAGATAGATGGTATAGATTATAGTATTTGGGACAATTGGAATAATTGTTATCAAAAAAATAGTTGTAAATCATTATCAAAAGAAGGTGTATATCGTTGCACCATTACTATGAACGAAAGGATTGAAGGTGTTGATTGGTCTAATGCAAAAGATATTGATAATTATGTACATAGTGACGAACCTTTAGATAGGTGTAAAACATGTTATTGGCCAGGTAAAGAATCAACATGGTCAAGTAATAAATGGAAGACTGATATTAAGAACTTTGATAAGGGGATTAATATAATAGAAACGGTAAATGTATATGAAAAAGATATTATTGATACTACTATTCTCGACCAGTGTTAGTGCTGACGAAATAGTACACAAATTCAAAAGCCCATCTTTTAGTGGAATAGGACAGAGTTCTCATTATCTTACGATTGAGAACCAAGAGAAATCAAGACGTGATAAGATTGCACAAGACATAGAAGATAGAATTGCAAAAGCAGAAAGAGATGCTCAGAACACTACACTTGCAAAATTTTTAAGAAACGTAGAAAGTAGAATTTACGCTCAGATAGCAAAACAGTTAGTAGAAAATATGTTCTCTAACGGAGAAGCTGCAGACTATGGTGTCTTCTCTATTGAAGGCAATACAGTAACATACGAAAAATTAGTTGGAGAAGATGGTGCAGAATTCATCAGACTAACAATCGTTTCAAGTGATGGAACAACAACAACTTTAGATATACCAGTAGGAACTGGAAGTTTCTAAGTGAAGTCTTTTTTATCAGTAGGACTTGCAGTTTTACTTGTAAGTAGTTGTGCAAGTGTTCCTACTATGAATAGGGATTCAAGTAATTGTGACCCAAGAGTTGTTGACGTTAAGACTGCAGTAGAAAAAGTAATACCGTTTACTTGTGTTGAAAATGCAGAGGTTGTGAAGATACCAACCTACCAAGAACTTGCAGATTTACCACCTGCTAAATTAATGCCAATTGTTGCAGTATATGGGTTCTTAGATAAGACAGGACAAAGGAAGAGAATGGACGGAGTTGCATCATTCTCAACTGCAGTAACCCAAGGTGCAGAAGCATTCTTGATTGATGCACTTAAGACTGCAGGAAGTGGTAAATGGTTTAGAGTAGTAGAAAGAACAAATTTAGATGCACTTGTAAGAGAGAGACAAATCATACGAAGTGCAAGAGAAGACTTTGCAAATCAAGAAGGTAATGAAGATTCCCCAACAGGAATTCAACCTCTTTTATTTGCTGGTATCCTTCTTGACGGAGGGATAGTTGGTTATGACACTAACATTGAAAGTGGTGGACGAGGTGCAAGAACATTAGGCATAGGAACATCACGTTCATATAGAAGAGATGTAGTGACTGTAAGTTTAAGAGGAATCTCAACACTTACAGGAGAGATTTTATTAAATGTCCAAACTAAGAAGACAATTCTTAGTGTGGGTGGTGGTTATGATGTGTTCAAGTTTGTGGATATGGATACACAACTTGTTGAAATAGAAGACGGTGTAGCACAAAATGAAGGAGTTACGAAAGCGACTCGTTCTGCAATTGAACTTGCTGTCTTAGAATTAATATACCAAGGACACGATAGAGGTTTTTGGGAAATAGAGGAAAAACAAAATGAGGAATAAATTATTCATTACATTATGTTTATCATTAGGGTTAACTGGATTCGTATCTGCAGCTGCAGACGATAACGAAATTTGGTTACAACAGTCGGGTGACAATTTAGTTTTAGATTTCACTCAAAGGGGTTATGGAAACAAAGTCGGATTAGATGATTTTTCAGGAACATCTGCTGATATGATTTTGACTGGTGCATCTATAAATTTTACACTAGTACAAGACGGAGATAACAACAAATTGTTCGGGCCTTTTATTGCAGATACTTCAACAGTAGATTTAACTTTTACTGGTGATTCTAACTCAATGGATTGGAACGTAGGATATGTTGGTAGTGCAGATAACTTAAACATGTTAGGTGTTATTACAGGTGACTCAAACACATTTGACATTGATGTCGGATATGATGCATCTGCAGAATATCTTAACTGGGACTTAGCACTTACTGGTGACTCAAACGTATTCACTACTAAGATAGATAGTGACAATGCAGTTTGGAACTGGACTATTACAGGTTCATCAAATGATATTAATACTAACCAATCAGATGCAACCGATAACAGTATCACTGCAGTCTTAACTGGTTCTACAAATGATATAGACATCATTCAGAAAAGTGGAACTACAGGTTGTCCAACTGGTTCATCTTGTAGTGGTGTTATTGATGTGTCTTTCGTGACTTCTAATGCAAATATTGATATCGTTCAGAAAGATTCTGGCGAGTAGTCTTTTACTTATTGGTTCACTTCACGGTGAACCGATAGGTGAGATTGTAGAATATAAGGGTTCTGCAGGACTTCAGAGAGACGGAGAGACCTCTCTTGTCAGTGCAGATAGTGAACCCGAAGTCTTGATGTATGATACAGCAAAGACCCAAAATGGTAGAATGAAGATTCAGTTCAAGGGCGACCAAGAACTAGACTTAACAGAACATACCAAGGTTTGGATAGACGAGGTGTATTACGACCCCGACCCATCCAAGTCCAAAATGGCCATAAGAATGGCACAAGGCACTGCTCGATTTGCTTCGGGATTCGGTGGTAAAATTAAGAAGAGTAATATTAAAGTGTCCACACCTACAGCACAAATTGCTGTGGTTGGAACAGATTTTACTACCAGTATTGATGAAATCGGAAGGTCACTTGTTATACTTCTGCCTGACGAATTTGGTAATCCTTCGGGAAAAATTATAGTCAGTAATGCAGGAGGAAGTATTACACTTGATGAAGCATATCAGGCGACAATGGTATCTTCTTTTGATGATTCACCTACTAAACCAGTAACGGTTAGTGGTATTGATGCAAGTATGATTGATAACATGTTTATTGTCAATCCACCCGAAGAGATTCAAGAACAAGTTGCAGAAGAATCGTCTCTCAATGAAAATGACAGTAATAATATTCTTGACGTGGACTTCCTAGAGTTCAATGATTTAGAAGAAGATTACTTTGAAGATGATGAATTAGAATATACAGAACTCGACAGAGACTTATTAGATGTCGATTTCTTACAAGATTTACTGGATGTAGTTTTAGAGATTGACCGTAAGGTTGGTATTGATGCACAAAGAGGGGCAGACCCTTTCTCTGTTGCAAGAATAGAAGGAACTGCATTTGGGTTTGATAGAGATTCTCAATACAATACAATTGTAGACAAGGGTCTTGGTCAAATTTGGTTCTATAGGGAAGTGCAGGGAATTATCTCTGTTAAAATCCCAATCTTTGCACAAGCAACGATTAGAACCATTACAGACGAAAAAGGTTCACTAATTAAGGTGGGTGATGGTTCGTCTATAAATATTACCATCACACAAACAAACTAGGAGAATTATATGAATAGTATGTTAGAAAAACTTCGTTACTGGCATGAGACAAACCTATCAGGTTTTCAAAAGGCAGTTGAATTAGATGACTACCACATGTATTGGTTGGCATTTGGAAAGGGAGTATTATTTACTATAGTATTTTTATGGATAATCTAGAATGAAAAGAATTATATTATTAATTTTATTGACACCTCTAACATGGGCTGGGGATAACCACGTCCATGTTGAGCAGGTGGGAAGTGGAGACGTTGACCTTAACATAACACAAGAAGGTTATGACAATGAAATTAAGTTTTCATTTGCACATAGTGGAAACACATTCAATCTATTACAAACAGGAAATGGAAACTCTATTTCTTGGGTCTCTTACTGGGGGCCTGGAAAGTCTTGGGGTGGTGACGTAGACGGAATCAATAATACCGAAAACGTAGAACAGATTGGTGGTGCAACATATGGTAGACACATATGGGGAGATAGTAATACAGTAGACGTATATCAAAACGGAAGTCATACACATAACATAGACATTCACTCAAATTCAGTAGACCACGAAATACACCAGTCGGGTAGTGGTTCACATTATGCACACACTTACTTCTATGGAAGTGCAACAGGTTCAGATAGTAGTATCATGCAGAAGGGCTCAGGAAGTCACAATGCACAAATTACATTACAAGGAAGTTATCCTACAATACTAAATTTATTACAGGATAGTTCTACTAATCAATCTTATTCACTCACCCAAGATTGTGTTACAGCAGGTGGTTGTTCAGTATCGGTCACTCAACAATAATATGGCATATTCACAAAAAGTAATCGACAGATTTGAAGGTGTTCTCAATGCACCCGAACAATTCTCTGTTGGTAGATTCGACCCCAACGACCCCAATGTTGCAACAGGAATGACTGGAGCTCCTGCTTGTGGAGATGTGATGAAACTTCAACTCAAACTTGATGAGAACGAAATGATAATAGATGTGAAGTTTAAGACTTATGGTTGTGGAAGTGCAATCGCCTCTTCGTCATTGTTTGTTGACTTACTCAAAGGTAAAACTATAGAAGAAGCAAAACTTATTAAAGATAAAGAGATTGCAGAAATTCTAGAATTACCACCCATAAAATTACACTGTAGTGTTCTTGCAGAAGACTCAATCAGAAAGGCAATAGAGGATTGGGAAACAAAGAGTGTATAGTTGGAAAACAGTCCTCATCACAATCGGTGTATTTGTAGGACTTAAAATTTGGTCTCCTTATCTCGTAGAGAATATCACTTGGTCTTACTTTGATGTTCTTCATCAGAGTCAGGAGAAAGTTCAGGTAGATGACATTGTCTTAGTAGACATAGACGAGAAGTCACTTGAAGTGTTCGGTCAGTATCCTATCAAACGTAGTATCTATAGGGATATCCTACTTGACACTCATTACACTAACACACATGTTTTCACTCAACTCTTTAACCAACCTGATAGAAATCAGGGAGAGGATGAAATCTTTGCAGAAGGATTAGTCAATAGATTGACAATTCTATCAGCTGCACCTACCATTCAAAAGAACACTGGTTCTGCACCCTTCGTAGGTAACTCTACTTTCGGTAGTGGAAAGGCAACAGACCACCTATGGAATTTTACAGGAATATCAAGTCCTATCAGGATACTTCAGGATAATACTTACGGAGTTGGGGTTACTGTTGCAACACCTAGTGTAACTGGGACTGCAAACTTTGATGGGACGACAAGGTCTATCCCGTTAATCGTGACTGCAAACGAACAAGTATATCCGTCACTTGCACTGGAAACACTTCGTGCATTAAAAGACCAACCATCCTATCAAACTAAAATTACAGAAGTCGGAGTAGAGTGGGTAAGAATGGGTAGAGACAAACCTATCACCACCACTCCAACGAGTGATGTTATGATAACCTATTGGAATGAGTTCCAACGGGTTTCTGCAGTAGACTTACCTAATCTAAATCTTAGTAATAAGATTCTTGTGTGGGGTTTGACTGCAGAGGGATTGAATAATCCAGTTTCAACTCCAGTGGGTGTATTGTATCCTCACGAAGTTCAAGCAAACCATATCCAAACCGTCTTGTCAGGAGTTCAAATACAACAATCCTACTATCTTGAATTACTTGAGATTGTTCTTCTGTTGATAGTTCTAGTATTGATACTTCTGATGGTCTACAAGCTTCCCACAATTCTTTCGGGGATAATGAGTCTAACACTTGTAGGACTTCAGGTGGGTGGGAGTTATTATATTTGGACTTCAAGTCTCGTTCTTTTCGATACCTTCTTTTCATCAATTGCCTCCTTAATTGTTTTTGGTCATGCCTCTTTCAATCAATACTATACAACCTACAAACTCAAAGAAGAAATTAAGAAGCAGTTCCAAAAGTATTTATCTCCTGATATGGTTGACCAACTTGCAGAGAATCCCGATTTACTTAAATTAGGTGGAGATAGAAAAGAGTTAACTTTCATGTTTATGGACATATGTGGATTTACCCCCATAAGCGAACACTACATGAAACAAGATGACCCCGAGGGATTAGTGGAACTCATTAACAAATTCCTTGACATGCAAACAAAGATAATCCTAAATAATAATGGAACAATTGATAAGTATATGGGTGATTGTATTATGAGTTTTTGGAATGCACCTTTAGATTGTCCCGACCATGCCGAGATGGCAGTCAAGTCTGCAGAAGAAATACTAATTGCTACCAAGGAACTCAATGAAGAACTCAAACCA
>ENA-ORDA01003902-ORDA01003902.1-marine-metagenome-genome-assembly--contig:-NODE-3902-length-10135-cov-3.412507_pt1 | contig 10135 bp, 7 predicted proteins | sample MGYA00237778_ERZ508506 | MGnify/ENA primary metagenome ERZ508506 (study PRJEB26177, sample SAMN06267891) | marine metagenome | isolation source: Monterey Bay, California, USA | place: Pacific...
GTTCCAATATATTCTGTATGATAAATAGGGTTGTCCAAATCGGTAAAATCAAAAATAATTGTTCTTGTATTTCCACCAAAATCACGTTCGTCCAATTCATCTCCTAAAATGAAGTACTGTTGATTTTCTGTAAACCATCCTTGGTGGGTGTATCCAATGTTTTGATAGCGAATTGTTGAAATTGTTATGGGTGCCGATTTATCAGTAACATCTACAATAACGACCTGGTTTGCGTTACTACCAATTAAAATTTCTTTATCTGTATAGTCTGTGTCTGGTCCTTTGTAAGTAACCACTTGTGCATCATGAGAATACCCTCCGCCAGAAAACCCACCTGCCGCAACAGGGTTTAGCGGGGTGTTTATATCTACAAAATGAGGTCCTCCTGAAAAGCTCCTGGTTCCAACCGCATAGGCAAAACCACTGTCTTCGTTGATGACAATATTGTGTGCTTTTCCAAATCCTGAATAATAACCATCGTTTGAAAAAGTTTGGGGAGTATCTGTCACATCTCGCAATCGCGTTAAGTCAAAAACTTGCATTCCATGCCCTGCTGCTTCACTGACAACATATGCATAGTTGTTAAAAACCTTTACGTCTCGCCAAGAACTTGAAACGGTTTGTGTGTCTAAAAACCCTACTATTTTAGGGATTATTGGATCTGTAATATCAATAAAAGTTAGTGTTTTATTTGAACCCATTAAAGCATATTCGTTGTTGGTTAGCGGATCTGTCCAACCCCAACAATCATTTCCAGCAGTAGAAAGGTTTAAATCGGTTAAAGAAATCTGTGCCAACAAATCGTAGTCGTTACAAGGATATTCTCCTGCAAAACCATTGATACATTTTGCTAAAGGCTCTCCGGTATAGGGAGTTTTTTCTTCGAAAACATCTTTTTTGGTACAGCTAATCAAGAGTGTTAAAGATATAAATAATGCTTTTTTATACATGGAGTTAATGATTAGTTAAAAATGATTTTTTAGTAATCATCTCGTTTATTTTGATGAAACAAACACCTATTTTAAAGTTGTCTTTACGCAAAACGCAACTTAAGGCATTTATATTTTACTTAAAAAAAGCATTATTAAACAAAAGTACTATTATTCTTTCCATTTCACCAAGTAACAATGTTAAAGTAAGTAGGTGTGTTCTTCTGAATGTTTCTATATTTGCAGTATGTTAGAAGATAAAAATCCACAGAAAACTTCATTAGCTCAGCTTGGAGAGTTTGGTTTAATCAACCATATTACACAATATTTTACGGTTAAAAATACCACTACAAAATGTGCTGTTGGTGATGACGCTGCGGTGATTTCTAATCAAGACGAAACCTTAGTTACAACTGATTTATTGATCGAAGGGGTGCATTTTGATTTGAGTTATATGCCTTTAAAACATCTTGGTTACAAGGCGGTCATGGTCAACCTATCGGACGTTTATGCCATGAATGGAAAAGCAACACAAATTACAGTTTCGATTGCAGTTTCAAATCGCTTTCCTTTGGAAGCAATTGAAGAACTGTATGCAGGAATCCAGTTGGCTTGTGAAACCTATCAGGTAGATTTAGTGGGTGGAGACACCACTTCTTCAACCAAAGGAATTCTAATTTCCGTAACAGCCCTTGGAACTGCAAAATCCGAAGATATTATTTACAGACATGGCGCAAAAGCAACTGACTTAATAGTTGTTACGGGAGATTTAGGTGCTGCTTATTTGGGTTTACAAGTGTTAGAAAGAGAAAAGCAAGTATTTGCTGTAGATCCAAAGAATCAACCAGATTTAGATAATTATACTTATTTAATTGAACGACAATTAAAACCGGAAGCTCGAAAAGATGTTGCGGGCTGGTTGAAAGAATTGGATGTAAAACCAACTTCGATGATTGATATTTCTGATGGTCTTTCTTCGGAAATCATGCATATTTGTTCGCAAAGTAAGAAGGGTTGTAAACTTTATGAAGATAAATTACCTTTAGATCCTCAAGTAATTTCTGCCTGTGAAGAGTTTGAATTGGATTCTACCATGGTTGCTTTAAGTGGTGGCGAAGATTACGAATTGCTTTTTACGGTGCCGATTGCCGATTTTGAAAAAATTAAAGGAAATCCAAATTTTTCTATTATTGGACATATTACCGAGGAAAACCAAGGACTGAACTTGGTGACTAGAGCCAACCAAGAAATTGAATTGAAGGCACAAGGCTGGAATCCAATGAAAGAGGAAGCTTAAAAATATAAATAGACATAAAACCCGCAAAATTTTACTTTATAGGTTTTATTCTTTTAAATTTTTTCTAAAAAAAAAGAGATAATTTACTATCAATTAATATCTACAAAATATCTCAAAGCATGATATAATGCTTCTGCGTTTTCAATATGACTCATGTGACCTTCGGGAAAAACAACGACTTCCGAGTTGGTTCTCTTTGCTTCTTTTAAAGAACTTTCAAGATTCAAAACTGGATCTTTTTCGCCTATAATGATCAGTTTTTTGAACTCGTTTTCAGTTAAAATAGCCGTTCGGTTTGTGCGAATTCTCATTCCTTCTTGTCCAGCAATATATCCTTGAATGGGAGTTTTTAAGGCTTCCCTTAAAGCGGATTTCATTTCTTCTTTGTAAAGATTTCTATTTTTTTCACCAAATAAGTTAGAAAAAGACATGCGCACTACATTTTCAAAGTTATTTTGGATCATTTTGTTGGCACGGAGTCGTAGTGTTTTTCGCTCAGGACTATCTTCAACGGATGTAGAGTTCATCAAACAAATCCCTTTTATTTTCTGAGGGTGCTTCTCTGCAAAAGCTAAAGCAACGTAACCGCCCATTGAATGCCCAATAATTATACATTTTCGGATGCGTAAGTATTTTAAAACAGCTGCTACACTTTCTGCGAACAGTTCCATGGAGTGAACATAACCCAAACAATCAGACTTTCCGTGGCCTAGTAAATCAATCGCAATGATTCGATTTCTTTTCGAAAGTGACGGAATTAAGTTTTTCCACATACTCGTGTTTTCTAAAAAACCATGTAGGAGGATCACAGCAGTTCCTTTTCCGGTGTCAGAAAAAGAGATACGTGCTTTTTTAAAAATCACTGATTTTTGCATCTTACAAAAATATGTATTTTCAATAATAAAAATCAATCAAAAAATAAATAAAGTATACGAAATTTAGATTACCGACTATGTTCTTTTCTTTTTATTTATCAAGGATCGACGGTTTTTTAAGATTTGAAATTGTTTGCGAACATTTAGCTGATTTAATAATTTAATTCTATTAGCAAATACTAGCTTAGGTTAGATGGATTATCTTTTTTTGTTTTTTTCAGCAATGAATGCTTTTTCTTTTAAAGCTAAATTTTTTAATAAAAATTAAGTTAAAAAACGGGTTTTTATGGCTGTAAAATATAAATAGGTTATTTTTGACCTGATCTAAAACACAGATTTTGTTAAACTATTCCACGTATCCACATATCTACTCTAAAAAATGGGTGACCTTTGTTCACGGAGCAGGCGGTAGTAGCTCTATATGGTTCAAACAAGTGCGTGCTTTTAAAAAGCATTTTAACGTATTAATTCTCGATTTGCGAGGACACGGAGATAGTAAACCCACCTTAAAAGACACCTTTAACTCAAAATATACTTTTGACTCTATAACAGATGATATTGTGGAAGTTCTTGCGTATCTAAAAATTAAGAAATCGCATTTTATTGGCATTTCTTTAGGAACAATTTTGATTCGAAACTTGGCCGAAAAAAAACCAGCAATGGTTCAGAGCATGATCATGGGAGGTGCAATTATAAAAATGAATTTCCGCTCGCAAGTGTTAATGAAAGTGGGCAATCTTTTTAAATCTGTGGTGCCCTATATGCTATTATACAAACTCTTTGCATTTATTATTATGCCAAAGAAGAATCACAAAAAATCGAGATTATTGTTTGTCAACGAAGCGAAGAAATTATACCAAAAAGAATTTATTCGTTGGTTTAAGTTGACTTCAGAAATTAATCCACTACTAAGACTTTTTAGAGCAAAAGATATTAAAATTCCTACTTTTTATGTGATGGGTGCAGAAGACCATTTGTTTTTACCTTCCATAAAAAATATTGTTTCAAAACACAGCAGTTCTTCTCTTTATGTGGTAGACAATTGTGGGCATGTGGTGAATGTAGAACAGCCAGAAAAGTTTAATACCTGCAGCATTCAATTTATCAATTCTTTGGGATAAAAAAAGCGAGTCATTCAACTCGCTTTTTATATTAAGTACTCATAATATCTTCAATTTCATCTGCTTCAATAGGAATATTTCCCATCAGATTAAAAGGGGCTCCGTTTTCTTGAACCACCACATCATCTTCCAAACGAATTCCAAAACCTTCTTCAGGAATGTAAATCCCAGGTTCTACCGTAAATACCATATTGGCTTCCATCGGTTTGTGAAGCAATCCATAATCGTGCGTGTCTAAACCAATATGATGGCTGGTACCGTGCATGAAATACTTTTTGTATGCAGGCCAATTTTTATCCTCATTCTGAATATCTGCTTTGTCGAGCAATCCTAATTTCAGTAATTCTGCCGTCATAATTCCGCCAACTTCAACATGGTAATCTTTCCAAATCGTTCCTGGGGTTAAGAGCTTTGTTGCCTCTTTTTTTACATGGTTTACTGCGTTGTATACTGCTTTTTGTCTTTCAGAAAATTTTCCAGAAACCGGAACCGTTCTTGATAAATCACTTTTATAATTGGCATATTCTGCCGCAATATCAAACAAGATTAAATCGCCCGCTTTACATTGTTGATTGTTTTCGATATAGTGCAATACATTAGCATTGTTTCCGCTCGCAATTATTGGAGTATAGGCAAATCCTTTAGAGCGATTTTTTATGAATTCATGAATCAATTCTGCTTCAATTTCATATTCCCAAACACCGGGTTGTATGAAATTTAGAATTCTTCTAAAACCTTTCTCGGTAATGTCACAAGCTTGTTGCATTAAATCCAATTCAATCGGATCTTTAACGGCACGCAAGCGCTGTAAAATAGGATTGCTTTTAGCAACACTGTGTGCAGGATATTTTGCCAACAACCATTTTGTAAAACGATCTTCCCGCGTCTCAGTCACTACATTGGCTCTGTAATGTTCGTTGGTATTAATGTAAAAAGTATCACAGTATGTAGTCATTTCAAACAATACTTTCTCTAGATCTTGAAGCCAAAACACCGTTTGAACCCCAGAGGTATTAAACGCTGCCTCTTTGGTTAATTTTTCACCTTCCCAAACGGCAATGTGTTCATTGGTTTCCGTCAGAAAAAGGACTTCTCGTAAGTTTTCATTGGGGCAATCTGGAAAGAGCATTAATACACTTTCTTCTTGGTCTACGCCACTCAAATAAAAGAGGTCTCGATGTTGTTCAAAGGGCATGGTACTATCTGCACTGATCGGATAAATATCATTTGAATTAAAAATAGCCAAGCTATTTTTTTGCATTAGCGAAGCAAAATTTTTACGATTTTTTATAAAAAGTGCTGAATTTATGGGTTGGTATTTCATGGGAAACCTATTTAGATTTCAAAGGTAGCAATAATAAACAGCAACTTAAAACGATTTAAATTTCGTTCTAAATTCATTGGGTTGAGATTTTTAAAAAGGATCGTTGTTGTTAAGTCTAGATGTGCTGTTTGCGTAGCACAATTTTTTTGATCTAAAAAAACCACACAACAACACCGATTTTATTTTCGATATTTTTATGTGGTCTTTAATCTTTAATAATGAAACCTTGTTTTTTAAGTACGTTTTCTCTTTGAGGCGCCTGTCCTTCCACGTCCCGAAGTTGGTGTATTTTTGTTTCCTTTGAAATGCGGTTTGTTTTTAGGGCGATTCCCTCCAGACCCCGATTTTTTCTTTCCAAAAGAACCTTTGCTTTGGGTAGCTGCTCTTTTTGGAGGTGCTGTATCCGTTGGTTCGAAACCTTCTACGATTGTAGAGTTCAATTTCTCTTTTAATAATTTTTCAATCTCGTTTTGGTATTCTACTTCTTCACTACAAACCAAAGAGATTGCCTCTCCAGCAGCACCGGCTCTTCCTGTTCTTCCAATTCGATGTACATAATCTTCAGGAACGTTTGGCAATTCAAAATTAATAACATGTGGCAATAATGGAATGTCTAAACCACGTGCAGCAATATCGGTAGCTACTAAAATCTTAATGGTATTGTCTTTGAAATTTCGAAGCGCTTTTGTTCTGGCTCCTTGACTTTTATTTCCGTGAATTGCAGCAGCAGAAATGCCCGATTTTATTAGCTTTTCAGTCAATTTGTTTGCACCGTGTTTGGTTCTTGTGAAAACCAACACCTGCGTCCAATTGTTGTCTTTAATTAATTTAATGGTAAACTCGGTTTTCTTTTTTTTATCAACTTTATAAACCTTGTGGGTTACTTTTTTTGCTGTTGAATTTTGAGGCGCCGTTTCTACGGAAACAGGATTTCTTAAAATCCCCGAAGCTAATTTTTTAATATCGTTTGAAAAAGTAGCAGAAAACATTAAGTTTTGACGCTTTTCAGGCATAAAACTAATGATTTTGTTGATGTCTCTCACAAAACCCATGTCCAACATTCTGTCTGCTTCATCTAAAATTAAGACCTCTACACGTTTAAAAGAAAGTGCTTTTCGATCATGTAAATCCAACAATCTTCCTGGAGTTGCTACCAAAATATCAACCCCATTTTTCAAGGTTGCTATTTGTGGTTTTGCGTTGACCCCACCAAAAATAACCGTTGATTTTATGTTTACATATTTACTGTATTCTCTTATATTGTCATGAACTTGTGCCGCCAATTCTCTTGTTGGTGTTAAAACCAACGCACGTAAGGGTCTGTATTTTGGGTGTTTAGTTTCTGATAAATATTGTAAAACAGGCAAGGTAAATCCTGCTGTTTTTCCAGTTCCTGTTTGCGCAGAAGCTAAAATATCTTTTCCTTCTAAAATATGTGGAATTGCTTTTTCTTGTATGGGAGACGGTTTGGTATATCCTTTCTCTTCAACGGCTTTCACCAAAGCTGAAGATAAACCTAAATCTGAAAATGTCATAGAAATTATTTAAGAAACACACCTTATGTAGTGGTCTCTGTGGACAAAGATACATTCTTTTATGTTTAGGGTTTGCAAAGTTTTGGAAGGGTTTTTAGCTGAATTCTTTTGCTATTGAATTTACAAGTAGTAATTTCATCACTTCAAATTAAATCACAACTCATATGAAAGCTGTTTTTCAAGTTATTTTATTTCTTTTTTCAGTAAGTTTTTTCGCACAACAAGCCACAGATGCTGTGCTTATTCAAGACGCTTTGCTTCAAAAAACAACTCTGGCAAACAATTCGTTGGTTAAAAATGTAAATTTCGTCAGTATGGGGCCAACAGTCATGAGTGGACGTGTGGCAGATGTTGCTGTAAATCCAGAGAATAGCACAGAGTTTTATGTAGGATATGCTTCAGGGGGGTTGTGGTATACCAATAATAATGGAACAACTTTTACGCCAGTGCTTGACAATGCTCCCACGCAAAATGTAGGAGACATTGCTGTCGACTGGAATTCTGGAACGCTATGGGTAGGAACTGGAGAGAAAAATTCTTCCCGATCGAGTTATGCTGGAATCGGAATTTTAAAATCTACCGACCAAGGAAAAACGTGGAGCAATGTTGGTTTGCCAGATGCACATCATATCAGTAGAATTTTAATCAACCCAAAGAATTCCGATGAAGTTGTAGTAGGGGTTATTGGCCATTTATATTCTTCCAATGAAGAAAGAGGAGTGTTTAAAACAACAGATGGAGGAGCAACTTGGACAAAGTCATTGTTCATAAATAATGAAACAGGTATTATAGACGTTGCGGCAGCGCCAGACAACTTTAATGTGATGTATGCTGCTTCATGGGAAAGAGCGCGTACAGCATGGAATTTTGACGGTGACGGAAGTAATTCTGCCATTTATAAAAGTATGGATGCTGGAAGCTCATGGACAAAGATTGCGGATAAAAGTGGTTTTCCAATAGGAAGCGGTGTGGGTAGAATAGGTTTGGCCGTTTTTAATGAAAACACCGTATATGCTTTGCACGACAGTCAATTTAGAAGACCAAAAAATAAAGATAAAAAACCCTCAGACGATTTAACAAAAGAAGATTTTAAAAGCATGTCTTCAAGTGATTTTTTACAATTAACCGATAAAAAGCTGAATACCTATCTAAAAAATAACGGCTTTCAAGAAAAATACCGCGCCGAAAACGTAAAACAAATGGTGCGTGTTGGAACTGTAAAACCGATAGACTTGGCAAGTTATTTAGAAGATGCCAATTCGATGTTGTTTGATACACAGGTAATTGGTGCAGAGGTTTTTAAAACAACCAATGGCGGGAAGTCTTGGAAGAAAACACATGAAAACTTCTTGGATGGTGTGTATAGTTCTTATGGGTATTATTTTGGAGAGATACGAGTAGATCTACAAGATGAAAACGGCATTTATGTAATGGGAGTTCCTATTATAAAATCGAAAGACGGTGGAAAAACATTTACATCAATTAGCAAAGAAAACGTACATTCAGATCATCAAGCACTTTGGGTAAACCCAAACAAATCAGGACATCTTTTAAATGGAAATGATGGAGGATTGAATCTTTCTTACGACGATGGTAAAAACTGGACAAAGCTAAATGATCCTGCTGTTGGCCAATTTTATTCGGTCTATGCAGATAATCAGAAAAACTATCATGTTTATGGAGGCTTGCAAGACAACGGAGTTTGGGTTGCTCCAAACAATGCGAAAATGAATAAAGGATGGAAACAAACCGGTAAAAACCCTTATAAATCTATTATGGGTGGAGATGGAATGCAAGTGCAAGTAGACGATCGAAATCCAGACATTGTATATACAGGATATCAATTTGGAAACTATTATCGCATTAACAGAGCAACGGGAAAGAGAACTTATATTCAACCAAAACATACCTTAGGAGAAACGCCTTACCGATTTAATTGGCAAACGCCCATTCATTTATCAAAACACAATCAAGATATTTTATATCTAGGAGGCAATAAATTGCATCGTTCTCTAAACAAAGGAACTACTTGGGAAACCATTTCGGCCGATTTAACTTCGGGAGGCAAGAAAGGAAATGTTGCTTACGGAACGCTGACGTCAATTTCTGAAAGTCCATTTCAATTTGGAGTCATTTACGTGGGTTCTGATGATGGATACATTCATGTTACCAAAAATGGGGGAGGAAGCTGGACACGAATCTCAAATGATTTACCTCAAAATTTATGGGTATCAAGAGTCATCGCGTCAAAACATAAAAAAGAACGCGTATATGCTACTTTAAATGGATATCGATTTGACGATTTCAATTCCTATGTATACGTTTCTAATGATTATGGGCAAACATGGAAAAGCATCCATAAAAACCTTCCTATTTCAGCTGTAAATGTGGTGAAGGAAGATCCAGAAAACGAACATCTTTTGTATGTAGGAACTGATAACGGGGTGTATGTTTCGCTGAATTCTGGTACGTCTTGGGAAGTGTTTCGTAAAAATATACCCAATGTTGCAGTGCATGATTTGGTGATTCAACCCACAGCAAAACACTTAATAATTGGAACACATGGACGTAGTTTGTACAAAGCAGACATTGCTCCTCTGCAAAAAATGACGGAAGATGTATTGGTGAAAAAGGCACATATTTTTGCGGTGAAAGACATTCAAAAAAATAGTTCTTGGGGGCGTTCTTGGAGTCCTTGGAGAAAAGCGAATACACCTGAATTGAAGATTCCTTTTTATTCAAATTCAACCCAAAAAATGAATATTACAGTTTTTAAAGATGCAGTTAAAGTAAATACGATGAAAGTTTTAGCAGACAAAGGGTACAATGAAGTGATTTTTGATATGTCTTTTTCCAAAAAAGGGAAAAGCGCTTTTGAGAAGAAAAACCCAAAAGGAGATGCTTTAAAAGCGGCTAAAAACGGTGTTTTCTACCTGCTAAAAGGAAAATATGTTGTAAAAATTGGTGATGAAGCTAGTGCATTTGAGGTGAAGTAATTCATGCTGCTGCTTGGCTTCAAATTAAAATTAATTAGAATTATTTAAAATAAATCTA
>ENA-ORDA01003906-ORDA01003906.1-marine-metagenome-genome-assembly--contig:-NODE-3906-length-10127-cov-2.519104_pt1 | contig 10127 bp, 7 predicted proteins | sample MGYA00237778_ERZ508506 | MGnify/ENA primary metagenome ERZ508506 (study PRJEB26177, sample SAMN06267891) | marine metagenome | isolation source: Monterey Bay, California, USA | place: Pacific...
TCGATATTTATTCTGTCGATGGTTGCTTGCAGGAACCCTTCGGCGTCTTCCCCTACGGCACGTCGTACCGAATCCCCCATCACCGTGTTGAAAGTCACAACCCGCCAAAGATCGGCGTACGACCCCATGAATGGCGAGCCGTGGGACACACGCACACAGGGATTGCCTACGAATGCTTTTTAGACGAGCTAGCCCACCTCGGTGGTAAAGACCCCTTAGCGCTTCGACTGCATCTGACCCAGGATAATGACCGAATGCACCAATTGCTCTTGCGACTCAAAGAAGCCGCAGACTGGGATCAACCCTTGGCAGCCGGACGGGGGCGCGGTGTGGCAGCTAGAGTCTATTCAGTGTCCCCCATCGCACAAGCGGTCGAAGTGACGGTCGCCCGCGATGGCACCTTCACCGTTGATCGCGTGGTCTGCGTGGTCGATTGCGGTTTTGCCGTCAATCCCTTGGGAATCGAGGCCCAAATTCATGGCGGCGTGATGCTGGGACTCAACGCGGTGGCGTACGGCGCGATCGATTTGGTGGATGGCCAGGTCCAACAAAGCAACTTTCATGACGCTCGGGCATTACGATTTAATCAGATGCCTGCCGTCGAAGTTCACATTATGCAAAGTGATGCGCCGCCCACCGGCGTGGGCGAGCAAGCAACGACGCCGATCGCACCAGCGGTGGCAAATGCGCTATTTCATGCCACCGGCAAACGGGTTCGACAGTTTCCGCTGGACCGTTTCGGCTTTACCCTTAAGGCCTAACCGCCTCAAGCGCTCGATCAAGGCCGACCCCGCCCCGCTGCCGTCAACCTAGTCCCAGACGGCCTGTCAATCCGACTGGCGTCAGACGACGGACATCCAGCGACAGCGCAGGCACGAACCCCCGCATCGGCAAGGCGTGAAACAAGATGGCTTCTGACAACCGGATGAGCGGCGAGGCGCCATTGCGCCAAGGCTGCAGGGGGGCTGTGCGGTCGAGCGGAATTATTTGGTCGATCGTCCCGATGAGCGGGCCTGAAGCTGTCAAAATCACCGTATTGGGCACTTCGATTTTTTACGATAACGGGACAAAGAGAACGGCGATCGGGCGCTCGCCCGTCACCATATCAACCAGCATTCAAGTTTCGATCTCTAGCTTCTCTTCCAAAGCATGAATCGGTAGCGCGCTGTCTTTATGCCATCCTCTATAAAGTTGTACGAATCACCGGCTCTGTCATGTAAATCAAGCCTTTGGATTGATCAAACAGATTACACGCTTCAAAAAGCCTGTCGAAAACCGCGCCTTTATGGGCTTCATCAGCAATAATCGTAATAATTGCTGCTTCGCCGTATTCGCCAAATTGTCGATCCGAAAACAGATCGTTAGAACGGCCCATTTCAATCATTGCAACGGCCACGCCTTCGGTTTGTTGCATCGCTTCCAGCACGTCTGACCCACAATCTTTATGGACTAATGCACCAATTTCTACTTGCACAGGGCCCCCTTTTAATGAGCTGCGTTTAAAATCGCTTCCGACACATAGGTTGCCACTCGGTCTAGCTTGACCATGTACATAATACCCATGCCGGGCGTGTCCAACTTGCCAGCAAGGTACATTGCCTCAAACACAAGGTTCGCTTGTTCTTCAGAGACAATAATCCGGATGACTTCTTTCTGCTCATCAATGGTCACACCCAGCAGTCCCATCCGTTCTCGAATACCGGTCCCACGCGCATAACTAATGGTTGCGCCTTGTGCGCCAGAATTTTTTTAGCCGCCGCTAATACGTCTTCGGCTAACTCTTTCTGCAGGACACAGGTAATCAAAAATGCATCAGATAAATAAGTAATGCTTCGTTCGTTCATAGCAACGCCTCGGTTACGGTATGCTTTTCAGATGACTTCGTTCGATGTAAGTATTGAATGGCCAACCCCATCAAGAGCACCGCCAAAATCGGGCAAATACTGGCCAAGGATAAAATACCAAAGCCTTCAACAGCCGAGACCGCCGAGCCGAGCCCTAAGCCCATCGCCAGGACCAAGGGTACGGTAACGGGCCCCGTCGTGACCCCAGCACTATCCCACGCCACATTGACGAATTCTTCGGTTGAAAATATGGTTAGAAAGACGCCCAGTAAATACAGCGGGATCAAGACCGTCATCAGGTCAAAGCCGATCACCAATTTCGCGATACCCAAGGCGATTCCGACGGCAACACCGGTTGCTACGCTGTACATGAGCATTGATTTCTTGAAGGCACCATTGGTTAAGTTCTGCACCGTTAAGCCGAGCGCATTGAGCGCGGGCTCCGCCAGGGTCGCGCCGAACCCCATGAGAAACGCAAAGACAATCACAATACAAATGCCAACAAGTTCAGGGTAAATTGGTGAAAACTGGCTAATCGGCAATTCCATAAAAGCCGCGGGTAGGACGCTGCCTGTCTGGGCACCAATAGCACCCAGGCCGTACGTCAAGCCCACGTTAAAAATGCACATGCCAACAATGCTCAGGATAAGGCCATAAAACGTCACCATTCGATTGGGTAACTTAGACCGCAGCACAATGAACAAGACGAACATTAAGAACAACACCAGCGGTAAGATCGCCCGGACCCCAGTGACGATCTCAATTAAAGGCGTTTGATCCCACGCTGTGGGGACCACCGCGACCGCATCCGAGGCCAATTGCGCAGCCTGGCGAATCTCATCGGGTGTGATCGTCAGGGACATAAAGATCGCAAGGATCAGCACCGCTAAAATGGGAAATAAGGAGGCAAGGGTTACGACCCCAAAGCCAGAGAGAGAGGATTGGCCCTTGCCCGCTGCATTGGCGATCCCAATTCCTAAGGACAAAACCAAAGGCACCGTCACCGGCCCCGTGGTCACCGCCCCGCAATCCCACGCCAGCCCAAGGACCGAGCGCAGGTTCGGATCAAGCCAGGCGTACCCCGTTAGAATCATAACCGGCACCAACGCGCAGTAAATCATGGGTTTGAGCGACCAGCCGCGAACAAAGCGCACGGTTCCGAGAATCGCCGCCAAACCAACGCCTGCACCCACCATCAGCACCAACGGCAGGGTCCAATTATTGAGCAGTTCATAGAGGTACGGCGCCGAATTGACATCAACGGAGGATCCAAAGGCCTGTAGCGCACCAATTGCGGGTTCCGCGAACGTAACGCCGACCCCCAACATCCCAATAATGATCAGCACCACGGTCATAGAGGCTTTTTTAGGCAGGTTATCACCAATGATGGTGCCGAATGGCATGAGACCTGTATTAAGGCCTTCCATGAAAATCGCCAAACCCACAATCACCGCCACCAAACCGCCGCCCAACATCAGCGCCGAATCAATGGGGTGCCTCAAAATCAAGATCTGGAATAGGATCAAGTAAGCCGCAAGCGGCACCACGGCTTTAACTTGATCCATAATACGGGTGTAGCAATAAGGGCCGATCAAGGCCAAGGATTGCTGCAATGTGATATCAAGGCGTTGGTCGCCTTTGGGCGCGTTCGGATCAATTTTTGGCGCCAGCACATTGTAGCTAATGGTTTTGTGATGGAAGGACACGGCATTCAGATAGTCCGAATAGCGCATATTAAGGTTCCCCTAGTACGTCAAAGACACTGCTCTTAACAGAAACTACTACATCTAATAAGAAATACTAGACTTAGATGAATTATTTCATTTGAGGCGCAATCGCCTTAATGCCCCATAAGACCGACTCACGGCATATTATCAGATCGATTTATGAATACCGTTGGGGATCAGCCCAGCCCGCTTACCAACAGCTTAGCCCGACACCACCTCTGAACCGATGTCGGCGGCCATTTTCTCAACTCGAATCGAGGTCAACGTGGTAATCTTTAACGAACCACGTCCTCTAATGTTCAGTTCAACAGACTCACGTCCAGCTTGGTCCTGATCCGTCCAGCCAGTGGCCCCAATCAAAAAGGAACGCGCGTGCAATCGATTCCATTTTTATTACTGCTGACCCTCTTTGGGTTGACGGCGTGCGAAGCCCCTAGCAAGGTCCAAAAACCCACTATTGCGCCCCCCGTTGCTGAGCAAGTGCCGACCTGGATTGGCGCCGGAGATCAGCGGCGTCTGGATGAATATTATTGGATTCGGGATGATGATCGGTCCGATCCAAAGGTCTTGGCGTTGCTCGCGGCTGAGAACGCGTATGGCCAACAACTGATGGCTCATACCGAAAGACTCCAAACGACCCTCTTTCAAGAAATCACCAATCGATTGCCCAAAAACGATGCGACGGTTCCAATCGCACTCGGTGGCTACCAATACTATCGCGCCTTTGAGCCCGGACTCGAACACCCTATTTATAAGCGCTTTCAGAACAATAACCCCGACACAACGGAAGTCGTGCTGGACGTCAATCAACTTGCCCAGAACTTTGACTATTTTGCGGTGGGCAACTGGGTCGTCAATCCGGCGCAGGACCTCATTGCTTATGCCGAAGACACCCTTAGCAGGCGGATCTACACACTCAGAATCAAAGCCGTCGGATCTGACACCACGCATCCAGACGTGATCACGGGCGCAGCCCCGTCGATGGCCTGGAGTCAGGATGGTCAAAGCCTGTTTTACATCAAGAAACATCCGCAGACGCTTCTCGAACATGAAGTCTATCGGCATCAACTCGGCACGGATCAAAGCCAGGATCAGTTGGTGTATCGGGAGACAGACCCAACCTACTCACTTTGGCTGGAAGAAAGTCGTAGCAAAGCCTTCATCTTTATCAGGGCGAGCAGCACCGAAAGCACCGAGATTCTAATCATTCCTCGCAAGACCCCTCTGGCTGCGCCCTACCCGTTGCTTGCACGCACAGACCAGCATGAATACCGAGCGCGGCATCTCAATAACCATTTCTACTTGCTGACAAACGATGAGGCTCCGAACTACCGGTTGATGCGCGTTGAGGCGAAGCATGCGAGCGATCAATCAGCATGGGAGCCCGTAATCACCCCCGATCCCGGAACGTTTATCGAGGACTTTGAAGTTTTCGAGACCTTTATCGTGACCAAGGAAATCGAAGCCGGCATCGCGCGGCTGCGAATTTATGACCAAAGCGGTCAACCCATCCGGGATATTCCAATCCAAGATATTCCCGCTACCCTCAATCTATCTGCTAATCCGGATGCGACCTCAACAGTCATTCGGTATGAGCTCAGCAGTTTGAAGACACCAGACAGCACGCTGGCTTTCAATACCGAAACCGGCGCCACACAATTGCTCAAGCAAGCTCAAGTAGACGGCAGTTTTAACCCAGATCACTACACAACGGAGTATCACACCTTCAGCGCTTCCGACGGCGCAGAGGTACCCATTTCCCTGGTCTATAACCACACGTTAAAACGCAAACCCAGACCAGCCTATCTGTACGCCTATGGATCTTACGGATATTCCACCGAACCTTATTTTCGATCTTCTAGCCTATCGTTGTTAGACCGTGGGTTCGTTTTTGCCATCATCCATGTTCGCGGTGGCCAAGAACTTGGCCGGCAATGGTACGAACAAGGCCGTCTACAGCAAAAGAAAAATACCTTTACCGACTTTATTGAAGGGTCTCGATATCTAGCCTCTACCGGCTTGGCGGATCCCGACAACCTATTCGCCGCGGGCGGCTCTGCCGGCGGTCTGTTGATGGGCGTCATTGCTAATGAAGCGCCCGAAGTCTATCAAGGCATCATTGCCAAGGTGCCATTTGTTGACGTTGTAACGACCATGCTAGATGACAGCATCCCGCTCACCACTTCCGAATATCGAGAATGGGGCGACCCAAAGATTAAAGAGGACTTCGACTATATGTTGTCTTACTCGCCCTATGATCAAGTCAAAGCGCAAGGTTATCCCAACATGCTGGTCACGACCGGGCTCCATGACTCTCAGGTTCAGTATTTTGAGCCCGCGAAATGGGTCGCTCGACTTCGTCGCTTGAAGACCGATGAAAACCATTTGATATTGGATACGGATATGGCCTCGGGCCACAGTGGACCCTCGGGCCGCTATGAGCGGTACCGAAAGACGGCGCTAGAATATGCTTTCATTTTGGATCATTTAAAAACCGCGCCGTGACGCGCGCATGGCGCAATTAGACCTTGCACAAATTCTGTTCGCGCTAAGCCTTAGGGCCGCATTAGGACTTAGCGCCGATGATGCAATCGCACCGGTAACGATTTAATCCCCCGAATAAAATTATTTGGATTCCGCTCTGCCGCACCAACCACTTCGATATGTTCATATCGCTTATAAATTTCTTCCCAGAGCACGCGAAGTTGCATTTCCGCCAACCGGTTGCCCATGCAACGATGAATCCCAAAGCCGAACGCAACATGCGCGCGGGCATTGGGACGGTCGATCATGAGTCGATCCGCCTCAGGAAAGACACTTTCGTCCCGGTTACCGGACAGGTACCACATCACCACCTTCTCACCTGCCCGAATCAGTTCCTCCCCCAAACGCTGGTCGGCCAAAGCTCGGCGGCGCATGTGAATCACAGGCGTCTGCCAGCGAATCATTTCAGAAACCATGTTCGGGATCAGTTCTGGACGATCCATCAGCAACCGGTGCTGATCCGGAAACTCGTTCAGCGCCAGGACCCCACCCGAGATACTGTTGCGCGTGGTGTCATTGCCCCCGACGATGAGTAGCAAAATATTGCCAAGAAACAGCATCGGGTTCTCGGTCATATTTTGGGTGTCTTTACCGTGGGCCATCATCGAGATTAGGTCAAACTTCGGCGGCCGTGAGACCCGGTCCTGCCAGAGGCCCATAAACGTTCCAGCGCAGTCCATCAGATCCGCTTTGCGCTGCTCGGGGTCCAGGACTTCCGCCCCGGTTAACTCGGGTGTATCGGTCGTGATATCAGACCAGTGAATGAGTTTTCGTCGGTCTTCGTAGGGGAAGTCGAACAGGGTGGCGAGCATTCGCGCGGTTAACTCAACCGACACCTCATCAACCCAATCGAACGTGTCATTGGCGGGCAGATTACTCAAGATATCAACCACGCGCTCTCGAATCATGGGCTCAAAATTCGCCAAGTTACTGGGCGCGACCGATGGCGCAACCGTTGCGCGCTGGCGATCGTGATCGGGTGAGTCCATCGCGATGAAATTCTCGATGACGACGTCTGTACTCTGGAGCGATTCTTGAGGCGGCGTTTCAGCAATGGCAATGCCATCGGCTGATGAGAACACCTGATGATTGGTGTCGACCGCCTTAATCAGTTCATGGGAGCTCACCGACCAGTAAGGCCCAGTGGGACTATTCGGCTGAAAATGCACCGGTGCTTCTGCGCGCAGCTTTGCAAACGGCGCTTGCCAGGTATCGTTGAGATACAGTTGCGGATCGCTCACGTCAATGGTTTGCAGGTCTAGATCAGAACCTTTGGCTTCACTCATAGCACCTTCCATCAATGACAAGCGGAAAATCAACATAAGTGAATTGTTAAGCGTTGGCAACCAGCTAGCAGGAAGTTAGCGTGAACGATAGCCGCTTAACGCCGTCAGCGCCTTCATGCCGGACGCTCACCATCCGCATGCAACCCTTACCGCAATTGCATCCGATTTTTTGAACGGTCTAATCACTTGAAGCTTGGTAGACTCGAACATAGTCAACCAACATCCTCTGCGGGAAGCGCGTAGATTGATCTGGGGAACCCGGCCAGTTGCCCCCCACCGCCACATTGAAAATTAAGAAGAAAGACTTTCGAAACGCAGCAAGGTTGGCATTGTCCGTTATATCGAACTTTAAGTAACTCACGCCATCAACGAGCCATTCCAACTGCGTTTCCTGCCAGACCAAACTGAACACATGGTACTGCCCGTGATAGTTTTCACCGCCGTTAAGCTTCTTACCACCAGAACCGGTGTTTGGATATTGGGCCTTATTACCCTCATTCTGCCAATGCACGGTGCCGTAAACCCGATCGTCTTCCTGGCCTAATAGTTCCACAATATCGATCTCACCGCTTTGGGGCCAACCCACCTCCGGAAAATTCGCCCCGAGCATCCAAAGCGCGGGCCAAACACCCTGGCCTGTCGGCATAGCTGCACGGATATCGATTCGACCATAGGTAAATTCAAACTTATCCTGCGTCGTCACTCGAGCGGAGGTGTAATCACGGCCGGCAAATGCTTCTTCACGAGCCTCAATGACCAGCAAGCCTTCTCGCAGATAGGCATTTTCGGCCCTGTAATATTGCAGCTCGTTGTTACCCCCACCGTTGCCATTGACCTCGGGTCTCCAATGTTGGGTGTCGAGGGTCACGGCCTCGAATTCATCAGACCAGGCAAGCGCATAGCCAGGATAGACGCTAGGCGCTTGAAAGCCCGAAATGGGGTTTGGGTTCACCCAATTGGTGCCTGGCGGATCCAGCTGATTGACCGTCTCGCCTGGCCCATCGATGTTCGCCCGCCACAGAACATTATCCAGCTGAAAGACGGTACTGGTGAATTTAGAGGCCCAAATAACAAGGCCGGTATCAATGTTCCGCAACTCCAGCCCTTGCGCAACCAAGTCATCAATTTCGACCACATACGTCACCCAAACTCCGGTCGAGGCATCAGCTAAAGCGTAGTCACCTGACGTGCAGTCGTAGACGCAGTCCACCTTCATGATCATACTGGGATCACCCGAGATGATTTTGACATCAAATTCCAAGGTGCCCCGCCCATAGGCACTGAGATCAACTGGGCCTGCCGGGCCAGTCTTTAAATACAATCCTGCCAGTTTCCCGGCCCCTGAATGACTCACCTGCAGCACTAACCCGCGATCTGGATCCGGCGCGATCTGCCAACTCATGTTCGGGCATCCTTTGCCGCCATCGTTTTCACAAGAGTTGTAACCAATCCCCGCATCGAACGCGCCGATCACCTCGAACGGCGCGCCGACCAAACTCAGCGGGCTCGTCGCCTCGGGCAACGCGCCGAGCACCGTGAGCACTTCAACCTCAGCTGTCACGACCACAGCTCGATCTAAAAACACCGCATGACCAGCGCTGTCATACACCTCATATCGCACGATGTACTGCCCTGGTTCTGCACCCGTTAAGGCATCTGACCCGGTCACTGTAATGTGGTTGGTTAAAGAGCCATCTTCTTGGTCGAAGGCGGTTGCTCCCGGGTCAAAATAGTCTTCGCCCTGAACCAGGCTAATCGACGCCTCTCCAATCAGTGAGATCACCGGCGGCTGATCCTCATCGCTATCGAGAATACCATCGCCATCAGTGTCCATAAGTGTTTGTAACTGCGCAACCACCGTCAAACTGGTGCTACGCTCGGCTAGGGAGCCCACAGCGCCATCGATTAGGGCATTGCCCGAAAAACCAAACAAATATCTCAAAATTAGCAGGCCATCGGTCAGAGGCCGAACCTCGCCATCACCATCAATATCCATCGCGGGTCTATGGTTCGTGAGGTAGGCGTTGATTGTGACTGCATCGACGCGCTTTGAATTCTCACCCAGCGCCCCCTCGGTTAAAGCGTTGCCCGAAAACCCGAATAAATGTCGAAGAATGAGTAAACCATCAGTCAGCGGCGCAAGTTCCCCACTGTCATCAACATCGAGTGTGAAAACGTCTGCCGCACCATTCGCCGCCACTGGGTGCATCCAGCAGAGCGCGCCACACAGAATCAGCCGCAAAATCTGTTTCATCGAAACCCTATCCAACAACAAAAGAAACCCTTCCAGCACCACGTTATCCTGGCCTTGATAAAGCCCGTGATCGATACCCGCCCAAGCACTCGCTCGGCCTGCGCATGGCTTGCATCAACCAAGCTAAAGCTTATCGCCGAGTCTCGCAGACCCAACACCGGGCAGAAAGCCCTTTACGATAAGAGGGCGCTTCCGTGCGCTAAGGATCAAAAGCCAGGACAATTTCAGGTTTGACGCTGCACAACGCGCTGTCGCAGAGCAATTCAGGCTGCATCTCGATTTTGGCCATGGCCGGGACAACCCTTAGCCGCTTGTTCCTTCAAGTGCGCGCGGCTTAGACTTCATCGCGATTGAGCACTTTGAGAAACTGCCCAACGTCTTGGGCCGACCGTTCCGGCACTTCTTCCATCGGAGCATGACCGACGTCGTCGTAGATAATGACCTCACTGTGCGGCATCGCCGCTTGAAATTG
>ENA-ORDA01003909-ORDA01003909.1-marine-metagenome-genome-assembly--contig:-NODE-3909-length-10116-cov-5.324036_pt1 | contig 10116 bp, 12 predicted proteins | sample MGYA00237778_ERZ508506 | MGnify/ENA primary metagenome ERZ508506 (study PRJEB26177, sample SAMN06267891) | marine metagenome | isolation source: Monterey Bay, California, USA | place: Pacific...
AAACATTATCTCTTTGAATTACAAAAGAACATCCAATGATTCCTGTACATAAACTTTGTATTATATCAATATTAGACATTACATTATCTAATTCTCCATTTACTCTAATTAAAGGATATTTTATAGGGTCAATAGAATCAAGTGATATTGTAAAATGAGTATTTGGTCTTGCCGCTAATTTTTTTACCATGCCATTCATAACGCTTCCATTTGTAGTAAAATGTATATTAAGTTCTTTAGGATTTTCTTCATTAATCATTTCTATTATATCATATACGATACGTTGAGCAAATGGTTCTCCACCTGTAAAATTAATACGATAAACATGGTGAATAATACTTCTTAAATCTTCTATAAATGTTTTACTAATTTCTGGGTCGTCAAATATGCTTTGAAAGTCTGGGTGATTTTGTAATCCTAATTTTTCTGCATGTTTAGATGAACACCAAGGGCCACATGCATTACACATATAATTACATTTATTTGAAAGTTCTAATTCTAATTCTTTTGGATAAGCATGATTTATATTTCTTTTTCCACCAACCCAATCAAAATCTAAACTGCTTGGTGGTTTGCCTTCTTTACGAGAATCATTACAATTCTTACATATAATAGGATTTACATCACCATTAATATGAGTATCTCTCATTCTTTCTAAATTGTTATTATTCCATATATCTAATAACTTATTAGTAGGAGACCAATAATATTCATTTTGGTCTGGATAATTTGGTTTAGGATAATTACTTTTAAGAAATGAAAATGGACATGGACGACACCACCCTTGTTTATCTATGTGAAAAGCTTGAAAAGGTGCATAGCATGAAACTATTTTTTCCTCTTTATCCATTCCATCTAAATTTCTAAAAAGTGCTATATCTTGTGCGTAATTATTCATTCTCTACCAATATAGTATTTTTATATTCATTTAAATAAGGAGCTAACTCAAATATATCTTCATTATTTTGTCTTGCTATTAAACAAAAATCTATCCAATCCATCATTCTCTTTTGCATAGCATCATTACCTATCCAATCAATTGTGTATACAACACTATGGATATTATTCATACCACTAACATTTAATACATCACTCGTATAATATTCATCGCTTTTTTTAGTAAAATTCTTTTTAAGATAATTGTATATATTTTCTTTACCTTCTTTTATATGCTTAGGCTTTAAATAAAGAGGCGAACAATATTTTGGAAAGGTAACTAAATTAGCCATACTAATTCGTGGAACACCTTTAATATCTTTCCAATAATCAATTAAATCTGGAACATGCATCCAATTATAAATCGATATAGTTGCTACTATTATAACATCTCTTCCACCATAATCATGATATCTATTAATGTTATCAACTGTCTTATCAAAATGTCCACCACGAATCCAATCATATAATTCATGTGTACCATCTATACTTGCTTGAACATGGACTTCATCTATTCTGTGTAGTAACTTAATAACTTCATCAGTAACTAACTGAAAATTAGTACATATCTCTACTCTACACTGTGGATTTGTATCAGCAAGCTTTTTTAATATCTTCATATTATTAGGATCAGCAAATGGTTCACCACCTTTAATAGTTAAATGCTGTAATCCTGGAACTATTTTTAAAATCTTTTCAACATCAGTATCAGTCATCTTATACATTTCTGTATGGAATTTATGATTCTCATCTCTCCATGTCATACCAACGTCTATAGCTTTTTGTTCATATGGTGCCCATTTAGATGAGTACTTACCTGAACATGTAACACACATTTGATTACATATATTGCTAGTAGATATTTCTAAAAATCTTATTGGGATTATATCGCTGTTAGTATCTTCTTCGAATGTTGGAAAGCTAAAGCGATTGTATGCATGGAATCTTGCTATTCTTCCAGCTTCATGATGAACTGTACATACACTACATTGTTTAGGAAATTTCTCTTCTTTAAAATCTTTTCTTAATTTATTATATACATCTGAATTAAAAAAGTGAGTGATATCATCTATATCTTTTATATGACCAATTGATACATTATCTCCTGCACAACACAGTACAATTTCTCCAATGGGGTCTATAGTCAATCCAGTTTCAGGTACCAAACAATTCATAATATTTATTTTAGCTAAAGTGTGTACAAAGCGGCTTTTCTATGATATAATAAAAGAGTATCTTTGCGGGGGGATAGTATATAGTTAATGGGTGGTGGAATTTCCTTTCATGATCTTCATTTGTTCTTCAACCATCTCTTTATCAGTTTGGATCTCATCTAATATAATCTTCATATAATGTGCCTTTACATCATCAGTCACATCTGTAGTAACCATAACATTAAAGTCTTCTAAGACATGTAGTTTCTGATTAGAGAATGGTAGCCATGGTGTCATAACATAATGAGAATCTAAATCTTCTACTTGTACCTTCATCGGTTCTTCTATACCAATAAGTGCACCATTAGACTCGTCATCTAAGTCATGAGTGTATGCTATAATTGATTCACCTGAAACTAACTTAAACATTTTAACAGGTAAATCTGATATTTGATCTGGGAAGTTCTTTTCCATGTATGTATTTATAATAATTTCACCTCGTGGATCTTAAATTTAAACCTTTCTTTACTGTATATTTTAACCCTCTCACCACTATGATTTAAGGTATAATTCTTATTTGCTTTCCAATGTAGGTCATCTGCAATGTCATATACCGTGGTATCAAGTGTACTCTTTCTTAATCCCCTACCAATACTTTGCAATACCCGTATCTGACTCTTACTTGGACTTGCAAATATAATATTGTGTAGGTTAACTATATTTATTCCTGTAGAGAATGTGCCATATGAACAGACTAATATAGCATTAGACTCTTGCTCAGTGATTGATCTAATTTCTTCGCGTGTGTCAGCTGGTGTCTTACCACTCACATAGAATACTTTTCTATCCTTATCTGTTTCACTATTGATTAATCTAAACAGCGGTTCACCATGCTTCTCCACATACTGAAATAATACTAATGTATTACCTTTAAGATCTATAGCTAAATTCTTTATAAAGTTATTTCTTTTAGATGATGTAACAATCCAGTCTACCTCATCTTGATATTTCATTTTACTTACTTCTTTACAATGTTCCTCTTTGTGTTTAAGCAATAATATATCAATCTTTATATTGGCAAGATCACCACGATCGATTAGCTCTTTACTTGTTGTGATATTCTTATGTGGTCCAAACAAACCTTCGAGGACAAGCTTATGTGTTTGTGTACCATCTAATGTACCTGTTAAACCATATCGATAGTTTGCATTCACACATTTAGTTAAGATACTTGTTAATGACTTTGCTTTAAATCCATGAGCCTCATCACCAATAACCATACCAAACTGTTCGAAATATCCTTTTTGCATTTTGTATATAGACTGCCATGTAGACACATAGATCTTTTTAGTCTTATGACCTTTATCTAAACCTGCCATAATCTCATGACATCCGTTTACATCAAAGTTAGGATCATTCTCAGAGTATTTTGCAAAGTCTCCCACCATTTGTTTAACAAGTGATGTAGTAGGAACAATCAATAATACCTTATCTGCAATATGGTCATAGCTCATATCTAAGTAGTATCTCATCATAAGATATATGATATAAGATTTACCTGAAGCTGTAGGACTTACTAACAATCCTCGTTTATTCTCAAGTGCATATTGTACCGCAGATAACTGGTAATCTCTTGGTGCAAATGGTAATATATATTCATCGATAAAAGACATATCAACTTCTTGATGTGCACCAGGAAGGTTAGCCTCTGACTTAATACCATGAGGTAAAATTTTTACTGCTATATTTCTTTCTGCAGCGAACGCTGCAATATATTTGTATAGACCAGAGTATATGGATTGATCTCTTAGATTAAGTAGTCTTACCTTACCATCCCACATCTTATTTCTAAATTGTGGCATGAATTTATAACCAGGAACAAAGAATGTAAAATACTCTGCTAGTTCTTGTATGATTCCTTTATCTTCACAATCAACATAAAGAAAGGCTGCATCTTTAGTCTGTAGTGTTATTTCTTCCATGTGCTAAGTGTATGGCAAATTCCATAGCAGTCATTCCATCAGGATAGACTACATCTAAAGGTTTTGATTTGAGTAATGCTTCAGTCTCTTTTATAAGCTTTTCGAACTTAGACTTTTCAGCACAAGGCTTTAAGTCTTTATTCATATTGTTATAATGTACGAGTAATAACTCAAGCGTCTTGCGACTAAACTCCTGCTTCAAAGGATCTCCATTTAATTATGTTACCAATATTCTGATGTCTCCATCGTATTGTACTCATGATTTCTTCTAATGTTTCAATAAGAACCTTATCATATTCAAGTGCTGCTTGAGCTTTTTGGATATCAAGATCTGCATCATAATAATAGTTCATGTCACCTTTCAGTGGTTTATTCAGACCACCGAAAGGATCGTATTCCCATTTGAATGCATCTATCTGATCTTTAGATAGTTTACCATTATAGTATAACCATTTATCTTTTAACAATGTTTTATAATCAAGATCTTTTTTCTTTCTACGCATCTTAGATATAGTAATTAACTCTAAGTACTTACTATGTACGCGTGCCATCCTGACAGTAGTGTCATCTAATTTCAAATCATCTATTATGGAATCTTCCTTCCACATCTCTAATACTTGTTCAATATTCATAATAATCTAGTTATATCTATAATAGTTATATTATATCATAGTTTTGCTCATTTGTACACAGTATCTATAATAACTTTTGTGATGTCATATGGGTTAGCATTACTTGCAGGTCTTCTATCTTCTAAGTAACCTGAGGTATAACCAGACTCAATTGTCTCAAGAGGTATTCTCACACTAGCTCCTCTATTGCCTTCACCATATGTAAACTGATCAATAGAAGCAGTCTCATGTTTACCTGTCAATCTCTCTTCATTATGTTTACCATAAACAGCTATATGTTCTGCATGTCTGTCATGCATCTTACTGAGTATATCTGTAAATGTACCTAACCTTGCACCATTCCTCATCTCATCTGTAGAGAAGTTTGTATGCATTCCACTACCATTCCAATCACCCTTACGAGGTTTAGGTTGGATATTAATATCATAACCATGTTCTTCTGCAACTCTCTCTAATATATATCTACTCATCCAAAGATCATCTCCAGCATTCTTTGCACCTTTACTAAACACTTGATATTCCCATTGACCTAAGGCAACTTCAGCATTTGTTCCAGTAATATTAATCTCTGCATTAATACATTTAATCATATGATCAGATACCACCTTACGACCAGCAACTTTACTTGCACCTACTCCACAGTAATAAGGTCCCTGTGGTCCAGGCTCTCCATCCTGCCATCCAAGTGGTCTATTACCACCATTCATTATAAAGTACTCTTGCTCAAAACCAAACCAATAGTCATCAGAATCTTCAAACTTTATTGCAGATCTCTTTTCTGTTTCACACATAACAAGCCATCCATTGAAATGGAATGGGTTAGGATAGATTTTAACGGGGGTAAGTATGCAATCTGAGTGATCGCCTGTGGCTTGGCCGGTAGACGAACCGTCATATGACCATTTTGGAACTAAGCTTAGTTCTTGTATATCTCCTTCAGCAATTTTTATTTTACTACGTAATTGCTCTTCGGCATCTAGCCATACGTATTCTAGTAATGTCTTCATTGTGTATTCCTTTTAAAATTAAAAAGGACTTCGTTGTCATTGTGGGAGCTTCGTTGCCCTATTTATTTATACGAATTCGTAATAGGAATAATCAAATGCGGCAACTGCAGTAAGATATTCTACATCAGTTGTTGTGATATCAAATGGAAGAGATGAAAGACTTGTCGGGTAAGCATCTACAAATTTGATTTGTTTTGTTACATTATTTGCTGAGTTCATAACAGTAAGTGTTAAGTCTCTATAATGATCTGAAGAAGTTGTTGTTGCGTGTTTTGTTTCTACATTAGATTTCATCCAATCAAAAATCTCTTTATAGTTTAAAAGATCTTCGTCAATAAGATATGATATTTCAAATGATCCGAAATTAATTTTATCACCGGCTCTACCTACATTAATTTGTTTAAAATTTAATGCAGCACCTTCAACTGATACATCAGGAAGGATCATTGTTTGAATCGTGAATTCTGCTCCAGAATAAGCTTGGCTATCTAGAGTTAAAACAAACGACGATGGATTTAAAAAGTTTGGCATAATGTTATTTATAAAGAAAAATCCCCCAATTAAGGGGGATTTCACTGTGTATATTTAGAAAATTATAGGTTAGTAACCTTACGTTTTCTGTAGTATACGTTGTTGTTATTTCCTGCAGTGACAAAAGGATTGTCAGCAATACCGTAACGAGTTTTGAATCCGATTCTTGGTTGGAAATCATTCTCACCAATTGTCTTCATCATGCTTAATGGAACATATGGGCAATAGAACATTCCAGCGTCATATGGGTTAGTACCCTTATAACCAACGTTGAAATAGTCTACACCAGCATATGGGTCAACGTAAACTTTGATGTTACCATTCAAAGTACCAGCAAGCAAGCCGCCAGTTACGTCAGAATCCATTTGCTGTGCACCTAATGCACCCATACCAGTGTCCATAACGCCAGCAGCATTTAATGCCGCAGCAACGTTGTTAGATACTAGTACCCAGTTACCCTTACCGCGACGAGTGTCAACAGCAATTTGGTTAGCTTCATGCTCAATTGCTTGAACTAGAGCTTTATAACGCTCAACTGACCAACGTGCACCACCGTTATCAGCTGCAGCAGTTGCATTCCATGTACCAGCAACAGCACCACGAGTAGAAACTTTCGCGCCAATGTTTACAAGGCGGATAATTTCACGATTCATTTCAGCAAGAATCTCAGTTGACAAAATGTTTGCCAATTCAGTTTCAGCAGAAAGACCATGGATAGCTTTAAGGTCTTGTGCTAATTCAGTAGTGTACTCAGCTTTAAGAGCACGAGACTTTGCAGTCACAGTAGTCTTATCGATTGAGAACGCCATTGAAGGAATAGCAGGACCAGAGTTACCTTGTGCTTCAGCAGTAGCCGTAGCATTACCTGAACCAGGCATATACTCAGCAACAGTATCAGCGTCAGTACCTACTGAACCACCTGAAGTAGGATCGTCACCAGAGAACGGATCGTTGTTACCAGCATCCGCAGCACCAGTATCGCCAGAAGCAGCACCAGAGAATCCAGTGTCAGCTTCGTTGAACAATGCTTCAGTACCACCTTGAGTGCTGTACTTAGACTTCATTGCAAAGATTAGGCCAGTTGGTCCAGTCATTGGTTGAACACCAACTAGATCAAATGCTAACATTGCAGGAGTCGCACGTCTTACTAAGCTAATTAGGACAGGATCCCAATTATCAATGTTTGAGCCAGTAGCGTTAGCAGCAGTTTCCGTTAAAGAACGTTCTTCTGATAATGCTTTTTCTTGGTTCTCTAGAACGACAGCAGTTACTTGACGCTTGTGTGCATCAGTAATCTTGCCAGCTTCTTGAGACTCAAGTACAGGAGCCCATTTTTCCTGTAATACTTGTCTATTAATTTCCATTTAAAATTCTCCTATTAGATGGACGTTGTGCGCTGTATTGCGCTTAGATACTTCTTCATTGAATCCGAAACATCTTGTTCTTGTGTATCCTCAGTAATAGCATCAACTTCCGGAGTTGCTTCTACCGCGGTATCTTTCTTAAGGTAAGATTCCTTAATTGTAGCTACTTTAGATGCAAAAGATTCGTTATCATCAGCTTCAACAGCCTCTGCTAATTCTTTTACTTTTGCCGCTTCAGTTGCCGCTAAGCCTTCACATGCTTCTGCTACGATTTCCTTACGTTGGTAAGTTTTAACTTGCTCAGCAAGTTCCATAGCATTTGCAGTTGCGTCATTTAACTGAGCTTTAGCATCTTTTGCTTCTTCAGATAGAGCATCTAAGATGTCTCCTTTATCCGAAGGCACATTAATGTGGTGCTCACTAAATAACTGACCTAGTGAATCAATAAATGACTCAGTGATTTCAGACTTCAAAGAATGCTCAATCGCAACTTCGTTATCCTTCATCCAGTTTTCGACTACATATGTTAAGTAACCGTCAACCTTGTCAACTAAATCTTCTTTAATAGCTTCAACTTCACCAGCTAGATCAGAAGCATATCTCTCTTCTAATTTTGCTGTTTCAGAAATGATTTTTGATTGCAGTGCTGCTTCAAAGATAGTCTCAGCTTTCGCTTTGAAACCTTCAGATAATGTATCTTCGTCTTTAATTAACGCTTCAACATCTTCTTTAAATTTCTTTTTAGACTCTACTGTATCGCCTTCAGAACCATCATCAGCTTTGACTTTCTTTTTCTTAGCTTTTGATTTACCTTCAAGGTCACCCTCTCCGTCTACTTGTTCTTTCTTAGCTTTACCTTCTTCAACATCGCCTTCATCTTCATCACCTTCATCGTCCTCTTCTTCTTCATCGTCTTCCACTTTAGCTTTCGCTTCTGCTTTTTTCGCTGCTTCGAAGATCGCGTCAAGGCCCTCTTTAGACATTCCTGTCATTGAGGCTTGTATTGCTGATACTGTACGAGCTTCCGTAAGAGGTGCTTCTGGTGTTTCCACCGTTGCTTCTACTTCCGTATCCTCTACGATAACCTCTGCTACATCTTCAACAATTTCGTCTTTAACTTCAGACATTATGTTTTCTCCTATAGAGATTATAGTTTAGAGAGGAAATGCTCAAAACCTGCCGATTGTTGCTCTTCCGAGAACGTCACTTTAGATTCTTTCACTTCTGTCTCACCTTCTTCAATTACCTTAACGAAATGACCAGGTCTATCCTGCTCAAAAGAAACTCCTTCCATAATGCCATTTACATATGCATTAGGGGCAGAAGGATCCTGGACAATATCAACTGTGTTCAGCATAAAATCATCTGCTACATAGTTAACACCATCTTTCATAGAAAGGCTTCCCATACCACGACTAGACACTCCAAGTTGCACGCCACCTTCAACAAGACCTTTTACAATCTTACCCATAGGGGTATCCAAAATAAGTGCTTTTCCCATCACATTATTACCATCCCATCTTAGCTCAGTAATTCTGTGAGAAACTTTATCCAAATTAATGGAAGGGCCCTCAGGGTGATTCAATTCACCAACTGCACGACCTGTAATAACTTGCTCATTGACAAACTTGTCAACGGCTTGTGTAAGAACTTCACGTGTGTATATACGTCCATTCTTATTTTTGTTCTCAGCTTGCATGAAGACACCTTCTAAAAAGGTATTCTTCTTACCATTCTTAGCTTCCTCTATTGAATAGCCAAGTTGGTGCTGAGTATATTCTGTGATTAACTTCATTTACGCTCCCATTAATTTGATGAATTCTTTAACTGCTTTTTCAGCACTAGCTAAATCTTTATACTTATCAAGCTTGACACCATCAACATATAGATTAAACTTGCTTGTGATAACAGCGGTCACATTTTTCTTTTTTCCAAGTTTGGTTAATTCCTTGGCTACCTTTTCACCCTTCGGGAGCTTCAATTTAGCTTCGATTACTTCATTAAATGATTCCTTAAACGTCAGCATTCGCTTCAACTTCCCCTGTCTCTGTCTCCACAGCAGGTTCTTCTACCGCTGGAGCGTCATTAGATGCTCCATACATTTTCGAAGCAACTTCTTGTTTATGATTATCCAATGCACTTATTATCTTATCTTGCATAATACTATTAAAAGTATTGTTGCTTTGTTGTGCATCGCCCGTTTTTATGTTGTCAATTAGTTCTCTTGTTGTCATAATCTCTCTGTATAGTATTTATAAAAATGTTTATTTCCAGTAAACTTTTTGTATACATCAGGTTTACATTGTTGGATTATATCCACCAATCAAATCAGGATTGATATCATCGGTATCAATTTTACCGTCTTTACCCATCTCTTTATTCATATCCTTAATGTCTTCATCAGTTAACTTAAGAATATTACGTTGTACCCAGTCTTTAGACCAGAATAAACCAATATATTCGTCCATCATTTGAAGAGTTTCTATACGTTCCTTAAGGATTTCTGCATC
>ENA-ORDA01003910-ORDA01003910.1-marine-metagenome-genome-assembly--contig:-NODE-3910-length-10115-cov-4.299562_pt1 | contig 10115 bp, 8 predicted proteins | sample MGYA00237778_ERZ508506 | MGnify/ENA primary metagenome ERZ508506 (study PRJEB26177, sample SAMN06267891) | marine metagenome | isolation source: Monterey Bay, California, USA | place: Pacific...
CACTATTCACTGCTAAACGTGCCCCACGCTTTATTAAATCAATAACTTTTGAGCGATCACTTCTTAAAGGAGTATTTTTATTGAAGGTTACTTCATCAATACCTAATTGTTCTTTATAATCGCATAATAAACCAATTAATGGTTCTCCTATGGTGCCTGTACCAACAACATGGACAATTTTACGTTCCATTAATCTTTCTCCTTAATAATTTTTAATATTTTTCTTTCGTTCCGAAATTGTACCAAGAACCAAAAAATAATAGTTCCAAATACAATAAAATAAACTGTGAGAAAATAATTTAGGAAATTATACATTATAAATTACTTTATTCTTGATTTGTATCACATGAATCCTAAACTTCAACATTACAAAATAAACTAATGTAAAAATACATAATGAAATTAAAAATGGAATCAATATACCAGAAGGTTGATTTGCCATTTCAACCTGCGGATGAGACTGGATTTCTGGAGCCCAAAACTGAACAGATACAAAAATTATAGGAACATCTAAAAATGCGATAATTCCTATTGCAGCAGCATAACGTTTTACCCTCTCTACATGACCACCAAAAGATCTTATCATAAAATATCCTATATATATTAGGAAAAGAATAAATGTGGTTGTTAATCGAGGTTCCCAAATCCATGGTTTTCCCCAAATAGGTGTAGCCCAAATTGGACCAGTAATTAATACTAGCGTTATAAAAAGTGTGCCAATTTCTGCTGCAGCTAAACCTACAGTATCCCAATAATCATTTTTTTTAAGAAAAAACATTATTCCTGCGATCATGACAATTAAATAAGATAAAAACTAATAGTTATATTACTTTGCTTAGCCTTAATTGGGTTTGATAAAATAGTAAAACCCTAAAATACCAGTGGATACTTCATATTAAGTTAAGGGGATTTTGAACTAAGTAAATATTTAATATATTTGAGAAATTAAATTATAATTATGAAGAAAATAAATTTATTTTTATTGATGATTTTGTTATCTTTTTCAGTATATTCTCAAGTAGATTATAATAAAATTATCAAATCTAAGTATGTAGATTTTTTTAATTTTGACTACTCGACAGGAGATTATATTGCTACTGAGTCAAATTGGTTAGATGTTAGTTTGGATCCATTTGAAGATTATTATTTAGTAGATATTAATAATGAGCAGAGTAAGATTTGGTGGGAATATGAAGCAAATGACTCAAAATTAGGTGATGTTTACTACACCCAAGATGATAGAAAAATTATTTTTAACTATACGGATCAAGAAATTTATTTCTATTACTCTTATAATAAAGATAAAAACAGATATGAAGACATTATGGTTGTTTCAAAGTTAGAAACCTTTGAAAAATAAATGAAAGGAGACTAGTTTTGAAAACCTTAAAACAATAAACTAAATGAAAAAAATACTACTAATAATACTTTGTTTTCCTATGGTCTTATTATCACAAAGTAAGAAAAAACAAATTGCTTCTTTAAATCTTCAAATAGATAGTTTAAACTTAGTACAAGAAGAAAATGAAAGAAAGTATAGAAAACTTGAAAATAAAGTAAGAAACTATACATTCGAAATTGAAAATCATACAGAAGAAATTAAAAATTATAATCAACTGATTGAAAAATTAGAAGTTAAAATAAAATCACTAAATAAAAGAATTGACAGTCTAAATTTAATTGTGAATAAAAGTTCAATAATTAATAATGAATCATACAACCAAAATAATAGCTTTCTTACTGATCTATTTAATAAAGAAACTGATGTCAATAATCAAAATTTCAAGTTAATGTTTGTTGGTGTAATTAATACTACAGCACAAAAAATTATTTCATCTAGAAATAATAGCAATTATATGTCAGAAGTTTTGTATTTGAATGAATTATCAGTAGCACAACAATTTAAATCAGATGAATATATTGAAAACTCAACGTTTGAACAAATAAAAGAGAAATGTACCTGGAATTGGTCAGGAAATAATTTTAACTTAAAAATGGTATCTCCTTTAACATTAGATTATTTTCCAACATTTAGTTTTTTGAAAGGAAAACTATTAACTATTGCAAATGAATTAAGTTCCAAAGATTATCTTTTCTCAATCTCGCATACTGAAGAACATAGCAACTATGGCTATAAAGAGATGCATTTTAATTTAACTGATGATAATGAAAAAGGATATATAATTAACACTATTATAATTGACGATCAAGCATATATAATTTTAAATCAAAATATAATGAACGATCTTGACTTTAAAAATAAATTCACAAATGAGACACAATTTAAATTAATTGATAATTATAATGGACAAGATTTTACAAATGATTTAATAAACAATTATGGCTATATAACAAATACAAAAAATTATTCCTGTAAGTGTGATAATAATTATTTCACTCTTTTCAGAAAAAAATCGAATTTTATGAAGAAAAGTGTCTTATTATATCCTGATAAATTGAACTATCTATTTAAGCTTGTAGAAGATTAACAATAAACTAAGATTATGAAAAATTGGCTACTAGTTTTCCTTGGATTAGCAATAACATTCATTGGAGTAACAACTAAAAAATTCTTTTTTCTTCTCTTTATTATTCCTTTAAGCTTATTTTGGAAAAAAGATAAATAATAAATTAAGATGAAAAAACTACTACTTATATTACTTTGCTTGCCCTTAATTGGATTTGGGCAAAGTCAAGAAATTATTTGGGAAGCAAATTTAGATTCAGCTTTTAATTTAGCGTCATTATCAAATAAAATTATAATGATAGAATTTATGGCAGAGTGGTGTCCACCGTGCAAGAGAATGGAAAAAGAAACATTTTCTAATGATAAGATTATTAATAAATCAAATGAATTTATTTTTGTCAAAGTTGATGTAGATAAGAACCAAGATATTGCAAATGAATACAAAAGAAATGCAAAAAAATATGGAGGTATTGGAATACCAAATATTCTCTTTATTGATAAAGATAAAAATATAGTGCATCAAACAGTAGGCTTCCTAAATGCAAATCAATTAACAGCAGTAATGGATTCAGTTTTAAAAAAATGAAAAAAGAATACAAAGTTGAGATAATAAAAGAAGGAGCACTTGGAACAATATTTTTAGGTTCAAGTAAATTACCGTTAAAGAAAATGGAAGAGGTAATGAATAAACATGGAGAAGAAGGTTGGGACATATCATTTCAATTAATTGAAAAACACAGAATGCTATTCTTTTGGAGTCGTGAAGCTGTTATTATAACTTTCTCAAGAAATAAATAGTGAAAATTTTAATCCTTATACTTTTTACTCCACTATTATTTTCATGTCAATCGGAAAAAAATGAAAAATATCAAGAAGAAGTTATTCGAAATATTGACACTGTAAAAATTGAACAAATAAAAATTCCAACACATTAAAAAATGAGACATTTAAAAATCTTTACTCTATTTCTTTTTTTAAATCTCCAATTTAGTTTAGCTCAAAACGGAAGAGGCTATAATAATACCTCAGAATTTAAAAACTGGAGAGTTGTTAATGATGATGTTATGGGTGGAATATCAAAAAGTCAAGTATATGAAAATTTAGAGGGATACATTGAGTTTTCAGGAAATGTTTCAACAGATAACAACGGTGGCTTTGCCTCATTAAGATATAACTGCGGTAAGATAACAGTAGAAGATAATACAAAAATCATATTAAAAATTAAAGGAGATGGAAAAAAATATCAATTAAGAATTAGAGCAAGCAATAAAGACTACTTCTCTTACACTTCAACATTTAAAACATCTGGCGAATGGGAGGAAATTAGTATTAAACTTGATATGATGTATCCTTCTTTCAGAGGCACAAGACTAAATATGGAAAATTTCAGTCAAAAAGCAATTGAGCAAATTTCAATACTTATTGGAAACAAAAAGAATGAGAATTTTAAGCTAATAATTGACTCAATAGTCTTAAAGTAAGCTACTAATTATTCTAATGATTTAGCAGTATCTAAAACAGTTTTTTCAAGTTTAATAGGTTGCCAATTAAACACTTCTTTTGTATTAGAAACATCGGCAGTATATGTTTTTCCAATAAATGGTCTCATACCTCTAATATCACTAACAAAATAACTCATGAAATTAAGAAAAAAGTTTGGCGCTTCTTTTGTACTAACTTTTTTATATCCATTATCTTTTAAAACCTGAGCAATGTCCTGAAATTTATACGGATTTTCAGTTGTAACAATAAATCTTTTTCCAGCAGCATTTGGATTTTCAAGAGCTTGAACATGTATTTGCGCAATATCTCTTACATCTGACATGTTTATTGACGACTGCGGAAGCATTGGCATCTTACCATCTAACATTTCTTTAAACATCTTCATTGATGCTCCATCTGTATTACCATTAAGAGAAGGACCAAAAACTGGCCCTGGATTTATAACCGTCAATTCTAGCTTTGTATTATCTTGATTATTTATAAAGTCCCATGCGCTTTTCTCAGCTAGAGTTTTGCTTTTAGCATAAGAAGAAACATTTCTAGCTTCTACATTTGACCATGTATTTTCATTAATATTTATAGATTGATTTGCATCACCCAACATTGACACAACTGAGGAAGTTACAACAATACGTTTAATACCTGCTTTTTTGGCAGCATTTAATGCTCTTTGTGTTCCTTCAATTGCAGGTTTTATTAAAATATTAGGGTCTTTAGGTTCAGTAGTTATATATGGTGATGCAACGTGTAAAACAAATTCACAACCATTCATGGCCTTATCCCAACCTTTGTCTTCTAAGAGGTCAAGTTCACAGAACTCTAGGTTATCTAAAGGATCTATTTCTTTTTTAATTGCATCAACTACTTTAGCAGATTTATCTAAATTTCTTAATGAACCTCGAACTGAATATCCTTTTTTTAATAATTCTGTGGCACAATGCAAACCAATATAGCCTGAAATCCCTGTTAATAGTACTTTCTTCATTTTTATTTTTTGAGTAATTTGTTTTTTTATTTTATGCAAAAATAATGCTTAAAAACAAAATATGAATTAACATATGAGAATAAATCTAGTCAATAACAATTCTTTTAATCACAGATCCGTCATCATATATATACAATAGCATTTTATTGTAATCATTAGATTGCTGTCCTAAAATATTAGCAATTTTTATTAAACTTTTGTTTTTTGAAGTAAACTCCATTACACTATTTGTACTGTAGCAGGTGTGAATTCCGACATCATCAAAATTATCTTTAATTCCAACAATCCATTCTGGTTCAGTTATAGAACCATCAGATAGACTCCAATCACCCATATTTCCAGTACATACACCTGTTTTTCTAATTAGTGTGTGGTTTTTAGTAGCATGAATTGAATCTCCAATATTCCATCCGTCATTAACACCTATACTATCAAAAACACCAATTATATCTTCAATCATATCTGTTGATTTATTGTAAAGAGCCACTACATCATCACCATTACCCAGAATATTAGTAATTTGATTTGATGCATTAAGTAGAGCTGTATCAGCATTATAATGAACTATCAAATATGTTTCTCCAGGTAATAGAACATACCCACTGTCAAGCGAAATAGAAAATTCCCATTCAAGACTATCACAACCATTCCAACAAAAATTATAACTATAATTATCCAATAAAACACTTTGGGTTAAAGAAGGATTATAGACTTCAATCCATTTGTTAAAAGCACTACCCTCACCATATTCTGAGAATAATAATCCATTTTGAGAAAAGCTGATGAAAGGAATACATAATAATGCAATAAATATTTTCTTCATTTTTATATTTTATTTTATTTTCATTTTAAGTTGTTTCATTTTGTTAATCTTATCTACAAATTCACTATCAAGATTTATCTTAACTTTTCTAGACAATAAATCAACTTCGTATTTATTAAGAACATCTACAACCTTAATAATCAAGGAATGTTTACCAGAATTTTGTGTTATAATTTCTGTGATTTCTCTTGTAAAATCTTCTGTTATATCATTAAGATTTACTTTCAAAACTAACTCTCTAACTTCCTTATCTAAAATTTCAGATAATAGCGACATTGAAGAGATTTTAAATTCTAAGTCATCATTGTAGAATTTCTTCTTAACTTTTCCCTGAACATGAATTAACCAGCCAACCGTCATGAACGCTTTAAAATTAATATAATCATCACTAAATAAATAAAAACTAAACGAACTATGATAGTCTTCTAAGTGTAAAATTCCAAATGGTTTACCTGTTTTGGTTTCTTTATGCTCGACTTTAGTAACAACTGCAGAAAACCTTAAATCTTTATTTCTAACTTTATTTAAATCAGCTAGAACAGAGAAATTACTATTACAAAAATTATCAATCTCTAATGTATAATCATCTAGAGGGTGTCCAGAAATATAAATTCCTACAACTTCCTTTTCATTAGAAAGAAGTTCCATAGTTGACCATTCAGCAGATATAGATGGTGTTGGTGCTTGAATAATAGCATCTTTACTATCGCCAAACATATCAAATTGATTTGAGTTTAGTTTATCCTTAATCTTATTACCAAATTTGATCATATTCTCTATATATGTATTTCCATGAACATCTTTAGCAAAATACTCAAATCTATTTAAATTGAAAGAATCAAAACCACCAGAATAAACCATACTCTCCAAGGTTCTTTTATTTGCTGAGCGTAAATCAACTCTTTTCATAAAATCTTCAAAACTTTCAAAATCTCCATTCTCTTTACGCTCGCTAACAATTGCATCTACAGCTCCTTCTCCCACTCCTTTAACAGCGCCAAGGCCAAATCTAATCTCACCTTTTTCATTAACTGCAAACTTATAGAAGCTCTCATTAACGTCTGGCCCTAATACTTTTACTTCCATTCTCTTACACTCCTCCATGTAATAGGTAATATCCTTTATATCGTTCATATGGTTGGTAAGCAATGATGCCATTAATTCTGATGGATAATGTGCTTTTAAATAAGCTGTTTGATAAGCGATTAAAGCATAACATGTTGAATGAGATTTATTAAATGCATATGAAGCAAAGGCTTCCCAGTCAGTCCAAATTTTATCAACTGTATTTACATCGAAACCATTATTGGCACAACCATCAAAAAATTTTGGCTTTAACTTATCAAGAACAGATTTAATTTTTTTACCCATTCCCTTTCTTAACATATCAGCATCACCTTTTGAAAAACTAGCTAATTGCTGAGACAACAACATAACTTGTTCTTGATAAACAGTTATTCCGTAAGTTGCAGAGAGAAAACCTTCCATTTCAGGAAGATCATATGATATATCTTCTTGACCATGCTTTCTTTTAATGTAATTAGGAATATACTCCATAGGTCCTGGACGGTAGAGAGCATTCATTGCAATTAAATCATCAAATTTATCAGGTTTCAGCTGTTTCAAGTGTGCTTTCATTCCATCAGATGAAAACTGGAAAATCCCTGAAGTTGCTGCATTTTGAAAGATCTCATATGTTGGCTCATCATCAAGAGGAATACTATCAATATCTAAATCCTTATTATGAATTTTTTTGATGATTTTTACACAATCCTTAATTATTGTTAAATTCCTTAAACCAAGAAAATCCATTTTCAATAAACCAGCATCTTCAACAACGCTATTATCAAATTGAGTAACCATCAAATCTGAATCTTTTGACCTTGTCATAGGAATCAATCCCATTAATGGATCTGGTGTTATAATAACACCACATGCGTGCGTACCAGTATTTCTAACATTTCCTTCTAACTTTCTAGCTAATGAAATTGTATCTGAAACTAAATCATTACCCTCTGAGAGCGATTTTAATTGCTTAACATTAGCAAATTGATCAGATTTAACTTTTTCTTTAAGTTTTTTATCTTCTAATGAGAAAATTTTATCTAATGAAATTAAATCAGGTACTAACTTTGCCACTCGATCAGCCTCAAAAAGTGGTAAGTCTAAAACTCTAGCGGTATCTCTAATTGAAGATTTAGCTGCCATTGTACCATATGTAATAATCTGAGCAACATTTTCAGTTCCATACTTATTCACAACCCACTCAATTATACGTCCCCTACCCTCATCATCAAAATCAATATCAATATCAGGAAGAGATACTCGCTCCGGGTTTAAAAATCTCTCGAAAAGTAAATCATACTTAATTGGATCAACATTAGTTATTGTTGTACAATAGGCAACAACAGAGCCAGCGGCAGACCCTCTACCAGGACCAACTGAAACGTCCATTGTTCTAGCTTGCTTTATTAAATCTTGAACAATCAAAAAATAACCAGGATATCCAGAGTTTTCAATAACCTGAAGTTCAAAATCTATTCGTTCTTTAATTTCATCAGTTATTTCTTTATAACGTTCTTTAGCTCCCTTATAAGTTAAATGCTTTAGAAATGCATTCTCTCCTCTTTTACCTTCATCTTTTTCATCTTCAGGGTCAATAAATTCAGTGGGAATATTAAATTTAGGAAGTAAAACCTCACGAGATAAACTAAATGATTCTATTTTATTTAAAAGGTCTGAAATATTATCAATTGCTTTAGGAAGATCAGAAAATATTTCCTGCATTTGATCAGAAGATTTAAAATAAAATTCGTCATTTGGAAATCCATACCGATAGCCACGTCCCTTACCCTTAGGGGTTGATTGTTGCTCGCCATCCTTAACACAAAGAAGTATATCGTGAGCCGTAGAATCTTCCTGATCTAAATAATAAACATTATTTGAGGCTATAACTTTAACATTATATTTCTGAGCAAAAGATAGTAGCACTTTATTAACGTGATCTTCTTCTTCTAAGTTATGGCGATTGATTTCAACATAAAAATCATCACCAAATGTTTCATGCCACCACTTAAATTCATCTTCAGCCTGCTGTTCACCAATATTAAGAATCATATTAGGAATAGATCCATAAGTACTTCCTGTAAGTACAATTAAATCATCCTTATAAGTATTAATTAACTCCTTATCAACTCTGGGAACATAGTAGAACCCTTCAATATTACCAATAGATGATAACATAGATAAATTGTGATAGCCATTTTTGTTCTTACATAAAAAAGGAATCTGATATCCATTATCCTTAGCAGTCTTATCTTTATGATCTTTACATACATTTAGCTCACACCCAATTATAGCTTTTAAAGGCAAATCTTCATCCTCTTGCTTATTTGCATTAATAGGGTGATTCAATACTGTATCAATAAATTTATAAGCTCCAAACATATTAGTATGGTCGGTTAATCCAATAGCTGGCATACCAAATGAAGCTGCTTTATTAACTAAAGACTTAACGTCAATTGTTGCCTGCAGGATTGAGTATTGAGAATGAACATGTAAATGTGAAAAGACAGAATTAGATTTACTTATTGTAATCTTTTCTTCAATATTAGAAACCTCTTCGTTAATACTCTCTTTAATTTCAACACTATAAGGCTCAATATTTATACCAATTAATTTAAATGGTTGAGGGTTTTTTTCTAAAAATAAATTATACTCATCTAAAGTAAGTCCGGTGTTTTCTTGACTTATGACTTTAAGTCTAATTAGCTCAAGAAAGCATCTAGCTGTAGCTTCTACGTCAGCGGAAGCATTATGGGCTTCTGCAAATTCCTCACCGAATAATTTAAAATGTAATTCAGATAGATTTGGCCATTTATATTTACCCCCTCTCCCACCTGGAAGTGCACAATATTCAGTTGAACAATCTTTTGTATCAATTGCGGGAAATTTAGCTAATATATTTGGAATTGATTTTCTCAACAATTCACATCCAATAATACTGTTATCAAAGCTAACGTTATGCCCAATAACAAATTTTGATTTTTCTACATCTGTAACAAATTCACTTAGAACAGTTGCTAGATCAACACCCTTTTTGTTTGCTGTTTCTGTAGAAATACCATGTATTTTTTCTGCATTAAAAGGAATATCATAGCCTTCAGGTTTTATAATGTAATTTTTAACATCAATTAGCTTACCTTCTTTATCATGTATCTGCCAAGCAATCTGAACACATCTAGGCCAATTATCAAAGTTAGTTAAAGGAGCTTTCCAATTTTGAGGTAAGCCAGTAGTTTCTGTGTCAAAAATAAGATACATTATAGTTTGTTGTA
>ENA-ORDA01003915-ORDA01003915.1-marine-metagenome-genome-assembly--contig:-NODE-3915-length-10106-cov-4.057134_pt1 | contig 10106 bp, 3 predicted proteins | sample MGYA00237778_ERZ508506 | MGnify/ENA primary metagenome ERZ508506 (study PRJEB26177, sample SAMN06267891) | marine metagenome | isolation source: Monterey Bay, California, USA | place: Pacific...
GTAGATTTACCTTTGAACATGCGAAATAAATCAGCACGTCGGCAATTTATTCAATTGGGAGGAAGAGTTGAAACTTCTTCGCCCGAAACGGCGACCTATCAGTTCGAAGATGTGTCTTGGGAGGTTCAAACCGAGGAGCACGATTTTAAGCTTGGGAATGACAATGAACTCATCGCAGCAAATGAAATATTGAATCACTGGGAAGATGTTGTTGAGATCTATCAGGGGGTAAGTTTTCTATCTCCTACCAAGGATGAATTGAAGCAGCAAATCCAGAGACTCATACAAAGAGATTTTGAGAGTTATGAACAAAATCCTAACAAAATTCATACTGCTGGAAAATTCCTAGAACGTTGTGAACGCCTTGGTGTTGACATACCCGGTGAACCCGATGATTTTCCGTTAGAAGAGTTGGTTGAGGCAGAAATCAACTATCTTTCTTCGCTTACACACTCAGGATTGGTGCAACATCTTTGGATGATGAGATCTGCCGAGGTTGATGTTTTGACCCTCGGGGAATTTGGTGTATCAATGTTTGATGTCAAGCAGGCAATCTGGAGTGAGGAACAATTTACAAACGAAAAAAGCGCAACACAGTTGGCACAAAACATTGTCATCAGAGAAGAAGAAAAAAGATGGATTGTAAATTCGACCTCGCCTTTCGATCATCCGAAAGTGATCCACATGACCCGATTGGCTGATGGAAGAGATGTTATCAGATATCCGAATCGGTTTCAGTGGAGACCAACGAAGTACAATCTCAATCTACTAAAAACGATTACCGAGAAAGAACTCCAAAGCAAGAGGTGCAAAAAAAACTTCCAGCACAAAACTGGAGTGGATGAGAAAACGTTGAGACAATTCTTCCCCGATCTCTTTAATGAAAATCCCACACACCCAAACAAGTCAAAAAAACAAAAAAGAATGATTCAGGTAGTCACCGAAAATGATACAACCGAGGATGCAATTCACAAAATAGGTAAAGCATTGGTTGAGGGAATCGTAACGCCCTGCTCCACATGGGGGGAAGCGGCCTCCATCATCAGTAGAGTAATTTCACCAGAAGAGAAGTCACGTCTTTTCGGAAGTAAGAAATTTACGTTGGCAAAGGCCAAGGTGCACCTCTGTGATTATGTTGTCATATCTTATGAGGGGACAGAAGTAGTTGTTCGACCCAATAATAACTCAAAAATATAAACAAAAACACTGAATGATCTTACATTCTCTACGGGTTGATTTTAGGTCTGTTTAATCGTACGTGCACTTTGTTCTATTTTCCGAAAGTTTTCGTCTAGAATGGCCCCTTGGATTCTTTACTACTACAATCCTAATCTCGAAGCGTAGTGTGTACAAGGGTGTTATGGAGAACCCCTTGTATCCAAGTTTGAGTTGTAGATAGTAAATCAAGTTACAAACAAAAAAATTAGTATTCGATACTTTCACAAATGCTACAGGTTGACTGAACCATTTCACTCCCACACTTTCTGCATAGTAAAATTTCCATATAGTCATCTGGGTCAGTTCCGTACTGAAAACCCCTAACTTTGTTTGGTCTACCTTTACTTCTACATCCACAAGGCTGGAAATGCATTGTGCAGCATGATCTAGGCATGTATTCCCATTGTTTAATATCAGAGGAAGGCCCGTCGCCCTTTTTTACCTCTCTCCAAATTTTTGTTCTTCTATTCTTCCACACAAATCCTTCTCTTCTCCATCCACTATTCCGTTCGTGATCTTGCTTGGGGGGATTTTTACATTCTGTCTCTGCTAGTATTTTTGGAGGGTACAAATCACCCATTAGTTTTGAAACAATTCGACTTCTGCGAAGGAATTCTTCGTACAGTTTCTTTTTAGCATGCTCCTCGATTAAAGTTCTCAAATGAGTTATTTCCATCTCTTGAATATCATGAAGTCCACATTCTTCAATGATAACGTCACAGTAATTGTATGGATCTGAATCCCACATGTTACGTGCAATAGAAATTTCACAGAGTTTGAGCCAATTTTCATCATCTTTTAGGCTCATTCTTCCTTCCTCTCGTGAACGCTGTTAGTGCAACTGGGTGATTAAGTATTCTAAATCATTGTAATTTGATGTCGACAAGGGTTCCCCTTTAGTTCGTATACGTATACAACGCTACCCTTGTAACGAACAACAAGTGTTGGTGCAGTTACTATATTACTAAATAGCACCAGAAAGCGCGAACAACTGGTGGAATCATGATTCGCGATGACGATTCAACTGAACCTTTCATCGTCGCTGGCATGCCAATGTACAACGAGGAAGAAACCATTGGTACGGTTGTTACCACAGCACTACGCCACGTGGATGCGGTGATATGCATCGATGATGGTTCATCCGATTCAAGTGCACGGATTGCTGAGGCGTGCGGTGCAACGGTCATTCGTCACCGCGTCAATCGTGGCTATGGTGGGGCTTTGAAGACCCTGTTCATACGAGCCAAGGAAATGAATGTCGACGCACTCGTTGTTCTCGACAGCGATGGGCAACACCGCTCAGAGGACATTCCAAAACTGCTCAAGCCAATCCTTGATGGTTCAGCCGATTTTGCAATCGGTTCACGGTTTGTCGAAGGCGGAAGCGGCACTCACATGCCGGCATACCGTCGACTTGGAATCAAAGTAATCACTGCTGCAAGCAACCTATCAAGCGACCTTGGGATTAAAGACACTCAATCCGGTTTCAGAGCGTTCTCCCGTACTGCTCTCGATCGTCTGCGTTTCGATTCAGAAGGAATGGAACTTTCGCTGGAGATGCTGGAAGATGCTCGCGAAAAGCAATTGGAAATTGTCGAAGTACCAACCGTGATCCGTTACGATGTCCCAAAGGGGTCAAACTTCACTGCTGTATCGCACGGATTTACAGTCCTTACATGGGCTATGCTCTCACTGTCTCAAAAGAAACCTCTACTCGTACTCGGCCTTCCAGGATTCGGATTGTTAGCAACTGGAGCAGCAATGGGCTTGAATGCAGCACGAGGCGTCACAACTCAAATCGACAGTTTCGTAGGACCAGGACTTTCTGCAGTGTGGATTGGAGTTCTCGGACTTTCACTCATGGCAACAGGACTTGTTCTTCAAAGCGCCCGAGGTTTCCTTCGACACCTTTTGGTTCGAGAATTTGGACTCGATTGAAGCTCATTTCGATTGTGACTCCCGACATTTTGGAGTATGATTCAAAGCCCACCTCGTTATCGCATGAACATGGAGAAGGGCGGAAAAGGCGGCAATCTCCTTGAGAAGATGTCAGTCTTCCGAGAACAAACCGGTGCGCATGCAATGCGTCGTATCGACAAATTCTACGGAAGTATCCTTGCATCACCATCAACTGTCGTCATTTTGTTGCTCGTTGTGGCTGCATTTTTCGCCCAACAAGGCATGTCATTCCAAGAACAAATTGATGATGATGTGGAGATATTCCTCCCCGATGGAGCCGCCTCCACAGAACTTCTCAAAGAAGTTCGGACAGAGTGGTCAACTGATATTGCCATCATCTATGTTCAAACACCAAATGCTTACAACACCGCAGACCAGGTGAATATTACTGATGTTGCCTATTTACGGGAAATCAGTTGGATTGAAGGCGACGATGATAACGTCGATGGCGCTGGCGCTACAGGCAGAGGAATCGACTACAGTAAAGACGACCATGGGAGGGACGATGGCGTATTGTGGATAATTTCCCCAGCCCAAGTCATCAAAGAAATCAATTCGGCAGATGGCAGGTTCAACAGTTCACTGTGTGAGCACGGAATCAACACTCGAATCCCTCTCGCACTCGACTGCACCTTACTGCCCGGCGGCGGGTCATATTCAATTCCAGACCAAGAAAGAGTCGACCGAATAATCGAGGAATCAAACGGTGGATTCGATGCCTTGTTCAAAGATACCAACGATATGGACCTCGACTATGACAGCGACGGCGACGGCAACAAAACCAACGACATCGATGGAGATGGGATTTGGGATACTGCGGCAATTGTCATTGGCATGCACCACGACCCTACAGAAGCCAATTTTGAAGACTTCAGCGAACTACACAAACACTTCCAAAGCGTTATTGACGACCGGCCAAGCGACATGCAAAATACTGAAATGACGGTAACTGGACTCACGAAAGTCCTTGAAGACATTTCCGATGCGATTTACGAAGATCTGCTAAAGATACTTCCCTGGTCTGTCGTATTCACGGTCCTCGTCATTACTCTACTCCATCGTTCACTGAAAGTGGTCGTCATCACTGGAGCCCCGATTGTGATGGCTCTTGCAGTGACATTTGGCTCATCGGTACTTCTCAACATCACTCTGACGCCGATGATTGTTGCTACTTTCCCGATTCTCATAGGCCTGGGGGTTGACTATGCACTTCACATGGTGAACCGTATCGAGGAAGTACGGCGGAAAGAATTAGTCAAAGCCAACGATGAGAACGAAAGACGACGTCGACAGGGTAAACCACCTGAAGAAGTCCCTGACCTTTGGGACATCAACTTCTATCGTGAATGCGTTCTTGAAATGACACGCTCCACGGGTGTCGCAGTGTTCCTTTCGGCCATGACGACAATCGTCGGTTTTTCTGTCCTCATCGCTCCACAGATTGTATCGGTGTCTCCAATTCGCTCGGTCGGAGTGACCTTGTGCATCGGCATATTCTCAACATTGATTTTTAGCATCATACTTGTGCCAACATTAGCGTGGATGATGCGATTTAACAAGCGCTCCAACCCCTCTGCATGGAAGAAAGTCGGTACTTGGCCAGTCTACGGTTTCGCCTTCATCATCGCAGGTGCAATCCTCGTCACGAGCGTTGGAGTACTCAATTTGGATGAAATGAATGAGCCGATTACTGGAAGCTCGGAAGCACCCGATGGTATCGCCTCGCTCAATACTCTGGCACAATATTCTCGTCAATTCAGTGGAGGGCAAACTTCTCTGTTCATCTTTGATGCTGAAGACCGGACATTGGAAGCACAACAAAACAAAACCCAAAACATACGGGACATGCCAGTTTTGGATGCCATTGATTCCATTGAAGGCAAGATTGACATGGTTGATGAAACCAATACGACGAGCATTATCACATTTTTGCGAACAATTCCGGCCACGATAACGCTGACTGACGGCGTGACCTTGTACGAGGGAAGTCTCTGGGATTTGTTGCACGACCCTTGCTGGGAAAGTACAGATATTACAGACCCAGAATGTGTTGCATGGTTGAGCCTCGAACTCACTGGCCAGGATGGACGTCAGGGCCTTCGGAAGGACATGGTGAATGCAGTGTTCGACACCCTTTCTGAAGAGGTGAAGTCCATGCTTCTCAATGAAGATGGAACAAAAGCCATTGTGTATGTTACACAACCGTACATGAACCTCAATGTTGCAGGTGAGTTGCGAGATGACATCGACGAAATGCTCACCAATGAACCTCCGGTTGACGGTAAAACTCGTACATCACTGCTGACTGGAGGTTTACCAGTATCGCTTGATATCAACGATGGAATCCATGATGCTCAAACACTCACAACCGTCGTGACTATGATCATCTTAACCATCGTTCTGAGTATTGTATTCCGCTCACCAAGGCTAGGGATTTACACGATGATACCTGTAGCAATCGTCATTTTGTGGCAACCACTGTTGATGAAAAGTGGAGATGTAAACGTCAACATATTCACTGCAATGATTGGGACGATTGTGTTCGGCATAGGCGTTGATGATTCAATTCACGTGATGCACAGAATACAGGAAGAAGGCGAGACGCCAACCGGCATTGCCAATGCCATCGAAGAAACAGGCCAAACGATTTTTGAGACAACTGTAACGACTGTTTCGGGAATCGCTGCAGGATTTATTGCTGCTTTCCCTGGCCTTGAAAACTTCTTCATGATTATGTGTCTGCTCATCTTCTTCGCATTCATCACGAGTACCTTCCTGCTGCCTGCGGTCTTTACCGCAGAGCATACGATACGAAGCAAAATACGTGGTCAACCGGATTGGAAAGACTACGGGGACGGCATCGCTGTAGCCACTCCTATGGCGATGAAACCTCTCGATGCCGTACTTTACAACGATGAATATTGAAGTGGAGGGAGTAGGGAGTAAGCCCCTTTCTGTTACCTTTCGGCGACCGCATTCAACTTAGCATCCTACCTGCCCCTCGACGTGCAGCGTCAACAGGGCTGTTTGGACTTGCTCCAACGGGGTTGCTCGTCTCATCGACCACAAGGCAATCTCGGTTTTTCAACTTCATTGTACACACCTTGTATCGTTCGTTTCTGCAGCATTGACCTGACCATTTCTGTTCTCTTACTTGTGTAAGCCGTTTGCACTGTGGAGAGGGGACTTTCCTCAGAGTCGAACTCTGTCAGCGATCCTCCTACTCCCTCCACATTGCGGTTGGCATCAAGACTTCAAAGCCTTCGGATGAAAATGCACTTCACTTGTACGGGCTTTCACCCGGTGCAGCAGCTTGTGCCGGTGCGCCGTATGGACCTGAAACTGGTGCTTGAGGCTGTGTTTGTTGAACGTTAGGATGCCCTTTTGTTTGGATTTTAGGGAGCGCCTTCCCAGGTTGCCGGTGATGGCCGTCCCATTGCTGCTGTTGAGGGTTTTTCAATCCGAAAATCAATAATCCAACGAGAGAGACAGTGAGGAGGAAGATAATGATGAGCAGCACTGGATTCACAGATGCAACGCTAGAAAATACGCCATCAGAAGTCGCTTCATCGATGTAAACGGTATTGGTTTGGACGTTTGGTCCGTTGATGATTTGAAATTCAATCCACATCGTCCCTTCTCGTGTGGGAGTCCAATCCTTGGTGTATACAAACAAACCACCTGCTTCAATTTCGATACTACGAGCGTCGATTCTTGTCCGTGCTCCGGTACTTTCAACCAATTCGACAAACATTTGAGCCTCACCGTCAGCGAGTCCTGAATTCGAAATCTCAACTGCAAGAATCACCGTTTCGCCAGCTGCAATCTCCTTGTTGGGTTTGATGACAGGAGTCGTAAACGAATATTCAGCTATGCGTTGCTCAAGAACCCAAACTGAAAGCGGAGCATCGATATCATTGAACACTGTACTAATTTCATGACCTGCCATATCGTAACCAGTAACCCAGATACGAACTTCAAGAGCGTCGTTACGCATTGAAGAAGTGAGCAACGAATCAAGGTCCAATGTTGCAGCACACGGTATTGCGTCACCAAAAGCACGGCCGCCGATAACAGAGAGCATCTGACTTCCATTGGCCACAGATTCACTTGACAAGCCAACACCTTCTGGATGCACGGCCCAATGAAGCGTCAAAGTCGATTCATCGAGTCGGTCGCTCTCTAAGATCAGCACTTCAAACTCGATGGAATCCCACATGTCTTCAACCAGAACAATCTCGTTTTCAGGAGAGGGAATTCCAACGATGCTTGGTGCTTGATTATCAACGATAAACCACGCTGGAGCAGTCACGGGGGTTCGGTCGATTGCACCATTTGGTGGATTGTGCAATGAAGTGAAAACGGCATATGAACCGGGGTCTAACGGTGCGGTTAGTAGTCCTGAAAAACTTCCGTTTCTACTTTCGACAAGAAGTTCATTTTCTCCAAGTTCAATGTCCAATCCAAACGGTTGAATCACCACACGGTGAGAACGGTACCAAGTGAGTTCACCACCAACGCCGAGGTCTGCTCGTGGTTTGACCCATGTTCCAAGTGTTTCAACAACCGTGCCGTCTAATGAGAACTCAAGACTTTGTGCTTTAACATCGACTTCTCCAGAGAAACTCCAACTCAAGTCAGGCACGGTCAAAGTGTTCGATTGACCTTGTGCATCGTGGACCAAAACTCTTGGAACTCGCACAAGACTCACGTCAGGGTCAAAGCCCCATTCCAGTGAGAAATTGACAATGAACATTCCTTCCGAAGAGAAGAGGTCCTCTGCATCAGATGGTTGGAACGTACATGACTCGATGTCCAAGAACATGTTGAGACTTGTACATCTATTGTTCTCTGAATCCCACTTGAAGTGTACTGCATCGTTTTGATTCCCAGCCAAATCAACCTCAATATCGGTAATATCGGTAATGCCGTTCAAATCCAAAAGCGGCAAATGTAGAGTGTTCGACTCACCAGGATGAATCCAAATTGAGTCACCGTGGCCCCAGTAAGCAGGTGATGTGCCAAGTTGAGGTGAGCCATCGTTGTTGATTTGAACATTGAACAATGCAGATTCCATTGACCCTGAGTTGAGCATAACGTTTCCAGCAGAATCAGCGACATCGAGCCATCCTACAAAGTACGAACCAGAAAAGGCTTGAGACGTATCTAATTCCAGCGAATATGTACCTTGAAGGGAACTCAGGTCGTGAGGAGTAATGAGTGATTGAGTTTGAACTTCCTCGTACTGGATTATTCCGTCGAAGTTCGAGTCATCAGCCCAAGAGCGCCAGATGTGTGCATTTGCAAGCGAGGGGAGCATAGGTCGGTCACCAATTACAAACTCAATCGAAGTCTTAGGATTGGCTTCTACATGGTCGAATTCTGAGACGCTAACACTCAAAAGCTCGGGATCTACAGTATCAAAACCAAAGGTCACCGAGTTTGGAACTGCAAAATGAATTTGTTGATTGAGCAGTGGGATGACTTCAATCTCAATCGGAATGGTTTCTCTATTGGAAGGTATTGTCCAAGGGAACGATGCGATTCCTTCGGAGAGTACGGAAGTGGATTGTACTTCGACTCCATCTGCGATGAACCGTACCAGTGTTGAACCAGAGCGAGGAGTTGAATCGACCGGCACGTTTTCAAATCCAAGTTGAACTTCAAGGATTACATCTGAGCCAGGGTGAAGATACGGGGATTCATGTACTGAACGGGCATCGTTTTCATAGACAATACTCCAATCTTTGACTTCCACATCATTCTCCACACCGTTTGATGAACCAAGTCCAAAATTCAAACTCGCTGGCAGCATAGGGCCTGATGGAGAAAGCATGTTTACCGAAACACCGAGTGATTCTTCATCGTCCCACATGTCTGAGAACTGGAAGCGATGATGGACTTGAAGCAATGAACCACTTTCAACCATGCGGATGGCTCCATCGGAATTTTCAGTCGACCAGATCATTGAATTCCCTTGTGTAAGACAACTGTTGACTGCTAAACCAGTCATTGGGAGTGAAAGCATTGGGCAGCGAGTTTCGGACTGGTGATTCACACCGGTAAGGTGTAAGGCGACCGACCAGCCGTTCGATTTCACATATGATTCTGCATTTGAGATGCCTAAGTTAGAGAAATCAAAGGTGCTTGTAACCTCAATCCAATCCGTAGAAGGAGTGAACGTGTCAGTCACGTTTGAAACAGATATCGAAATTGGGTCGATTGAACTCTGGGTCGTTTGCTGAACTACAACCATGTGAATCGCTCCGGATGAAGTCATTCGAATTGGGAGAGGTAACTCCTTACTCCCTGCAATTGGAATCACCGATTGCAATGCATTGTTGAGTGCGATGGTGACTGCATCACTTGGTCCAAATTGAAGAGCCAGAGAGGAGTCGTATGGAGCAAACAGCCCGCCGAGCATTACATCGGTTGGAGTTGTTGAAGATCCGAGACGAACGGTCACTTCGACCATAGGCAAACCTTCGACTCCAAATTCAGGAGTGGCCTGAGAAAGAGCACTGTTGAGTGAACCCAGTTCGTTTGAAGTAAGTTGAATCACTTGCAACGATTGAAGATTCGGAAGTGAAGTTGATAGGAAATCTTGCCCATCGATGGACATGGTCAAAAAAGGAGAATTCATTGCTTGTAGCGGAGAAGCAACTCCGAATTCAAACGCCTCGACCCCTTCTGCCGGCAACAGCATACTGAACGAGGCTGAAGCAGATGGTGACGAGGCACGAGTTTGCCAAAGCGAATTGTCTTTCAACCGGTCTTGAATACCTAGACGGCCAATTCCGTCGCCTTCAAGAGTCCAGTCGCTCACCCCATCCATGCCAACATCAATACGTAGACCGTCAGGAATGCTCGTGCGAATTAATTCAACATCAAACGTCTCGATGTCCCACTGACCGCCAGCAGAAGAGACT
>ENA-ORDA01003916-ORDA01003916.1-marine-metagenome-genome-assembly--contig:-NODE-3916-length-10104-cov-3.347163_pt1 | contig 10104 bp, 9 predicted proteins | sample MGYA00237778_ERZ508506 | MGnify/ENA primary metagenome ERZ508506 (study PRJEB26177, sample SAMN06267891) | marine metagenome | isolation source: Monterey Bay, California, USA | place: Pacific...
TTTTTTCAAAAATTGATTAGTATTTGCTTATGTTTTGGAATTTTGCCCGAATTAACCCTGGTAGGCTCAAGGTTAAAACCGGGTATTTTTATGGATTAAATAAAAATAAAATCAATTGGTGACTGATTTTATTTCTATTTGTTTATTTATTTGTTTGTTTATTTGTTTACTTATTTACTCACTCATTTATGTGCACGTGGTCTATCGAGTCTACCTTGGACGAGTAGAGGGAAGAGAGCTGTTGTTGTTATTTATTCATTTATTCACTTTTATCTATTTATTTATATCTATTTGTTTATCTATTTATTTATATCTATTTATTTATCTATTTTTGATCTATGTGACTACTGTCTATTATGCATTTAGTGGTGATAGAGATATGACTGACAAAGTTACAATGAATTATCTTCTGATATATGCTCTTGCAGTGCCTTATTACTTATTTTTCAATGTTGAAGTGACATCTTCTTGGATACCAGGCATGGACGCTCTATTGTATCAAGACGGGGCCTACACCAAGTTCTATGCTCTTCACGACCCTCTTGACAATGCTGTTCCCTCTTTGCATGTAGCCATTCCATTTGGAATATTGATGCTAAATTATCTCCATGTCAAAGAAAAGGGTGGTAAGATGTCGGAGTGGGAACATTGGCCATATCATGTTTTTATTCTAGTAAATACAGTTTTATTCTGTTTCTCTATTTTGTATCTCGGTATTCATTGGTTCACAGATATTCCTCTAGGTATGATAATAGGTGGACTAGGGGCTCTATTTATCCATCATCTGCAGCCTCGGCTTAGGAATGACCATGGTTCCTTCTTCAAAGGATTAACTAAATCTAAAATCAAGCGTCACTCAATTGTTGAAGGAATTGGAACCTTAGTCATGCTCACTGTAATTCTTATGGCTGTTAATTTTCAAATCGACCAATCTGATGAAAGAGTTTCTTACAGACTTGGGCCACAAGACTCGACTTTCGAAATAATTCAGGAAATTTCCTATGATGATACTGTAGATTCACAGATCACCAATCTTGATGATAGCCTGACTCTAGAGGTAGTCTACCTACAAGTCGTGGATAGTTTACCTGCCATGGATAGTGGAAGTATAGATTGGGAAGAACTGAAAACTCTGGGTACCAACTATACAATACCCGCAGGAGGTTCAATAGATATAGAAACAACACAACATAATGTGTTCCATTTTATTGTGCTGCATAATCCAGCAGATTCTTCATCAGATGATTCGGTATTGGATGTGCAAGTAGTGAATGATTATCATGAAGATAAAATGGGTTCTGCAATTTTACTATCGCTGCCTTCACTCTGGATGACGGTATTTATTTTGCACAGACTGCGACGATTGAAACTCAATAAGCGCTCTTTGATAGACTCCTCTCCATCTCATATATGGGATGAGGAAGAATAGTTATCGTTTGAGTTATGAGTTCGCACCGTTTGGGGTAATCATGGCCGAACAAGACTCTCTTACTCAGACAGTGACTGAGTTAGTAGAATCTCCTGGTGGTCAAATCTTATTAGATGTCAGAGAGTTCTTGATTTCTAGAATTAAATACATAGTTGGGATTTTTCTTTTAGGGGTTGTAATTGGTTTTCCATTGACTAAATCAGTCATCTCATGGTTAATCGATCCTTCAAGATTGCCTGATGATGTAAATATAATCGTGGTTACACCAGTCGAATACATCTTGCTTCAATTTCATATTGCAACCAGCCTAGGTACTTTCTTGGTGGTATTGTATCTTTTCATTGAGGCGGTATGGAGAGGTATAAGTAATGATTCGGTAAAGGAACGAATCGCTGAATTAAATCTTCGCCCACCTTCTTTTGGACCGACAGTAATTGTCACATTATTTTCAATTTTAGGATTAGCATTGGGTGGGTTGTTGTACTCATGGGAACTATTGACTCCAATGATTTTACAATATTTGACCGATGATGCCCAGAGTGCTGGCATTTCTACTGAATGGAGACTGTCAGGTTACGTAGGATTTATTGTAAGTTTAGCTCTTGCTTCAGTTATAGGTTTTCAATCACCAGTAGCAACATTACTTGTCCTCCGTATGGGAGTATTAGAGCGTAGCCAGATACGTGGTTATCGAAGACACATCTGGTTCACAGCATTTATTTTAGGAGCATTCCTTTCTCCACCAGACCCACTTTCATTATTTTTGGTAGCATTACCGGTAGTGGTGCTATTCGAATTAGCACTGATAATTGACTCAGTTACCAGAAGAGGGTAATTCATCGTTGAGTCCATTGAATGGAACGACGGCATATCCTGGTCTGTGACCGTTATTACTACCATGGAAATCCGAACCACATGTGATTGACATTTGTACACTCTGAGCTTGTTTCCAGAGCTCGAAACGGTATGAATCGGGATGACCTCCATGAAATGCTTCAATTGAATCGACACCTTTGCTTTTACAATATTCAATCAATACCTCCGGTTTTACTCCATAGTACAATGGATGAGCAAGAGATACAAAACCACCAACAGAATGAACTATTTTTGTCGCTTCTTCGATACTAGGCTTCTGTTGAACATAATGGCCAGGCATTCCATCACCAATCCATAGTTCGAATGCTTCATTCTTAGTTTCAACATAGCCTTCCTCTACCATAACTTCTGCCAAGTGAGGTCTACCGATTGAACCACCAGCCTTTTCAAGAACTTTCTCCAGCGAAATTGACATTCCTAGTTTCTCTAATTGTTCAATCATTTTTATCATTCTAGGAAGACGACTTTCTTGAAGTGGTTTTAACCATGATTCAAATTTTTCAATACCTTCGTTCGAATCTTTGAAACTTGGAAAATAGGCGAGAAGATGCCAAGATTTTGATGCTCCTTCTCTTTCCATTCGGACTAATTCTTCCTCATCAGCATCCAAGCCGGGCGAACAAGTAATTTCAACACCAGGAATGAAATTAATATCGTGTTTATTAGCGGCTTCTCTCGCTTCATTCCATCCACTAATTGTATCATGGTCTGTCAATGCCCAGAATTTGACATTAGAATCCTTCATTTTCTGGGCGACTTCTTCGACTTCATGAATGCCATCACTATGAGTAGAATGGCTGTGAAGGTCAAAATCTTGGGTCCACACAGTCTACTGGATGTAACCAACATCTATTGAACTTGTGATTTAGAAAAGACTGTCTAAGTTCGGCAATTCAGGAATTTTAGTGTCATTATCCTCTACCTTATTTTCTACTAAATCAAAGTCTGGTAAGTCCGGAGTAGGTGAATTACTAGCCGGAGAAGGTAATTCCAGTAACCCTAACTCTTGAAGGGATATTTCTGTTGCCGTCAATTCGTCTCCGTGGTTCGGTAGAGGGATCTCTTTTACCGCCACTTCAGTTGTGAATTTAGCATCTTTTTCCATCCAAGATAGGTCGGGAGTAGATGCGACTGATTGGTTCGGCAATGGTATGTTACCGATTGTACTTCTTTGGTCTTGAGATTCAGTCGAGTCGAGTAGAACAGTTTCTAAAACTTGAGTTGCATGTTTGTGGGGGGCTGGATTAGAAGAGGCTTCAGCAGCAGAGAATAGACCTATTTCGCCTTGGGAAAGTGAATCAATAGCCGCACTTACCTCACTGGTGTTTGGTTCATATTGAGTTCCAATAACTGATTCTATTATGTTCTTAGTTTGTGTATTGACTGTTTCTAGGCCAAATTGATCTGTATTTGTTGAAATCGAACGGACTACAGTTGGAGACGATTCTAAATCTGCAAATTGTTGTTCTACACTAGGATTTTCATTTAACTCGGGAATTTTTCTCTCTCGTGATGCCCAGAAACTTATGATGAAACTTAATATTGAAATAGCGACCAAAGAATAAACCATCAAATCACGAGTTTGGGCAGAAAATTGGTCTTCTGGAAACATCTTCCATAGAACTGCGCTGATTAGTAGGAGTAGTACGCCGCCTACGCGTCCTGCAACAGCAACTCTTGGAGCCTTGGATTCCATTCAAACGAGACTATTCGACATTGGATATGAGTCTTATCGTCAATTAGTCAATCTTTTTTCAGCAGACCTAACCGTATTTTCCATCAGCATGGCTACAGTCATAGGACCTACTCCACCAGGGACAGGTGAGAGCCATGATGCAATTTCTCCAACTTCAGGAGATACGTCACCAGCAAGTCTCCATCCTCTCTCTCGAGTTGAATCTTCTACTCTATTGACGCCCACATCTACAACTACAGCGCCTTGTTTTATCCATTCAGCCTTGACCATCTCCGGTCTTCCAACAGCAGCAACAATAATGTCTGCAGATTTACAAAGTTCTGGAATATTATCTGTTTTTGAGTGTGCGATAGTGACAGTAGAATCAGCACCTCTAGCGGTTAGAAGCAGTGCTTGTGGCATGCCAACATTTTGAGAGCGTCCAATTACGACTGCACGCTTGCCAACAGTTTCAATGCCTGCCCAATCGAGTAAGCGCATAACTCCGCTAGGAGTACAAGGTAGCATTCCATCACTACGTCCTTGAACAAGACGACCTAGATTAGCAGGGTGGAATCCATCAACATCTTTTGCAGGGTCGATTAAATCTGTGAGCTCCTCTTCATTCAAATTGCTAGGTAGAGGTGACTGAATCAAAATACCATGGACTGAATCATCTTGATTTAACTTAGCAACAATATCTCTTAATTCCTCTTGTAGAGTATCTTCTGGTAACTCAACATGTGTGCTCTTGAGATTCAAGCGTTCACAAGCCCTAATTTTTGCTCCAACATACACATGGCTTGCAGGGTCTTTACCAACGATTATGACTGCAATATGAGGTATTATTCCCTTTTCTATACATGATTGGATTCTCTCGCTTAATTCAGCCTCTACTTCCATAGAGCAAGACTTGCCATCCAAGCGTCGTGCCACCATGAACAGTCCACATGCTATTGCTCCTTGAGCATTTCTTAATCTAAAATTCCTCCACCGACTGTATTTTCTCCACCAGTAGAAGTTGCAAATAATCTTTCATCATCACGAAATGATTTGAATTCAAGTGCATTTCCTGATGGGTCATTTAGAAACATAGTGGCTTGCTCTCCCACTTTACCGGCATACCTAGTATGCGGGTTTATGCGAAATGAAATATTTCTTTCAACTAGGCTGTCGCGGAAATTATTCCATTCTCTCCACTCCATAACTAGACCAAAGTGAAACGGAGGTACATTTTTCCCGTCAATTCTCCCGCCATCGGTATTATTTGGCATAGTTTCTACTAGGTGGGAAACAATCTGATGGCCATGGAAATTGAAATTAATCGAGCGTGGAGTTCTTCTTCCTATGCTACACCCTATGATTTCTACATAGAATCTTTCTGTTTCTTCTAAATCAGATACAGGGAATGCCAGATGAAAGGGTCTCATATCCAGCCATTCGGCACACAGTTAACTGTTTTTATGGAGCCAACGGAGGGACTCGAACCCCCGACCGTCGGATTACAAATCCGAAGCACTACCAGCTATGCTACGTTGGCGACAACCAACCCAAACAACAATCATTCATGAATGAAACGGATGAATTAATATAAAGAAATGTAAATCTGTGGCGTTTGGTTTTTTTTTCGAAGAGTTAACTCAAAGAGGAGATGCATGATGGATAATCCATGAGCGAAGGAGCAGGGTCTGGATTTCTCAATGCTTTTTCTCAGACAAAAGTTGGTAATGATACCATTTTTTCTTGGTGGGCGAGATACCAAGAAGCGGTTAGTGAAGGCCATGATGCCGTGAATGGAACCATCGGGGCTTTGTTGGAAGATAGCGGTGAATTAGCCATAAACAGTATTGTCGATAAAGTTGTTAGAGAATCACCTCCGGTTGAGATTTCTGCTTATGCCCCTTTGAAAGGGCTGCCTGCATTTCTTGACCTTTCTATCACTTTAGCACTCGGTGATGTGCGTGAGGAATTGGAAAGTATTGGTATGAATGTAACTTCGACAGCATCACCCGGTGGCTCTGGTGCACTGTTTTTGGCAGCAGCAAACTTTGCTGACAGAGGCGACAAAGTTCTGCTACGTGACCGACATTGGGGTCCATATGATGGTTTCTTGTCAGGTTGCAATTTGGGAATTGCAACATATCCTTTACTGCCAAGTGGCGAAATTACTGACTCTTATTTGGATATTAACTCATTAAAAGAATCATTATCAGATCTTTGTAGCGCACAGAGTAAGGTGATGTCTTGGTTGAATGACCCTGCTCATAATCCTACTGGACTTTCTCTAACTGAGCAAGATAGGTATGATTTTTTGAAGTGTTTCATAGATAGTTCACTAGAGCATCAGGATGTTTCTCATACGCTACTTATTGATGCTGCTTACCATCTTTATGCAGACCAACCTCATGGTTGGGCGGATACGATTTGTCAACTCTTACACGATGGAATTTCTTGGCCTGATAATTTATTGGTGACCTTTGCCTTGTCACTATCGAAATCCCATACCATTTACGGACTTAGAACTGGGGCATTGGTCTCTATCCATCCCGATAAACAAGTCACCGATAGAATTGCAACTGTGATGGGTGTGACCGGTAGACAAACTTGGTCTGCCACATCTAGACTTGCTCAATATTCAGTAAGTCATATCCATGGCGATGAGGAATTAGCCAATTTATGGGATGGTGAGAGAGAGCGCCTAGAATTAATTTTGGGTGAGCGTAGAGAATTGTTCATCAAAGAGTGTGGTAAACTGAACGTTCCAATCAATCCGACACATGATGGGTTTTTCGCTTGGATGGAAAGTGAAGACCCAGTACATGTGGCTAATGAGTGCGCTAAACTACAAGTTTACTTGGTTCCTCTAACAGGTGGTGTTAGAATCGGTCTATGTGCGATACCTACTGATAAAATCCAAAGGGTTGCTAAAGCATTATCACAAGCACTTTCTTGAGGTCTTTTGATGTCCCGGAACCCTCGAGAGAATATGCTTCTAGGCGGATTTTTATGTATCGCCTTTGGAGCATTTTTTACCGTTGGAGGTGTCTATTCTATGGGGGCTACAGTGGGTGTTTGTGGTATCGTACTTTTCATCATTGGAATGAGTTTGAAGTCCGAGATTGGTATGTCAAAAGAGGCAATACATGATTGGCAACCAAGTTCGGAGATGCTCCCTGATGCTGGTAGAGTGATGTATCGAGTTGACGTCACTATAGATAAACCGGTGCGTAGTACGATAGTTTGTGGCCCCTGTGGTAATGTAGTAGTTAAAGACGGTCCAAGGCCAGCATCTTTCACCTGCCCGGAATGCTCAGTTTTATTATGGGAATTGGAAGAAGAATAATACCTCGACAAATAGATTTTTTATTCAATATTAAAGCATAGATTTGAAAGATAGATTCTTTCTCGAAGGTTCATGGACGCCTCTAAATTGCTCAACCCGGAGCGTCGAATGCTGAAAATGATGCAGTCTGAATCTTCCAAGGATTGGTCATTACAAGAGATATTATCGGCTTGTGATTGGAGTGACCAAGCAGTAGCAGTTGGCGCTGGATTGGGTTTGTCCAATACGGGTCTTGTTGTAATGGAAGAGAATGTTGAAAATCTCGTCAAACTTTCCTCGCAAGGAGCTTCTGCTTTAGAAAATGGATTACTTGAATCGAGGTTATGGTCTTGGATATCTAGTACTGATAATGCGGATATGACTTCTTTACAACAATCGTTTGAGAGACATGAATCAGGCCCAGGTGTTGGTTTGCTCAAGAGAATAGGAGTCCAACTAAATGGCGGCAAATTTGTATCAGATAATAGTGCTGAGGTTGAACAAATTATCTCTCAAAGAACAAGTTTTCTGACCAGTTTACCGGACTTGGTAGAAAATTTAGATTCTGAAATGATTGAACATTTTAGGGGAAGGAAGGGTTTCATTGAAAATCAAGAATCAATAACTCGGACATGGAAAATTACTGAACTAGGATTGTCAGTTGATTCTAGTTCATTGGTAGAAAAGAAAACTATTACCGAAATAACCCCTGAATTACTTCAAAGTGAAAACTGGAGAGACGCAGAATTCCGCTCTTTTGATGTCACCTTAGAATCTGCTACACCACGTACTGGAAGAAGTCATCCAATGCAAGCATTGATTGAAAGGATTCGTAATATTTTCTTGGAGATGGGCTTTTCAGAACTTGTTGAAGATTATGTTCAAACAGCAGGTTGGAATATGGATGCGTTATTTATCCCTCAAGATCATCCGGCAAGAGAAATGCAGGATACGTTCTATCTAGACAATCCATCAAAGATGGAATTGCCAGATGACGTTATGCAATTATGGTCAGATATTCACAAGCATGGTGGTGATACTGGGTCAGTTGGTTGGGGTGGCAATTTCTCTAAAGATACTTCACAAAAAGGTCTATTACGAACACATACAACTGTCAACACAATTCAGTATTTAGCAGATAATCCTTCAATGCCATGTCGAATGTTTACGGTTGACCGCGTTTTTAGGAAGGAAGCAATCGATAGAACTCACCTCCCTGAATTCCATCAAATTGAAGGAATAATAATGGAGGAAGGTGCTAACTTACAGATGTTAGTAACTACTTTGAAGACTTTTTATCATAAAATGGGTTATCCTGAAGTTAGGGTAAGACCTGCTTATTTCCCATACACTGAGCCAAGTTTGGAAATTGAGGTTAAGTGGCGTGGCAAATGGTTAGAACTAGGTGGAGCAGGAATCTTCCGTCCTGAAGTTACTGAACCTCTAGGGATTACTAGCCCTGTTTTAGCTTGGGGTATGGGTCTTGAAAGACTAGCAATGCTAGTTTTGGGTCTAGATGACATCCGTCAACTATACATTTCAGATTTGGAATGGTTGAGAAATCAACCTATTATGTAATCAGCGCTTCTGCCACTCGGTGCCAGTCCACCAAGCCATGCTGCCATCGCTCATACTTCTCCAAGTATATCCTGACTCATCTGTCCATTGTTGCAGTACAGTTGGTTCAGCCACAGGCTGCTGGACAACAGGCTGCTGCTGGACAACAGGTTGTTCGATAGTTGGTTGTTGAGTGACGCTAGGTGTTTGCATAACAGGATTCATACTGTCGAGTTCTTGGCTAGCGGAGAAGTCCTTTACGGTTTCATCTCTTCCATTTCGCATGAACAAGACTGTTGCTACCGCTCCAGAGATGAGTACTAGGGCGACAATTATGATTATTTTATTCCTTTTCGCTTTGTCTTCGGAGGCTTGTTGCTCTATGTCTCCAACACCATCGCCATCAGAGTCTTTAGTTTCAGAATCATCATTAGGGAAAGCATCAGCATTATCGCCAACACCGTCACCATCGGTATCAGCAGATTCACTTGGGTCATCTGGGTAGAGGTCGGAGTTATCTCCAACCATGTCTCCATCAGAGTCGACAGTTTCCGTTGGGTCGTTATCAAATGCATCAGCATTATTTCCAACTCCATCTTCATCAGAGTCCATTGATTCATTCTTATCTTTAGGGAATGCATCTACTGTATCAATGACATCATCACCATCGTCATCAGGGTCGACTTCATCAATGATATCGTCACCATCAGTATCCAACTTACCGGCATTGCTTGGATGACTTGCATCATCAGTGTCTAGTATGCCATCTGCGTCGTCATCATCGTCTGCGTTATCTCCAATACCATCGAGGTCTGAGTCAGCGGTTTCACTTGAGTCCAGCGGGAATGCATCATTCACGTCACTAGTTCCATCATCGTCATCATCTAAATCCGAGTTGTCGCCAGTTCCATCGCCATCAGTATCTACAGTTTCCGAATTATCGGATGGGAATGCATCAGCATTATCGCCAACTCCATCAGAGTCAGTATCCGAAGATTCGCTGCTATCATTTGGGAATGCGTCACTGTTGTCTCCAGTTCCATCACCATCAGTATCGACAGTTTCAGTTGGGTCGTTGTCAAATTCATCAGTGTTATCTCCAACGCCATCGCCATCAGTATCTACAGTTTCAGTTGGATCATCATCGAATGCATCAGCATTATCTCCAGTTCCATCACCATCAGTATCGACAGTTTCAGTTGGGTCATTATCAAATGCATCAGCGTTATCTCCAGTTCCATCACC
>ENA-ORDA01003922-ORDA01003922.1-marine-metagenome-genome-assembly--contig:-NODE-3922-length-10093-cov-2.794030_pt1 | contig 10093 bp, 7 predicted proteins | sample MGYA00237778_ERZ508506 | MGnify/ENA primary metagenome ERZ508506 (study PRJEB26177, sample SAMN06267891) | marine metagenome | isolation source: Monterey Bay, California, USA | place: Pacific...
TGCAGCAGATCGCATACAGATTAAAAGTATAGCTGGAGAAGCTGGATTTGACAACATAAAAGGTCAGATCAGCGAGACGATGAACCGATACAATAAGTTTGGCTACCTTGTAAAATCCACTTTAAATAAACCTAATTTATCGAGTCAGTCATTTACTGAGAAGATAGATAATATCATCACACATAAGATTGTTGGTCCTATTATTTTCTTTGCGATCATGCTTCTGATGTTTCAGTCCATTTATTCTTGGGCGAGTTTTCCTATGGATCTGATAGATGGGTTTTTTGGTACTGCAGGCTATTTTGTGAGAGGCATCTTACCGGAAGGATGGTTTACCAATTTGATTGTGGATGGAATCATCGCTGGATTGGGTGGCATCTTGATATTTATACCACAGATCACGATATTATTCTTTTTGATAGCGGTGCTGGAAGAGTCTGGATATATGTCTAGAGCTGTATTTATGTTTGATGGACTTATGCAGAGATTCGGTCTCAATGGTAGAAGTATAGTAGCTCTAGTATCGAGTGGCGCTTGCGCAATACCAGCCATAATGAGCACTCGTACTATAGGTAATCGTACAGAGCGACTTATTACGATCATGGTGAGTCCATTAATCAGCTGTAGTGCGCGTATACCTGTATATACTGTACTTATTGGTTTTGTAGTTGCACCTGGATCGTTAGGTGTTTTTAATACTCAAGGCTTGGCATTTATGGGACTGTACATGTTGGGTATTATCGCTTCATTATTAGTCGCGCTAGTATTTAAGACTTTATTGCCAAGTGACGAAGAGGGATCATATCTTATGATGGAACTCCCACAATACAAGCGTCCAATTTGGAAAAATGTACTACTTACGGTAAAAGAGAAAGTACAGGCATTTGTAGTGGAAGCAGGTAAAGTGATTTTGGTAATATCAGTAGTATTGTGGTTTTTGGCGAGTTATGGTCCAGGTACTCAAGTACAAGATGCAGAATTGGAAGCCATTTCGATGTCTATTCAGCAAGGATTAGAAGATACAGAGAAAGAAAATCTAATTGCAGCAAAGCGAATCGAAGCATCGTATGCTGGCCATCTAGGTAAATTTATAGAGCCCGCGATAGAGCCATTGGGCTTTGATTGGAAAATAGGTATAGCATTGCTCACTTCGTTTGCCGCAAGAGAAGTATTTGTGGGTACGATGGCCACTATATATAGTATAGGAAGTAGTGATGATGAGACTTCTGTCACTGGACAGATGTTAAAGGAACGTAGGCCGGATGGTCGATTGGTCTATGACTTTGCTACGTCGTTATCATTATTAATTTTCTATGTATTTGCCTTACAGTGCATGAGTACAATAGCTGTGACAAAGAGAGAGACCAACTCATGGAAGTGGCCGATTATTCAGTTTATTTATATGGGCTTGATGGCATACTTGGGCAGCTTGATGGTGTATCAGATATTTTCTTAAGTAGGCGCCCTCCACTAGAGATTATGGTAGGTAAGCCCAATTTAATTGTCGTTATTTGCTACTCAAATCAATTCATTTCTATTGCCAAGTACAAAGGATAATATTGTCAGCTTATTTATGATGAAAGTTAAATTCGCTATGTCATCATCTGTAGCGACATTAGTAGACTATGTTTTATATCAGGTATTAGTTAGATATTTGTTTTCGCCAGTAGCATCCAATTTGATATCAGCTACTGTTGGTATGGTGATTAATTTCTTTTTGCAAAAAAAATATATATTCGAACTCAAACGATCTGTAAATATTGCATTCATTATATCTTTACTTGTCTCAGTAGGTGGCATAGGTATAAGTACAATTATTATTCATTTTTTGAATAACAGTGAAATGCTATCTGGCAATCAGTATATTATTAAAGCGATAGCTACAGGGACAGTGTTTTTTTATAATTTTTATATGAAGAGATTTGCATTCGAAAAACGAATTATATAAATAAAATTATTTCAAATTATATGGATAAAAAAATACATCTCGAAATTATTTGGTGGATAATTACAGCAATAGTCATTGTTCTAGTAATGTTTCCTATTTGGTCAGAGGTAGGTACAGATTTCAGGTATCATAATTCTAATATCATGGCGGTATTCATTTTCATGGTTTACACAAGGCTGTTATTTGTACTTAGACATACATACATTGCTAAAAATTCGTTGATGAAAATTATTTTTGTCATAATGAGCATTCCGTTATTTATATATTTTATGGATCGCATCAATGAATTTCAGACTTTCATAGATGATAATGGAGATACATCATTATTAACTCAGTATAGTGATCGTGTTGCAAATCTTACAAAGTATATTAGATATGAATATTTATTTTTTGCAGTGGCAGCATTGATAACCGTGGCTATGATGCCTTTTCGTATGATACTTTCTTTATGGCGTACTCGTAACAGGGGAACGGTATAGTACCTTTTATTCAACTGTCTTTAAACAACATAGAAATATTACATCTGTCTAAATGATCAATTCAGAAAAAATATCGCTTTCGACTATTGGGTGGTCTTTACTTTTTATGTTGGTTCTATATTTTCCTGCGATTCATTACATAAACCATCTTCCGATTAGGTGGTGGGATGAATCCTTATTTGGACTCAGAGCATTACATATTTATAAGACAGGTGATTATTTATCTAACTTTCAGCTGTTTGATGGATTGATGGACCATCGTAATACTAAGCTTCCTTTCACTACTTGGATACAGGTGTTATTTATGAAAGTTTTGGGAGTAAAAGTGTTAGCGCTTAGGTTGCCTGTGATTATGATTTTTTTGGCAACGGTAGCTTTCACATTAAGATTTGCTAAGAAGAATTTATCTGCTATTTCTATTGGTATAATTTTTACATTAGTGATGATATGTAGTCCAGGTATTGTACGTGACCATATTCTTCGTACAGGAGATCACGACATGGCTTTTCTCTGTTATTTATTTGTGATGGTAATTTCTTATTTCCAATATTTGGAATGTAACAGCAAGAAGTACTTGGGTTTGTTCGCAACATCACTTATAGCCGCATTGCTCACCAAAAATTTATTGGCGGGGGCATTCTTACCTGGACTCTTGCTATACACTATTTATTCTAAAAAAATTATTGGAGTACTTACTGACAAGTTTGTTTGGATTATTATTCTATCAGTTGCTGGTGTTTTTTTTGGTTCCGTTTTTTATCTCAATGAGATTTATCCTGGTTTTTTAGATCGCATGTGGGGGTATGAATTGATGGGTAGATATACAGATGCTAAAGATGGACACAAAGGTGGGCTTGGATTCTTCTTGAATGATTTAGCTGTTACATCCTTTAAAATTTATTTTTGGATGGTCCCTTTATCCTTATTAGTACTGTTTACGAAAAAGTTGTCTGGTATTTCATCTAGACTTTTGATCTGTTTAGGAATTGTTTATTTTTCATATATATTGATTATTAGTTTTGCAGAAACTAAGTTGTTTTGGTATGGTACACCTATCATTCCTGTTGGAGCTATGATGATTGGTATTGCCTTAAACCATATTTATAATGTTTATATTTTAAATAAGAAAAAATATTTACGGTATTTAATTTTAAGTGTTTTTGCAATAATAGTATTTGTGATTCCTTACAAGGGAATTGTAGAAAGTATTATTCAAGATCAAATTATGCACGGAGAGGAAAGGTTTGGTTTATTTATAAAAAAAATATCGATGGATCACCCTAGTATTATATCATTCACATTAGCAGATAAGGACTTTGGTACGGCAGCTATGTGGTACAAAGAGCAGTATAATATTGAAAATGGGTATAATATAAAATATAAAAGCAACAACACATTTGGATTAGGCGAAATAGTAATGACTTGTCTCTACGATGTTACGCCCAATGTTTTGAAACAATATGAGGTGGAGGTAATACAAATTTGGAATAATTGTCAATTGATTAAAATAATAAGGGAGAAATAGTTGTATCAGTATTATAGTAATGATTAATCTTTGATATGAATATGGTTTGGTAGTGAAATTCAAGATACTATTTCTGAATAATCAGTCGGGATTAGGAAACACTTTGGAGACCCTATAAAAACTATTTTTACTATTTTGCTCTACTTTGTTTAGAGTTATTACAATAAATTACTCTTCAACTAAAAATAAATCAGAAGCGATCCGATCCGCTAGCAACTTTCCTTTGGTTGTCAATCTATAATGATTGTCTTCTAGAAGGACATGTTGCGATTTGATATACTTAGCAATATCTTTATGGACATTATTTAATTCTGATGAAAATCTATTATCTAATTCGTTAAGATCTACGCCCCACATAGTTCGTAGTCGAGTCATTATGTATTCATTGAATTGATCTGCGTAGTTGGTTTGTTCTCTTTCAGAAGGAATGACACCTTTAGAAATACTTTTTATGTATTTGGCATTATTATTAATGTTCCATTGTCGAAAAGTAGGTTGATAAGAATGGGCACTTGGGCCTAGACCAAGGTAAGGTACAGACATCCAATAATTGGTGTTGTGAACGGCATATTTACTGGGTTTGGCGAAGTTTGAAATTTCATAATGATCGTATCCGGCTGTAGTAAGAGAATGTATCAACTGAAGATATTGTTTATTTACTTCGATTTCTTTAGGCAAAAGGATTCGCCCTTTTTTTACCATATGATCCAGGAAAGTTTTTGGTTCTACAGTCAGGGCATAGCTTGATATATGATCTACATCAAGTTCCAGTGCTTTATCGATATTATACTGCCACGAATCTTGAGTTGAACTAGGCATACCATATATGATATCAATACTGAGATTATCTATGCCAGCATCTTGACATATTTGTACTGCTTTTAGACTTTCATCAGAATTGTGTGCCCTATTAGATGCTAACAATTCACTATTTATAAATGATTGTATACCTATACTTAATCTATTGACACCTCCAGCTTTCAGTTTTGATATTTTTTCAGTAGTGATATCGTCAGGATTAGCCTCTAGAGTTATTTCTATATTGTTTTCCCAGCTATAATTCTTAGAAAGACGTTCTAATATTTGATTGATTTCGGATGTTTCTAGTAATGAGGGTGTGCCACCACCAAAATATATTGTTGTTAGATTTTTGTTTGTGAGGAAATCTTTCTGAAGATCTATCTCTTTACAAATGGCAGTAACCATCTCGTCTCTATGTCGTAGACTTGTACTAAAGTGAAAATTACAGTAGTGGCAGGCTTGTTTGCAGAAAGGGATATGTATATAAATACCAGCCATTGTTTATCTTCGTTAGAGAGTGTGTAAATAGAGATGACAAACATAGTTGAAATACTGCAGAGAAATAGAATGAGGCTTGCGTTGATCTGCAAGGCTTTAAAGATATGTCTATGTATATGCTTCTCGACAGCGATGTATGCTCAGCAACATCAGCTAATACTTGAGATTGCAAAAGATGAGACTAAGCAGAATTTAACGGTATCATTAGACTCATCTAGAGTTATATCCTATAGTGATAGTCTAGTAAATGTCTGGAGGTCAGATGGTTATCTTAATGCTGAAGTAGACAATATTAGAGCAGATTCACTTATATCTAAGGCTATTATTTATCAAGGATATCGCTATGAAGAATTTCAATTAGATATAGATCTCCAAACCAACATTTTGTTGCAAGAGGCTGGAATGGCGAACATTCGATGGATGGGAAATACTTATAGCCATGAGCGTGTGCGTGATGCTATGGATAGAATTCTAATCTATTTAGAGAATAACGGATATCCATTTGCATCGGTGAAGCTTGATAGTACAGGGATAAATAAAGGATCGATTACTGCTAAACTAGTCGTAGATAGGAAAAAACTAGTGCTGATGGATACGTTGGCAATTACTGGAGATGCCAATGTTTCTGATCTTTTTATTAGGAGGTATCTAGATATCAAGGCTGGAGATCCATATAGCCTTGAGAAGATATTAGTTACCAAGAAGAAAATTAGTGATCTCCCATACTGTAGATTGAAGAGTGACCCTATTGTTTCATTTGTCAATAGAAAGGCGGTATTGAAATTCGAACTTTTAAAGCAGCAGGCGAGTGCGTTTGATTTTATCATAGGTGTGCTACCTAGCAATATGAATGGGCAGCGAGAATTTATAATCACTGGCGAGTTTAAAGGTGATCTACATAATGAGCTAGGCTATGGAGAACGCATCTATGCAAAGTTTGAGAGACTGAAGCCTGAGACACAAGAGCTCGAATTAAAATTTAATTTGCCTTATTTGGGTAATCTCCCTTTTGGTATAGATACTGATTTCGGACTGTATAGGGGAAGCACAAATTTTTTAGAATTGAAGTCGAAACTTGGATTGCAGTATTTGTTTTCTGGATTGGACTATATCGATGCTTCTTGGTATTTTAATTCTTTACGGCTAATAGAAATAGATACCGTATCGTTAATTGCAAATAGAAGACTTCCCTCTCAGTTAGATGTCAATTATACTGGCGGTGGAGTAGGTGTATCTATTGAGGATGTAGACTATAGGTTTAACCCAGGAAAAGGATGGCGAGGAGCTTTAAATTCTACATTGGGAATCAAGTCTATCGTCGCTAACAATACGATACAAAGTATTTCTGAGGGGTCGCTAGATTTCGCAGAAGCATATGATACCTTGGAGCTAAATTCTTTTCAAGCAGAATTATATGCACAGATAGAATACTATAAACCAATAGGCACATGGGCAACAGTAAAAACTTCAGTAAAGTCTGCTTATAAATACAATCAAGAGCGACTTTATGATAACGAATTATTTCGGATCGGTGGCAATCGATTGCTTAGAGGATTCGATGAACAATCCATATTAACTGATCTTTATGCTGTTGCTACTGTAGAGTTTAGAGTAGTTTTGGATCAAAACAGTTTTCTTAGTTTTCCATTTATAGATTACGGCAGAGTACATAGTCTCAGAGAAGGAGAGAAGAGCTGGGAAAATACATTTGGAACTGGCTTTGGTCTTAACTTTGCCACTGGAGCAGGAATATTTAACGTCTCATTTGCTATAGGTAAGCGAGCAGATATACCTGTCGATTTCTCTGCGACAAAAATTCACTTTGGTTATGTGAGTTTATTTTGATTGACCGTATGTTTATTGTTAACTAATTTTTTTGTTCTTTCGATTTCACAGTCTATCATTAATGTGAGAATTGTAATGTTGCTTCGCCAGCTAGAATTTCATCTTTTCTCGTCGAACAAAAGGAAACAGAAAAGAAATCTTTTCAAAGGAATTTTACTTGTTTGGACCTCTCAAATAAACCAAACAGAAAATGCTAAAATGGCTTCAATGATGCACCATTGCTTAACGTATTTACCCTTTATAGAATATCCACTTAGCTAACTCTTTGAACGAAGCTTTTTTACCATACATAAGTATACCCACTCTATAGATACGCCCAGCTAACCAGGTGAACAATATTACGAATGCAATGAGTGAAATCATAGATACGGCTATTTGCCAAATAGGAGGATCCATAGGTAACCTTGTGGGCATAACGATACTTGACAGCAAGGGTAGCATTGATCCCCAGACAGCAACTGTACTGTTAGGGGCTTGTACTACACTTACTCCAATATAAACTGCAAATACTAGTGGAAGCATGATAGGCATGGTAAGACTATTTGCTTCATTGATATCTTCTCCTACTGCAGAACCAACTGCTGCGAATAACGACGCATATGCAAAGTAACCAGCAAAGAAATAAAATAATGTAAGCGGTATGATTTTCCACCAGTTGAGTTCCGCTAACTCTGTGAGTACTTGTGCTATTTTATCTTTATTAGAGAATGCAGATTCGGCTTGTGCCTGTAATTCTGGATCTAAGTTAGGAGTGGCCATACTGCTTGCATCCAGCCCAAAGAATGTACTTCCTACAGTAAAGAGGAGAACAGATAACAACAACCAGATCGTAATCTGAGTAAGACCTACTAAGCCAACGCCAATTACTTTTCCCATCATCAATTCGAACGGCTTTACTGAAGAGATGATGACTTCTACTATTCTACTTATCTTTTCTTCCATCACTGATCTCATCACCTGCATGCCGTATATCAATATGATAAAGAACATGGCATAACCTACTATACCGCCCAATATACCTCCGACTGCACTTGTGATAGAACTTACTTTTTTATTTGACTTTACCATGTTAGGATTGATACTTATGTCGGTATCTAGATTAGATAGTAACTCTTCAGAAATTTCAAGTTCTCTCAATTTGAAGTTTCTAACTTTTTTGGAGATAGATCGTTTCAACCTCGAACTTTCATCTAGAGCTAATTGCTCATCAGAGTGAAAATTTACTACATATTTAGAAGCCGTAGGGTCGTCAAGTGGAGCTATGACTAGGATTCCATTATTTTCGCCTTTTTTGTATGCTTTTATACTTTGCGTAAAATTATCTTTTGTAAATGTGAAAGCTATATTATTGGTAGCTTTTACAGATCCTTCTAGCAAGTTGGATTGATCAATAACGACAATTTGTTTTTGATCATCGCTTTCGCTACTCATTACCAAAGTTAGTGCAGCTATGAGTACAACTATTCCTAGTGGGGCTAAGAATGTAGTAAGTAGAAATGTCTTATTTTTTACTCTAGTAGAGTACTCTCTTTTTATAATTAACCAGATTTTATTCATTGCTTTCTCCTACTTTTTTGATGAATATTTCGTTGAGGGACGGAAGTACTTCTTGATACGATTTTATCTCTATTCCGTTACTGATTAAGTTTTGGAGTAGTTCATTACCATTATGGCCTTCCGTAGCTTGTATTGTTACAGATTTATCATCATCAGATATGATTCTGAAATGGGGGCTCTTTAGATCTGAGGGCATATTACCATCAAATTCTATACGGAAGATGTTGTCCTTATATTCTTGCTGCACTTGATCTACATCACCTTCGAGTATTACTTTTCCTTGATTGATCAGCACGATACGATCACAGACCTTTTCTACTTGTTCCATTCTGTGTGTGGAAAATATAATACTAGTTCCTTGTCTATTGAGTTCCGCTTTCTCGTCTTTGATCAGATTAGTATTGATAGGATCTAGACCAGAGAAAGGCTCATCGAGTATTAGTAGCTTTGGGTTATGTACCACAGTTGCTATGAATTGAATCTTTTGTTGCATACCCTTAGAAAGTTCTTCTACTTTCTTTCCCCACCAGTCTTCTATGCCAAATTTGATAAACCAATTTTTAATTGATTCTTTGGCTTCTTTCTTATCCATTCCTTTGAGCTGAGCAAGATACAGTAGTTGTTCTCCTACTTTCATCTTCTTATATAGTCCTCTTTCCTCAGGCATATAACCCATATGCGATGAAGTCATCTCATTGATAGGTTCTCCATCTAGTAGTATCACTCCTTCGTCTGCAGCAGTGATAGAGGTGATGATCCGTATGAGAGATGATTTTCCAGCGCCGTTTGGTCCTAGCAGTCCAAAAACGATTCCTTTGGGGATATCGAAGCTAACTTGATCTACAGCAGTATGATTGTGGTACTGCTTCACCACGCTATCCAGAGATAATATGTTCATTTGTGATAATTGACTTGATTGATGGCTCTAAACTAATCATTAGAAGCAAAGGGGCTTTTATTTTTCGATTAAAAGAGTGAGAGAATCGATTAAGAGGAGAGAAATTGGAAAGTGTAGGTGGCCCTGATGCATTTTTTCATTGGATCCTTTTTTATATAATTCGATAACCTATCTTATACATTATAAGAGTTGAATAAGATATAATTTGTTAGATCATCTCAATTTTTGAAAACGAAACAGCAGTCAATTTAAAGAAAACATTAATTAGGGTATACAAATGAAACGGTCTTCTCTAGGTCCAGATGTAAACTCCGACCAACTGGACAGCCATGTGTTGCCGCTTCAAGGATTTTTCGATCCTTAGGTGTATGTTCATTTGCGAAGTGAATTAGTACTTCTAATTTTGATATACGACGAGGATCTGATGCCATAGTCTTAGTTATCTCAGCGGTAGTTCCATTTATATCTATCTTATGATTGCGTGCAGCTATTCCCATAATAGTAAGCATACAGCTACCTAGTGCCGTAGCGACAAGATCAGT
>ENA-ORDA01003925-ORDA01003925.1-marine-metagenome-genome-assembly--contig:-NODE-3925-length-10090-cov-3.065615_pt1 | contig 10090 bp, 11 predicted proteins | sample MGYA00237778_ERZ508506 | MGnify/ENA primary metagenome ERZ508506 (study PRJEB26177, sample SAMN06267891) | marine metagenome | isolation source: Monterey Bay, California, USA | place: Pacific...
ATTCTCCCAAAGGAGTCATACTTTTTTTTAAAATCATAAACTTGATTACCTTCTTTATCATATTCAGAATGTACAGTATACCTTTCTACCTTTTGCGCATTTTTATTAAATTTTATTCCTTCTTCATAATCTAGTTCTCCGTCAATTCCATAAACTGTTTTTTTTATTAATTCGTTTTTATCCGAATATTCAAATTCTTTAAACCCTCGCATCTTACCATTTAAAATGGATGGATAATATTCTTCTCGAACTAGATTTCCGTTTTCTGAATATATAAATAAAGTGGAATCTGCATATTCATTTCCCCTATAAAGTTGACCTTTCATTCTTTTACCAAAAGAGTCATATGTATATTTCGAAAAACTGAGTTTATAGAAATTATTATCCCTCCATACAAAATATTGTTTTTCGATAATATTGCCTCCCTCATCATAAATGTAATATGAAGAATCCCTAGAATACAATTTTCCATAATCCCAAAATTCTTGGAAGATTATGTTGCCATAACTATCATATCTTTTTTCATTATAATTAGATTAAGATCTAATTGATTTACTTCCATCAAATACTTCGCAAAAAATTTCAATTCCTTCATCATCGTATTTCTTTATTATTTTTCCTGATCTCATCATTGAATATATTCGAATTCCATTTTCATTATATTTAATGTGATTAGTTGCTTTTTGGAGAGCCTTCCTAAATATTATTAACTCCCTTAATATTCCATCTTCATTTACCGTATTTAAACAAAGATTGCTTTATAGTATCCTTGATATATTTAATTTGCTGTTCTTCAATTACTATGGAATTTGCTCCTTCTATTTTTTCAGAAATTACTCGATTTGCTGAATCATAATCATATCTAATTAGTAATTTTTCTTCCGTTCTTTTTTGAAGGTTTTGGATTTCAATTTCATCTACTAAATCATTCTCTCTATATTTAAAAAACTTCTTCCAAATTAATGTATCCTCTTTCCATCTTTGTTCGCTTTCTAAATTTCCAAGACTGTAAAAATTAATTATACTTTTAAAGTCAGGTAGATTGTACATTTCAGAACCAAAATCATGTCTAATTACTTTTGTCACTTCACCTTTTTTTACCAAAAAATTATAATCCCATTTTTCTAACTTTTTTAGCTGCCACCATAAGTGGTAGCCTTTTTTCTCAACCAATGGATAAATACCAAAGTCATAAAGAAAATCTGGTTTTTCTTTATGATTAGAAAAGTGCTTTGAGTAATTATAAGGAAACTGCGCAAAAAGAAAATTCGAAATAAAACAAAATAAGGCAAGAGAGAGAATGCGTTTTTTCTATTTAATAATTTTATATTTTTTTAAAACTAAACACTTCCAAATATAGAAAACAACATAATCAAAAACAATTTTATTTCTAAAATCTTATCTTCGCCCATCATTTCACTAAAAAAACATTTTACCAAAAAATGAAATACCGTAAAGAAAAAGACAGCATCGGAATCGTCAAAGTCCCTGCCGACAAATATTGGGCAGCACAAACGCAACGTTCCATAGAGAATTTTAAAATAGGTGGTCAAAAAATGCCAATCGAAATAGTTCGTGCATTTGGTATCTTGAAAAAAGCTGCTGCCAATACAAATGCAACTCTTGGAGTTTTGCCGAAGTCAAAAGCAAAATTGATTGGCAAAGTTTGCGATGAAATTTTAGCAGGGAAATTAGATGACCAATTTCCATTGGTCGTTTGGCAAACTGGTTCGGGAACACAATCCAACATGAATGTCAATGAAGTTGTGGCGAATCGAGGACATGTTTTGAATGGAGGAAAATTGATGGATGAAAAAAAATATTTGCATCCAAATGATGATGTAAATAAATCTCAATCCTCAAATGATACTTTCCCAACTGCAATGCACATTGCAGCATACAAGGTTTTAGTAGAAAATACAATTCCGGGAATTGAAACTTTGCGAAATACTTTAAATGCCAAAGCAAAAGAATATAAAAAAGTAGTTAAAATTGGTCGAACACATTTCATGGATGCAACACCTGTGACTGTTGGACAAGAATTGTCAGGTTATGTTTCGCAGCTTGATCATGGAATTGCTGCCATCAAAAATACGTTAAAACATTTATCCGAATTAGCATTAGGTGGAACTGCAGTTGGAACTGGATTGAATACACCAAAAGGATATTCAAGACATGTTGCGGGAGAAATTGCAAGGTTAACTGGACTTCCATTCATTACTGCTAAAAATAAATTTGAAGCACTTGCCGCTCACGACGCTATCGTCGAATCACATGGCGCTTTGAAAACAGTTGCTGTTTCTTTGATGAAAATCGGAAATGATATTCGAATGTTGGCTTCTGGTCCACGATGTGGAATTGGCGAGTTAATTATCCCCGCGAATGAGCCTGGTTCTTCTATCATGCCTGGAAAAGTTAACCCAACTCAATCAGAAGCACTTACTATGGCAATGGCTCAAGTTATTGGAAATGATGTGGCAATTAATGTAGGAGGAATGACTGGACATTTTGAACTAAATGTTTTTAAACCAATGATGATTTTCAATTTCCTTTTCTCAGCAAGATTAATTGGTGATGCTTGTCGTAGTTTTGACGAAAACTGTGCTCAAGGAATCGTTCCAAATTATCAGCGAATAGAAGAAAATTTACATAATTCATTGATGCTAGTAACTGCTTTGAATACTCACATCGGTTACGACAAAGCATCAACAATTGCGAAAAAAGCGTACAAAGAAGGAAAAACACTTAAAGCAGCTGCTTTGAAATTGGGATATTTAACAGAGAAAGATTTTGACGCTTGGGTAAGACCTGAGAATATGATTTAAATAAAACGATTTTTAAAAGTCGTTTCTCCATAAAATAAACAGAGCTTCTTCATTAATTTGAAGTAGCTCTGTTTTTATTTTTCAAAAAAATATGCCGTCAGCAGAGACAATGTCACACACCTTACTAAAAAAAACTCTAGCTGATAAAACTAAAAAGAGTAAAAAATTTCCTTTCCATATTTATAAAACGAATAAAAATTCTCCTATTTTTGGCGGACTGATATGAAAAAATTTTCTTAATAAAATCAATTAGAAAAATGAACTTACCTGAGAATTTAAAATACACCAAAGAGCATGAGTGGATTCGGTTGGAGGAAGATGGCACAGCATATATAGGTATAACCGATTATGCACAAGGCGAATTAGGAGAAATCGTTTATGTTGAGGTAGATACAGTAGGTGATACCGTTGACGCTGATGATATTTTTGGAACTGTTGAAGCAGTAAAAACAACTTCTGAATTATTTATGCCAATCAATGGTGAAATTTTAGAATTCAATGCAGAACTTGATGAATCGGAAGGAGATAATCCTGGACTATTAAACTCTGCTCCTTATGGCAAAGGCTGGATCGTAAAAATTAAAGTTTCAGATCCTGAACAAGTAAAGGAACTTTTAAGTGCAGCAGACTACAAAGGATTAATAAGTTAGATAATATCTTCACAATTTTTGGCTGTTTATTTTTTTAAAAAGAGTAGACAGCACACACCAAAACTGTTTCTAATTACATCCTATATAGTAAATCAACCAAAAGAGGATTGAATGTTAAGAAAATTAATTCCAGCTATACTTTGGGCAATTCTGATTTTATACTTTTCTACAAAAGGTAAAATAAATTTACCAGATTCATGGGGAAATTTATTATCCATGGACAAGATTGGCCATTTCGGGATTTATGGAATCTTTACCTTTTTATTACTCAGAGGGTTGATTTTCCCGTTTTCTAAATGGAAAGAGAAAGGAGTACAGATTGCATTAAGCATTAGCATTCTGTATGGAATTGGACTAGAAGTAATACAATATGCCTTTTTCCCTGGAAGATATTTTGAATTTTTAGATATAATTGCTAATATTATCGGTTCATTTATTGGACTACTTTTTTTTAATTTTTTAATGAAAAAACATGAATAATTTTTTGCTATTCGTTGACCTTTCAATACCGGGACTTACACTTTCGTATATTCTTCTTGGTTTGATTGCGATTCTAATCGTAGCTATCACTCTGGTGAGAACCCAGATGTCAAAAAATGCTACCTCAGGAGAGTTGACTGCAAAATTTGCAGATAAACCTAAAAAATCTCCCCTTGATGGAAGAAATAAATACGCGCCTGTAGATGTTCTACGAAAAAGCGGTACTATTTTTAATATCGGTTTAATTACTTCTCTTACACTAACTGTTTTGGCATTTAGTTGGACAAGTTTCCCAGATGAGATTTTTATTCCGGAAGATGCAATGGAGATAGATGAAGATATTGAACAAGAGCCACCTCGAACGGCTGAACCACCACCACCTCCTCCTCCTCCTCCCCCTCCAGTAATTGAAGAAGTTCCTGAGGAAGAAATCTTGGAAGAAGAAGAACCAGTTTTTTTAGATCAAAGTATTGATGAAGATGAAATACTTGACGTTCCGGATGAAGAGCCTGTGGAAGAAGAACCTGAAGTAGAAGAAGTTGTGGAGGAACCCGAAGAAGAAAAAATCTTTAAGGTAGTAGAAGATATGCCTCGTTTCCCTGGCTGTGAAGGTCAAGGAAAAAGTAAAAAAGAATTGAAAGAATGTTCCGATGCTGAGATGTTGAAATTCATCTATAGCAATATCAAATATCCTGCTGTTGCTCGTGAAAACGGAATCGAAGGTAGAGCTATTCTAAAGTTTATGGTTGACCAACAAGGAAATGTGAGTAAAGTACAAGTTCTTAGAGATCCAGGTGGAGGGACAGGTAAAGAAGCAGAACGCGTAGTGAACTTGATGAATGGTATGGGACAAAAATGGGTTCCAGGGAAGCAAAGAGGAAAACCAGTAAAAGTTTGGTTTACTCTTCCGGTAAGTTTCAAACTTCAAGGATAATTATTTTACAGATTATACAAAAAACGGTTGTTCCGAATATTTCGGAGCAACCGTTTTTCGTTTATTTTTTATTCTTTAATAAAAAAAAATTAAACTTTGATTAATATCTAAAACAGATCAGTGTTATGAAAATTTAATAATGGCAACTTTTCTGTAACCTAAGCGTTTTTATAAATATAAAATGGTTCAAAAAAAATTACCGAAATGAGGATATTACTAATTATACTTTTAGCTTTTTCTTATCCCTTATTAGCTCAAGGCCAGCCACGGAATAATGATTCTAAATTAGCTCAGCAATATTTTGCTGATGGAGAATTTGAGAAAGCTAGTGTTTTGTATAAAAGATTATTTAGTAAAAATAACAGAAATGATTATTACCTCAATCGATTCATGGACTGCATGTTATCCCTTGAGAAGTATTCAGAAGCTGAAAAAGTAATCAAAAAACAACTCAAGAAAAACCCAAAACAAGTTCAACTTTATGTTACATATGGGAATATTTATGAGAGACAATATAAAGATGATGAGGCCGTCGAACAATATGAAAAAGCAATAAAAAAAATGCCTGCTGACCGATTCTCTATTACTCGACTCGCCAACGCTTTTATCAATCTAACAAAATACGAGCTCGCAATTCAAACTTACGAGAAGGGGGCAAATATATTAAAAGATCAAAATATATTTGCCTATAACCTAGGTGATTTGTATCGTCGAAAAGGAGATACCGAAAAAATGATTTTGAATTATCTTAATAGTCTAGCTCATAATCCAAACCGATTAAATTCGATGAAAACACTTTTTCAACGCTACCTAAGTGAGGATGACTTTTTGGAATTACAAACACAACTGTACTCAAGAATTCAAGATAACGATGAGGTCGTCGCTTACCCTGAGTTATTGACTTGGGTTTTCATTCAAAAGAAAGATTATAAAAATGCTTTACGTCAAGTAAAGGCCTTAGATCGAAGATTAAAAGAAAATGGAGGACGAATTTATCGCCTTGCAGAAATTGCAGCCAATGATAAAGATTATGATGCAGCCATTGTTGCTTACAACTATATTGTTAGAGAAAAAGGAAAAATGTCAAGCTATTATATTGAATCAAAAAGAGAATCTTTAACATGCAAACGAAAAAAATTAGTTGAAGGATTTGACTATACTGACCAAGACCTAAAGACTTTAGAAGCAGAGTATCAATTTTTTTTAAATGAGTTTGGAAAAAGAAAATCGACAGCCTCTATTGTAGCAGAATTAGCTGATTTAGAAGCATTTTATTTAAATGACTTGGACAAAGCTATATTCTTATTACAAGAAATGATTGAATACAGAGGATTGAACAGATATATTTTGGCTAAAGGAAAACTGAGCTTAGCTGATTTTTACTTGATGAAAGGAGAAGTATGGGAATCTACATTGCTATACTCTCAAGTGGACAAGGAATTTAAAGATGATATACTAGGTCATGAAGCCCGTTTTCGAAATGCCAAACTTTCCTACTATTCAGGCGACTACCAATGGGCCCAAGCACAGTTCGATATTTTAAAAGCATCTACTTCGAAATTAATTGCAAATGATGCTTTAGATTTATCCATCTTTATCATGGACAATTTAGGATTGGACACGATTGCTACTCCAATTATGATGTATTCTAATGCGGAATTATTGGTTTTCCAAAATCGTTTTGAGGATGCTTTTATAAAACTAGACTCTCTGCAAACTATGTTCCCTGGACATACTTTACAGGATGATATGCTTTATCTAGAAGCTAATATTTTGGTGAAAAAACGAGAATATCAAAAAGCAGAAACTATTTATCAAAAAATAATTAATGAACATCTCGAGGAGATTCGAGCTGATAATGCCATGTTTGAGTTGGCTAACTTATATGAAAATCAATTAAATAATTTAGAAAAAGCTCAAGCTTTATACGAACGAATTTTTATTGACTTCTCAGGTAGCACCTTTGCTGTAGAATCCCGGAAAAGGTTTAGGAAACTGAGAGGTGATACGATCCAGTAATATATATTTTTGAAAAATTATATTTTAAATAATGGCGCAGAAGTTGGTACTTTTGCGCCATTATCTTTACAAAATTGAATGATGAAAAAAATATTTTACAACGTAACAATAGTAATCGAACATGCTGCTCACGACGAATGGCTTAAATGGATGACTGAAGTTCATGTTCCTGACATTATGAACACAGGAATATTCCTAGAAAGTAAAATTTGTCGATTATTAGGGAATGACGAAACGGATGGCTTAACTTATTCTTTTCAATATACAGCTCCCAACATGGAAACCTTTCAGAAATATCAAGAGCACTTTTCGCCTGCATTACAAAAAGATCACACCGATCGGTATCAAGGGAAATATATTGCCTTTCGCTCGCTAATGGAAATCAAGGAAGAGTTTTAAATCAAAAAAGAGCTATCAGGTTTAAAAATCTGATAGCTCTTTTAAATATCTAATTCTCCATGTATTCCACTAAGCTCTAAACATCCACTTTCCTAATTCTTTGAAAGTTACTTTCTTTCCATACATCAAAATTCCGACACGATATATTCTGGCAGAAAGCCAAACGAAAAATATACACGTCGCTATTAAAACAATTACCGACACTGCAATTTGCCAAGCAGGCGGGGAAAACGCTAATCTTGATGGCATCACAATCGGAGAGAATAATGGAAATATTGATGACCAAACAGCTAAGCTACTATTAGGTGATTTTACAGCTACCATCATGATATATAAAGCAAGTACAACTGGAATCGTAATTGGAATAGTCAACGCTTGACCTTCTCCTAAATCATCTCCCATTGCCGAACCAACTGCTGCAAACATAGAAGCGTATAAAAAATACCCCCCCAGAAAGTAAAGAACAAAAAGAGGAGCTATTAACCACCAATTTTGAGATTGTAACTCAGCAATTACTTGAGCAGCATAAAACTGTATATCATCAGGATCCATTCCTCCCCCTCCTGACATTCCTGCAGCTCCTTCATTCATCGCCTCAGGATCAAAACCAAAAATCAACTGAACAGAAATGCTAATGATTGGAATTAAAATTGCCCAAATTGCTACTTGCGTCAACCCTACTCCGCCGACTCCAATAATTTTTCCCATCATCAATTGAAATGGCTTTACTGACGAGATCATTACTTCCACAATTCGATTTACCTTCTCTTCCATCACCGAACGCATCACCATCATTCCGTAAATAAATACAGTTATATACATTATAAATCCCATAAATCCTCCTAATGCTGCACCAACACCAGCCTTCATTGAAGTATCCTTCTCCTCATTCAAAAGAGATCTTGGACTTAAACTAATATCTCCTTCCAAAGCCTCCAATTCTTTTTTATCTAACCCTAACTCTTTGATTTTATATTCCCTAAAAAATCGACCTAGGCTTTTTTCTATTTTCAATTTAGAATCTATATCCAACTCATTTTCGGAATAAAAATAATTAATCTCAATACTTTTATCATATAAATTCTTTACCACAGGAATCGCAATCACTCCCGAATACTTTTCATCCTCCACATCTTTTTTCAACCCCTCTAAATCTTTCTGAGGTTTTGTAAAAGTAATTGATTTTGTATTTGGAAGTTTTGATACGCTTAATACATTACCTGGATCACTTATCGCAATTTGTTTCACATCTCCATCCTCGTAAGAAAAAATAAAACCAACTACAATAAAAAATAATCCAAATGCTAAAGGAGTAAGTATCGTCGCAAGAATAAATGATCTCTTTTTCACTCGAGTCAAATATTCACGTTGTATAATGAGCCAAAGTTTATCCATACTTAAATTGTTGTATTTTTGTGATTAGAAGATGCTACTTTTCTTATAAAAATTTCATTCAAAGTAGGTAGGATTTCATTGAAAGAATGGACTTGCACATTATTTTGAAGCAAGTGACGAAGCAATGCATTTGAATCATCCTCCTCTTTTAATTGAACCGTAATAGAATGCCCTTCTTGGTTAATAATTTTTGTTTGAGCAAAAGCTTCCATTGGAAGAGCTCCATCAAAATCAATTTTAAACAAATTTTCCTTATACTGGTTTTTAACATCCTTCACTGAACCTTCAAGAACATTTTTCCCTTGATTGATCAAAACCATAAATTCACACACTTCTTCCACCTGTTCCATTCTATGTGTCGAGAAAATTATACTCGTTCCATTCTTATGTAATTCATCTATTTCATCCTTTATCAAATTAGTATTAATCGGATCCAAACCTGAAAATGGTTCATCTAATATTAGTAACCCTGGTCGATGAACAACCGTTGAAATAAATTGAATTTTCTGCTGCATTCCTTTCGACAATTCTTCCACTTTTTTACCCCACCAATCTTCGATTTCAAATTTTTCAAACCATGATTTAATTTCTCTTAAGGCGTCAGTTTTAGATAAACCTTTAAGCCGTGCTAAATAAACGAGGTGGTCACCCACTTTCATTTTTTTATACAGTCCACGTTCCTCCGGCATATAGCCAATTTTGGAAGGATGATTTTGGTTTAATTTTTCCCCATTATAAAGTACCACTCCGCTATCAGCCTGAGTGATCGTAGTAATAATTCTAATAAGGGAAGTTTTACCTGCTCCATTAGGACCTAGCATTCCAAACACACAGCCTTTAGGCATGTTAAAGCTTACCCCATCAACAGCAACATGTTTGTCGTAAGTTTTTCTTACGTTTTCTAAACTAAGAATATTCATAAATTTATCTGATCAGTTGGTTTTAAACAAATACGTTTAATAATGTGAAAATATTTTGAGCTAATTGTTTATAATTTATAATTCCAATAATATAAATTTAATCTCGAAAAGTAAATTAAATTCTATAAGTGATTTCTTTTTTCGGATAAAAAAATGGAATTTCAGTTAAGACTCCAAAGTTCTTTTTAAGCTCTGTTCTCAAAGATCCGAACTCATAGTCGACGTAATATTCCTGACCTTCCACCATAGCATCTGACGAACTCCAATCTAAACTGTTATCTCCATATTGATAAGATATTTCTACGTCATCTTTTACATAAGTGTATCCTACGAAAAGAGAGCCTAGGTCATAATCTACGAAGACTGAGCTTCCTACCGACACTCCATCGCTTTCAAAATAATAAATTTCATAATAATCATTTGAGCTTATAAAGTTTGTCATGTCATATGGGACTATAATCTTTTTCC
>ENA-ORDA01003929-ORDA01003929.1-marine-metagenome-genome-assembly--contig:-NODE-3929-length-10082-cov-5.892054_pt1 | contig 10082 bp, 10 predicted proteins | sample MGYA00237778_ERZ508506 | MGnify/ENA primary metagenome ERZ508506 (study PRJEB26177, sample SAMN06267891) | marine metagenome | isolation source: Monterey Bay, California, USA | place: Pacific...
GCCATAGACCTCATCCCAATTCCAATGGTAGGTGCTCAAAGCCCCTATACTGCATTTTGCTTATCGCATGAAAACGGCTCTAGAATTGGACTAGGAGTGCACGCTGGATCTGGACTAGAAAAATGGGAAGAGCAAATACAAGGGTTTTATGACTCATTGGATTCCCTTCCGGCTGCGGAGGATATTGTAGAAGATGATTTATTAAACGGCGTGGTCATGCGGGCATGGTCGCACTATCTAGATTTGGAAATACAAGACTGTTTAACGCGCAGTAATCGTTCCTTCGCTACACTCGGGGGTGATTCCGTTGCCTTAGTAATAATGTGCTCAGAGATACAAAAAGAGCTTTCTATGGAGGGCAACCAACAGGTAATGTCCAAAATCTTTGCTCGAGGCACTTCGATAACAATACATGAAATGATCAAAATCTATAAACAATGAAAGTCTCATTTCTTTACGGAACAACCTTCACGCGACTGTTAAGGTATCCAATTAAATTTGGCAGAAACATGAGCTTTGGAGGTTGGTTTAAGCTGGTTCTATTTGTTCCAATAGGCTTGTTAAACTCTATTTTAGCAATCCCTGATTTTTTCTATAAAGGTCGGCGTCCAAAACAAATGATTTTCATTGTCGGGCACTATCGCTCTGGAACGACCCATTTACACAATCTCATTGAAGCTGCTGGAGATTTAATCGCACCAACGACATATGAATGTGCTATGCCCGCACATTTTCTTTTTACAAACTCTTGGCTTAAGCCGATTATCTCGTTGTTTACTCCGAATCAACGACTTTTTGATACAATGAAGATGAGCGTTAACACACCGCAAGAAGATGAACTTGCGATGGCTAGCTACTGTGCCGCAACGCCATATCTATCAATAACATTTCCGTTCGATGATGAATACTTTAAGTCCTGTATTTCGTTAAAATCATTACCACAGAAAGACATCGATGACTGGAAAGCTGTTCACTTAAGGTTTGTGCTGAAACTTGGAAGAAAAACGCAGGGAAAAAAAGGCTTAATATTAAAATCTCCTGGTCACACATCAAGGATAAAAACGCTTTTAGAACTATACCCTGATGCTAAATTTATACATATTCATAGAGATCCGAGACCCGTTGTTAAATCCAGCTTAAACCTCTACACGGTCTGGTATGAAATGCAATCGTTTGGTGATGTCTCGAGGCTCAAAGAGAACAAAGAGAATACTTTGCTCGAAACCTATAAAACGTTGGAGGCCGGATGGGAAGAGGAGTGCGCCTTGATACCTGAAAAAAATCGGATCGAAGTCTCTTTTAATGAGTTAAATGCAGAACCGAAATCTACAATTGAAGCAATATTTAAACAACTAGATATAACAGGGTTTTCAGAAGGAAAGCTTAACAAATACCTTAACTCCGTTAAAAGCCATGTCCCCGGGTCTTACCCGGATCTAAGTGAAGATTTAATTAAAAAAACTAACCACCATCTTGACGCGTACATTCGTAAATACGGCTATTAAAAACCTCTTGGAGATTTCCTTATTCGGGCAGTTAAACCCCGGAATACCACTATACATGTATAGACCGCAGTAGCTATTACAGAAACGATAACATACTGGAAATCAAACAACCCAATGTAATTCATCACAAGGCTTGATGCTATTAAGTTAAAAACCCACATTGACCATGCGTATCGTTTTCCTTCCTGAATTAACCCAAGAATAATCGTACCTAAGACAACAAAAACAACAAAAACAGTTCCCGATACAATTGTGAGCTGCTCCTGTATTGCTATAAACGATAAAAGCTGCATGTAAAGTAAAAACGAGGCTAAATTCAATAATGGGTCGTTATTTAATTTCGCATTCGGTCGTGGAGATTTTAAGAACGGTAGAATATTTACCAGAATCGGACTGCCAGTAGAAAAGCTTTTTCTTAGCCCTAATTTAACCGGGACCTCTTCAAGCTCTTGTTGGTGAGTACCGTATATCCTATCCCATATGCTAAATGTCCCTCCGCAGTTTTTATTCAAGTACTCACGGTTGACTCCGTGATGCACCTTGTGAAGAGATGGCGTAATGAAAACCTTTTCCATCCATTTCGGATGTTTAATGACATCATTGTGATTATAGAACTGGACGAAATAATGAATGGACGAAACTAAAACAAAAACCTCAACAGGAATTCCAAGGAAAACTAGTGGTAGAAAAAATGGCAACGAGGAAATTGAAGAAAACCATGAGTTTCTTATTCCCAGCGAAGAATTAAAATGTTCTCCTTGATGATGTACCTCGTGTATATACCATAGAAGCGGTATTTTATGATGTAGGTTGTGTAGCCAATAGAATTGGTGATCCCATAAAATAAAAGCAATCAAAACTACCCAAAACAATCCAAGGTAGTCTGTTAATTGGTAGGGTATTAGAGTTGCCATATAATAATATCCTAAAACCTCTAAGCCTCTACCAAGCCAAAGCAAAATTTGGCCCGAATTTAAATTCATGGTTATCTCTGACCATGGAATAGGTTTGTTGAGCGCTTTAAGAATGAGTAGCTCGATAGCAACCAACAGCAGTAATAAGGCTGGACCAATGAAAATAGACATAGGGTAATTTATTTACTCTTAAATGCGCCAATAGCGTCTTTAGCTTCCTTACTTAAGATCAACTCCCCGCTGATCGCGGCACGCTCCGCCAACAATTGGTCCCAGTGCTCCGTACCTTCCCAAAAGACTTTCTTAAGCCCGCGCATTGCCGGGACAGATTTAGTCAATAATCGGCCCGCTAATGCTTCAATAGCCGCATCCATGGCCGCTGCATCTTCAAAAATATCATTGTACAACCCACGCTGGAACGCCCACTCCGCAGAGCGCCATTCGGTAGCATTTATTGCCAAATCCGACATGCCGGATAACCCAAGCTTGCGCTCACACGCAGGGCCCACTACGAATGGTCCTATGCCTACCGCCAGCTCGCTTAGCTTGACCGCGGCGTGCTTGGTGGCGTAACAATAATCTACAGAAGAAGCGAGACCTACACCACCGCCGACAGCCTTGCCTTGAACACGGCCGATAATGAGCTTCGGACACTTGCGCATGGCATTAATGACGTTGGCAAAGCCGCTAAAAAAGACCTTTCCAGTATCTAAATCTTCGATGGCAATGAGTTCATCAAAGCTGGCACCAGCACAAAAGGCACGCTCGCCCGCACTCTTCACAAGGATGAGTTTTACGGCGTCGTTTTCCCCCAATTCCGTAATGGTATTGGCCAATTTCGCAAGGACCTTGCCGGGTAAAGAATTGGACAATGGGTGGAAAAATTCTACCGTCGCTAAACCGCGATCGTCAATGGCAATATTCACACCGCCTTGGTTCACTGCTTCGTTCATAGGTTATAGTATTTGGGTATTGTGTTCTGCTGAATATTCATCAGCGCTGGTCTAGTTTCTTCACCATGGTCAAGATAGTCGTTACGGCCACCACCTCATCGGTATCGTCGTAGACTTCCACGTAGTATTTCACGATGCCTTTTGCTACATCATCCTCACTACGCTTCTCTTGATCGATCTTTTCTTTTACGGTCAATTTCACCCCAATGGTCGACCCTGGATAAACGGGCTTAGTGAATCGGCATTCATCGATACCGTAGTTCAACAACACCGGGCCTTTTTTCGCCTCAACGAACAAACCTGCCGCCTTGCTCAAGATGAAATATCCGTGTGCCACTCGACCTTCGAAGATGGTTCCTTCTAAAGAAGTAGCGTCCATGTGCGCGTAGAAGTTGTCGCCGCTCACATTAGCAAAGTTCGTGATGTCGGTTTCCGTAACTGTATGCTTCGCCGTGTACACCGTCGAACCAATTTCTAGTTCTTCAAAGTGCTGACGGAATACGTGCGGCACAGCCTCTGGGCGCGTTGCCCCAGGCTGGTATTGTTGTGTAATTGCCGTAATATCGTCCGGGTGGCCTTGGATGGCCGTGCGGTGCAGATAGTGCATAACACCTCTTTTACCGCCCATCTCTTCACCGCCGCCAGCGCGTCCCGGACCGCCGTGTTTCATCAGCGGCATCGGCGAACCGTGCCCAGTACTTTCCTTTGCCATCTTCTCGTTGATGATGTGGATACGTCCATTGTATGCCGCAGCTTCAGTTGTAAATGCAACGATATCTGAAGTGTTCTTGCTCGCAAACGAGGTAACTAAAGAACCACGCCCCATTGCGGTAAGCTGAACAGCTTCATCAATAGTCTTGTAAGGCATCAACGTACTCACAGGTCCAAAAGGCTCTACCTCATGAACTTTCGTTTTGGCAAATGGATCGCTGTTGACAAACAGTTTAGGCGTGTAGAACGCGCCAGCATCCGTCGCACCAACGATATCAAGATCTGGATTAAAGACCAATTCCTGTTCGGCCATCAGCTTGTTCATCTCCGCCTCTACACGACCAATCTGCTCGTGGGTCGCCAAAGCGCCCATCCGCACACTCTCGGCCTGAGGATCGCCAATAACGGTTTTTTGCAGACGCGCTATTACGGCTTCTTGGACCGCCGGTAACAGATGTTCCGGTACCATGGCACGGCGAATGGCTGTACATTTTTGACCCGCTTTCACGGTCATTTCGTTCGCTAATTCACGCACAAATAGAGCAAATTCTGCATCTTCCGGCTTTACGTCTGGACCCAGTACCGAAGCATTCAAGCTATCTGCTTCGAGGTTGAACGGTACCGAACGCTCGTTCATATGAGGAAGTCCGCGCAACACTTGTCCGGTAGCTGCGGAACCCGTGAAGGTCACGATATCTTGGAAATCTACGTGATCAAGAATGCCGCGTCCCTTACCGCTCACGAGTTGCAGGGCGCCTTCCGGCAAAATACCGCTGTCGATGATGGCCTTGACCATCGCTTCAGTCAGGTAGGAGGTATATTCCGACGGCTTCACTACAGCGGGAACACCCGCCATCAAATTCACCGCAATTTTCTCGAGCATTCCCCAAATAGGGAAGTTGAAGGCATTGATATGAACAGCTACCCCGTGGCGCGGCACCATAATGTGGTGACCGATGAACGTGCCCTCTTTCGACAATCGGGCGAGATCTCCATCGACGTAATACGGAAGGTCGGGAAATTGACGTCTAAGCGACGCATTGGCAAATAGGTTGCCGATTCCTCCTTCTATATCTATCCAGCTGTCCACCTTGGTCGCCCCGGTCGCCCAACTCACATCATAGAATTGGCGTTTAATAGACGTTAAATGCAGTGCCAGTGCCTTGAGCATGCGGCCGCGCTCCTGAAAAGTCATCTTGCGCAGGGCAGGACCTCCAACGTTGCGGGCATAGTCTAAAATGGCTTTATAATCCAATCCTTCTGAGCTCACCGTGGCAATTTCTGCCCCCGTGATCGCATGGCGCGCCGTGTATTCCGCACCGCTGCCTGCCTCCCAGTTTCCAAGGATGTAATTCTTAACTGTGTTCATCTATTTGTGTGTTTGATAGGTTCCTGTATGTTCTGGTCTACCCGATTCCAATTCCTGGAGCGGCTCCACCTCTTTCAAGGTATCTTGGCATTGCTTCGGAAGCTCCATGTACAATTTCGTTCCCTCCGTCTTCCACTCGAGCATTTCATCGGTGACCTGCTTAACCACCTTTCCGGGGTTGCCTACGAAGATGCTCCTTGGCGGAATGACCGTATTCTGTGGGACAAAAGCCAATGCGCCCACAATAGAGCCATCACCCACCTCAACATTGTCCATGACCACGGCATTCATCCCGATGAGCACATTCTCACCCAGCGTCCCGCCGTGAATAATCGCCCCATGCCCTACATGCGCCATCTTCTTGAGGCGCGTTTCGGTTTTGGGGAACATGTGTACGGTACAATTCTCTTGCACATTCACGCCCTCCTCGAGCACAATCCTGCCCCAGTCGCCGCGGAGTACTGCTCCGGGCCCGATGTAACAATGCGGCCCAACGATCACATCGCCCGTCACATTCGCTTGGGGATGTACGAAGGCCGTAGGATGTACTACAGGAATGAAATCAAGGAATTGGTATATAGCCATCTTATGCGCGTTCTAAAATGGTGGCATAGCCCTGACCAACGCCAATACACATGCTCACCAAGGCATATTTCTTACCGGTCTCCTGCAACTCTAGGGCTGCCGAATGAAGGATGCGACCGCCCGTCACCCCAAGTGGATGACCCAATGCAATAGCACCACCGTTCGGGTTAATACGCTCGTCGTTATCCGCCAAACCTAGCTCGCGCGTACAGGCCAAAACCTGCGCCGCAAAAGCCTCATTAAGCTCGATAATATCCATATCGTCCAAAGTCAATCCAGCTTTGGCCAATGCCTTCTTCGAAGCCTCCACCGGGCCAATGCCCATAATGCGTGGCTCCACCCCAGCAACCGCTGAGCTCACCACACGTGCCAAAGGCTTCAATCCGTGCTTCTCCACCGCTTCTCCACTGGCCATAAGTAAAGCCACTGCACCGTCGTTCAATCCCGAGCTATTGCCCGCAGTTACCGAACCGTCCTTTTTAAACGCTGCTCTTAAACTGCCGAGGGCTTCAAGGGTAGTATTCGGCTTCATGAATTCATCATTCGTGAAGACGATTGGATCTTTCTTGCGCTGTGGGATCTCTACTGCGAATGTCTCAAGATCAAATCGCGCGCGCTCTTGCGCTCGAGCTGCTTTCTGCTGCGACCAAAGGGCAAAAGCATCTTGATCTTCACGACTAATGCCAAACTGCTCCACGAGGTTCTCTGCGGTCTCACCCATGGCATGAGTGCCGTAGAGCTCCTTCATTTTAGGGTTCACAAAGCGCCAACCAAAAGAGCTGTCGTACATCTTACTGTCTGTACCGTAGGCACTCTGAGGCTTGCTCATGACATAAGGACCACGGCTCATGTTTTCCACGCCTCCAGCGATGAATAGATCGCCGTCTCCCGCCATGATGGCGCGGTGGGTATGAATGGCTGCGCTCATTCCAGAAGCACACAAACGGTTGACTGTTTCACCGGGAACGCTCCAAGGAAGACCTGCTAAAAGAGCTGCCATACGAGCCACATTTCTGTTGTCTTCACCTGCTTGGTTAGCACATCCTAGGATGACGTCGTCAATAGCGGCAGCGTCTAAATCTGGATTCTTTTCCATGAGTTTGGCGATAGTCATCGCTGCCAAATCATCAGTTCGAACAGCTGCTAAGGTGCCTTTAAATTTTCCAATAGGCGTTCGAACGCCGTCTACGATATAGGTTTGTTTCATAGGTTCCATTCTTTCGAAGTGCGGTATACGGTTCCTTTGAACCACGCTACGCGCACTCCCTCAGGATTTGTGATGTCTATTTGATACAGCCCTGTTTTATGCGTTTCATTCAACAGGGATGCAGTTGCAGTAAGTTCTTCCCCTGCGCGAACCGCTTGTAGGTGGTTTATGCTGGTTTCAATAGAAAGACTTTGTCTCCCTCCTCCATTTGCCGCGAAGGCCAGCGCTGAATCTGCTAAGGCGTAGGAAATGCCACCGTGGGCGATATGAAACCCGTTCGTCATTTCATCTCTTACGATCATTTTAAGGACCGCCTGGCCATGCGCATTAGACACTACGCGAATACCCAGCCATTGGCTAAAAGCATCGTTTTCCATCATGTGGCCTACTATTTTACTCGCTTGATCCATGCTATGCGTCGCTTTCTGTTTTGTCTTGGAGGACTGCCATTTCCATCGCTTCGATAGCGCAATCCAACAAGAAAAGAACATTGCCCTTTGCTTCTTCGGTTGTCGTGTTGTTTTCTACTGTGTAGAGGTATAATTCACTCAAGGTGTTTGGCGAACTACTCAATTTAATAAGCGCAGAAATATCCAGTCCATGCTCCTCTTGGTGAGATTCATAGACCTCCATTTTCTCTTCAATAACATTTTGCCATTTCTCATTGCTAAGCATGGTCAACCGCCAGCCCATTTTCTGAAAGGACCATTTTAATAACAGCACCGATTTCAACATCCAACTGTGCGTGCCATCTTCTAAGCCGTCATCGGCCTCCATCAAGGTACCCATAATGTAGGGTTGCTGCTCCAACAAGTCCATGAAGTTCTGCTGGTATACGTTGTCTGTCCAGCCCTCTACTTCCATCATTGAATCTTTAAGGCTCACTGCCCCGGCGTTTTGAGATGTATTCATGTGTACGAATTTAAGCATAAAAAAACCCCGAGCGTTTCCACTCGAGGCATTCCAACTAACACATCAAAATATGGACGACGCCACATTAACTCTTAATTTAAAACAGAACTCATTTTTAATCCGTGACTCATATCACGACCATGGTTCCTGCGATTATTTATTTGATTTAATCATTATTCGGTGTGGAATACCGTCTTCGAGAAACTCCTCGCCTTGAGCTACATAGCCCAAACGACCATACCATTGAAGCAGGTACGATTGTGCCATAATAACCACGTCGCGCTCGTACTCAAATAAATCCCATGCCCATTCTTCAGCGCGGACCATGAGTTCAATACCCAATTCCTTTCCTCGCGAAGATTTCTCAACCACTACTCGACCAATACTCAGCTGAGGATAGGCTGTTCCCGGAGGCAAGATGCGCACATAGGCTGCCACAGCACCTTCTTTATCTTTTGCATATAGATGATAACTGGATTGGTCTTGATTGTCTAAATCCAGATACACGCAATCCTGTTCAACGACGAATATATCTGATCGCAAGCGGAGTATTGCGTAGAGGTCTTGTTTTGGTAGCGTTTCAAAGGAGTGTCTAAACCACTGCATATTGGTTTCGTTTTTGAATGAGTTGATGGTAGACTAGGGCCGCTAAAAACTGAACCCCAAGTAAGGTCGCTATGGTGCCCGCAATAGAGGTGTCCAGCCAACGACTGCAACCATATCCTCCTAAAGCAGCAAGAAGCGCAATAGCAGCAGCACCCAAAAGAAGGTGGTATAGTTTCTCCACCAAAAGATAAGCTGTTGCAGCGGGAACTACGAGCAAGGCCACCACAAGTATGGCGCCTACACTTTCAAAACTCACGACAGTAGCAAAACTCACCATCGCCATTAAGCTGAGGTTCCAAGCCGCTACGCCGATACCAAGGACTGCTGCATAATCTTCATTGAAACTGGACATTTTCAGTCCTTTAAAGCCCGTAAATGTGTAGGTCAAAACTGCGAGAAGGAGCAACCCAGAAGACCAAAGGGCAATTGGTCCCATGTTGAGATCACCGAACGACCATGTGTTAAAGGGCACATAGGCAATCTCGCCGTACAGCACGCATTCTTGATCTAAATCCACGCTATCACTCCAAAAGGTGATCAGTATAACCCCTAGAGCGAACAGCGTAGTAAACGTCATGCCAATACTGGCATCGCTTTGAACCTTTAGTTTTTTACGTAATAATTCGATAATAATAGTAGCTAAAACACCTACTGACGCTGCGCCTAAGAACATCCACAGTGAAGCACGACTTTGGCTCAACCAATACGCAACGGCAATACCTGGCAGCACAGCATGCGAGATCGCATCACCTACCATGGTCATTTTACGCAGCACGAGAAAAGCGCCGAGTAGCGCACAAGACACTGCGGTAAAAACCGCCGTTAATGCTATTGCAAGGGTTGGGCTCATTTACGTAAACGTTGCGCTAAAGGAAGCCTGTAGCTCACGCCTGTCCCAAAGAAAAGACCGCTAGTATTGAGCTGGGTGTTCACATACGGGCTGAGGTCAAATCCAGCGTAAATATCTAATTGAAGATCGTTTGACAACAGCTTGGTGAACCCGCCATCAAAATAAGGGGTGCCGAACAGTTGCTGTCCCTGTACCTGCCAATTGCTAAAATATTCTGCATAGAGCCCATAATCATCTCCTAAATCATACCCGATTGCTAAAGAGAACATTCCACCGTCCACGAAGCCATTAGTTCCGTTCATACCGCCAGAAATCCCAATATTACTTGCAATACCGAGCCGTGGAGTCAATTCTTTTTCCATCATCAATCGCTGCTCATGGAAGATTTGTTCGGGATAAACGGAGGCATAATCACCTGCAGAAACCCAAGAATTTGAGATGTGGCTAAGCCAGGTCGTTTGTGGCAATAC
>ENA-ORDA01003930-ORDA01003930.1-marine-metagenome-genome-assembly--contig:-NODE-3930-length-10077-cov-2.893400_pt1 | contig 10077 bp, 6 predicted proteins | sample MGYA00237778_ERZ508506 | MGnify/ENA primary metagenome ERZ508506 (study PRJEB26177, sample SAMN06267891) | marine metagenome | isolation source: Monterey Bay, California, USA | place: Pacific...
AGCAAATTGGTGCAGGTGAAATGGAACTTTTTGCAAAATATACAAAAATTGCTGATTTCCAAACTGATGTGTTGAACTTAAACGCTGGTCGTACAGCAAGTGGTAATTCTGAGGATCTAAGTGCAACAATTGGTTACTACTTTGGTGATTACAGTGTTAGTATTTATGGTAAAAACCTTACTGATGAGCAAGTTGAATGGCCTGTTCTTCTTGGTGGAAGTCCGACTTCTGGAGTTCTATTTGCCGCTGGTACAATCACAAGAGGAAGACATATTGGTATTGAATTCACTGCTGAATTCTAAAAAAACATTAATATTGTTTAACTAAAGGGCTAGTTTTTTAACTGGCCCTTTTTTTATTCCCAATAATCCATATAAATTAATAATTTCCTTATAAATTTTTCAACAATAAAATTGACTTATAAAGTTATTTATTTTTAAATGTCAGGGAATTTTAGCCATATTCTTATATGAGTCTTTAATAATAATAATAATAATGGGAGGACTTAAAATGAAAATTTTTAAGTATATTTTTGTGGGCTTTGCTTTTTTAGCTCTTTTACTAACAACTAATAACAATCTTGCTTTTGCTCAAGAAGAAAAAAGTTCACTTCAGATTGAAGAAATTATTGTTACTGCGCAAAAAAGAGAGCAGTCCGCGCAGGATGTTCCAATTTCGATAACAGCTATGGGCGAAGAGCTTCTTAGTTCAACAATAAGGAATCTTGCAGATATAACTGGGTATGCCCCTAATGTTGTCCTCGGAGGAGAAGGCCGAAGAGGTGGTGCTAGCTCTATTCAAATTAGAGGTATTGCTGCTGCTACTAATACAGATAACACTTTTGATTCGCCTATTGCGGTAAATATTGATGGTATATATCTTGGCCAAAATGCGGGTTCTTTATTAGATAATTTTGATATGGAAAGAATTGAAATTTTAAGAGGTCCACAAGGTACTTTATTTGGTAAAAATACTGTTGGTGGTGTTGTTAATGTAATTAGAACACGCCCAACTGGAGAATTTGGCGCTAAAGTTCAAGCAACTTTTGGTGAGGATGGGCGTCAAGAATTTAGGACAGTAGTAAATACCTCTTTGTCAGAAACCGTAGCAGCTAAGTTTTTTGCTACATCTGTTCAAAGTGATGGCTGGATTCCAAATAAAACTATCGGTGGAAACAATGGTGAAGAAGATTATCAAGCTTTTGGAGCGACATTCTTATTTACTCCAAATGAAAAATTTGAAGCTCTTCTAACTATCGAAACAATGGATGATCAAAGTGCACTTCAAGCATATAATCAAAACTTTAATGTTGCACCTGGTGTGATCCCTCCACCTCCTCCTGGTCCTAATCAAACTGACTTTAGTGGTGGACTTTTATCTTGTGCTATTTATCCTGACTCATGCCGTACATCACCTAATCAGCTTCCATATGCTGAAAATGATACACAACATGATGCTTCAGTTGAAACTGATGCAATAACTTTAAACATGAAATATGAATTAAACGATAGTTTAACGCTTACATATATTATGGGTCATAGAGATGTTAAAGAAGATAGAATTTATGATTATGATGGATCATCAGCTCCTTTCATAACTATTGAAAGATGGAATGAGTATGATCAAACAAGTCATGAAATACGTTTAGATGGTTCTTACGATAATGTGCAGTTCACTGCTGGTTTATACATGTTTGAAAAAGAGTTTGAACAAGACTGGGCAACAGGTGGTACATTTTGGGGTGTCCTTTTTGGAGCCGCTTTATCAGCTCCTGGTCAATGGGAAGCCTGCCAAGCATTTGATGGAAGGTATTCAGTTCAGTGTGATGTAACTATTCCGGCGTATCCTGAAAACGGTACTCTTTACCAAATTCTTTATGCTACTCAAAAAACAGAATCTATAGCTGCATATGCTCAAGCTGATTGGTCTGTTACCGACAGGTTAATTTTAACCACTGGTGTTAGATGGACTGAAGAAGAAAAGCATTTCATTGGTGGACAAGCTTATTTAGCTGCTCATGATATTGGTGGTGGAAGAAATTTTGCTGACTATGCTGATCTTGAAAATACTTGGGATAATACATCTGTTAAAGTTGGCCTGACTTACGACCTTAACAGTGACTCAATAGTTTATGCATCTTATACTGAAGGTTTCCATTCAGGTGGTTATTATGCTGTTGTTCAAAATACCAGCAATATGAGGCAAAACGCATATGATCCAGAATTTTCTGAAAGTATTGAAATTGGATATAAAGCATTATTAATGAATAAAAGAGTTCAACTGAATCTAAATTATTTCTTAAATGACTTTATGAATAAACAAGAAGAATCGACCCAACAAGATCCAACAACAAAAACAGTTGCATCTTTTTGGTCAAATGTTGCTAATGCTGAATATGAAGGCTTTGAGCTTGATGCACAAATTCTTGTTAATCAATATTTTAGAATGTTCTTTAATTATGGAACTCTTGATGCAACATATGAAGGATTCGTTACAGATATTGATGAAAGTGATGGTGTTATTAAGCTTGAAAATGCTGACTTCTTAACACCTAGATTTGCACCTGAAGAGTCTTATGGTATTGGAGGAACATTATCAATTCCAGCAGGTCAAGGAACTGTAGATGTTTTTGCTAAGTTCTCAAGAATAGGAGAATTTGAAACAAATCTTCTTAATTCAGACCTAGGTAGAGCTCCAGAAACTGATAACGTAAATGCTTCAATAGGTTATTATCAAGATAACTGGTCTATTGTTGCTTATGGTCAAAATCTAACAGATGAACAATATGAAGTTGTTGATCCAATTATGCCATTATTCGCAGTTGGAACTATCAATGAAGGTCGTAGATTTGGAGTTGAGCTATCCGCTAGATTCTAAATCTTCAATTCATAGATAGAAAATATAATTAAAAGGGCTGTAATTTTATGGCCCTTTTTTTATTTCAAATTTTTTTTAATATTTGTTTACAATTATTTATTAATTAAAAAGTGTTGATAAATTTAAAAAATTATAGTCAAATTTAATAGTAATTATTTACTAAAACAAAAAAAATAATAAAAAGGGGATAATTAATGATTATATTAAATCGTTTAATGATGAGTTTAGTAACGCTAAGTTTACTAACTTTTACTAGTTTTTCAACAGTTTCAGCTCAGGAAAGCGAAGGTGTATCTAGCCTTGGAATTGAGGAAATAATTGTTACAGCAAGAAAGAGAGAGGAATCACTTCAAGATGTTCCAATCGCCATAACTGCAGTAACTGAACAACTACAAGATGCAACAATTAGAAATATTGCTGATTTGAGTGCCTTTGCACCAAATGTTATTATTGGTGAAACTTCAGTTAGAGCTCGTGGTTCAGCTATTACACTTAGAGGTATTAATTCAAGTGAATCAGATAAATCATTAGATCCTAAAATTTTAGTTGAACTTGATGGAGTTGCTATAGGAACTAACTCTGGACAAATAATAGAAAATTTTGATTTAGAAAGAATTGAGATACTTAGAGGACCTCAAGGGACATTATTTGGTAAAAATACAAACGGTGGTGTTATCAGGGTGATGCGATCACGACCTACTGGAGAATTTGGTGGTAAAGTAGAAATGACAATTGGTGATAATGGTCAAGAGGAGTTTAGAGCCTTAATCAATACACCTATTGTAGAAGATATTCTTGCGTTAAAAGTATTTGGAACCACAATTAAAAATGATGGTCATATATATAATACATTCTTAAAAGTTGATGGGCCTAAAAAAGATTATACAAATTATGGTGCAACTTTCCTTTTTACACCTAATGATAAATTTGAAGCCCTTCTTACTATTGAGCAATATGACGACGGAAGTGATGTTGGGGCTTGGACAAATGAAAATGACGACTCAACGTTAATTTGTAACCTTTATGATCCTTCAAGAGGTGTTCCTGCATTAATAGCAAAATATAATCCTGGTGGGTATTCAACATGTAAAAGTACAGCAGGTCTAGGGCCTACTGAAAATGCCACAAATGATCATAATCCTGGTCAATTTGATACTGATGCATATACGCTAAATATGACATATGATTTAAGCGATAGTATGACGTTAACATATGTTGGTGCTTACCGTGAGGAAGGTGAGCAAACAACCTGGGAGTATGATAGCTCACCTATGCCATGGATATGGATTGATGCGTTCAATGCTTACGAACAAGAAAGTCATGAGGTTCGCTTGGAAATTATTACTGATAAAGCCAATATTACAACTGGAGCATATTTCTGGGATAGTACTTACAGACAAGACTGGGTTACAAGAGGATCATTTTGGTCAACACTAGTTGCTCCCGAACTATATCCAATTTGTGAACAATTTGGTCTCGGAGCTATACGTTGTGAACCAGGTCTAGGTGCAACTTTAGGAGAAAACTATGCTCAAAAATTGCTTCAGACTCAAAATACTGAGTCAAAAGCGATTTTTGCTAATATAGATTATCAACTTAATGAAAAGTTAATGCTAACTGGTGGATTAAGATATACTGAAGAAGAAAAAGAATTTACCGGTGGGCAATCTTACCTCACAACTCTTGAGAGAGCTTATATAAATAACTTTGAAAGTATTGGTCTTCCCGGGGAAGTTGGGGTTGCAACTTTAACTAAAAAGTATGATGAGATTTCTGGTGTAGTGGGATTATCTTATCAATATACCGAAGATATTATGTTTTACGCGACTTATAAAGAAGGTTTCCAAAGTGGAGGTTTCTTTGGTCGTAACCAAAATGTTGCAGACTTTAAAAATACTTATGACCCCGAATATGCAAAAACACTTGAGCTTGGAATGAAAAGTTTATTAATGGATAAAAGAGTACAGTTAAATATTGCTGCATTCAGAAATGACTTTGAAGATAAGCAAGAGGATACTATTAAATTAGATCCTTCCACTAAGACAGTTGTAACGGTTATTGATAATGTTGCAGGTGTTTTGTATCAAGGACTTGAAATCGAATCACGATTCCTAGTTAGTGAGAGCTTTGAAGCTTTTGTAAATGTAGGGCTCCTTGATGCTGAATATGATGGTTTTATTGCTGATCTCGATGGTGCTAATGCTGAAGGATTAGTAGAGCCAACAAATAACGATTATCTTACACCAAAATATGCACCTGAGATGACTGCATCCTTTGGTGGTACCTTTACTACGGAGTTAGGTGACGGTGAGCTGCAACTTTTCGCTAAATATAGCTTTGTTGATGAATTGTACTCAATTACTGATAATAGAGATGTTGGTAAGATTCCTTCTACCGAAAAGATTGATGCTTCTATAACTTTCCTAAAAGATAGTTATAAGATCAGTCTCTTTGGAAGAAATCTTACAGATGAAATTACAAGTCCTGTAAGAGATATATCTAGCCTTATGATTTTTGGCTCTCCTTCTGTAGGAACAGTTTATGGAATTACATTGTCAGCTAATTTCTAAACTTAAAAAATAATTTTTTAAAAGGGCTATACTTGTATAGCCCTTTTTTATTATCTAATTTATAATAAATTTTAACTAAAGAGGAGAAAGTTATGGAAGAGATGTCTCAAAATCCTGATGAAAAAACTCTAGATTATATTTTTAATCAAACAATGCTTAGAATTAAAGATCCTGAAAAATCATTAGATTTTTATACTCGGATTCTGGGGATGACTATCCTTAAAAAATTAGATTTTCCAGATTATAATTTTTCTTTATATTTTTTATCATATCATAGAGCTGAGGATGGTCCTGTTCCAGAAAACAAACAAGACAGATTTGCCTATGCATTAAATCAAAAAGCTGTTCTTGAATTAACTCATAATTGGGGAACAGAAAATGATGATAGTTTTTCTCATCATGATGGAAATTCAGATCCTAGAGGTTTTGGCCATATAGGTATTACCGTTCCAGATGTTTATGAAGCGTGTGAAAGATTTCACTCTTTGGGTGTAGAATTTCAGAAAAAACCCGATGATGGAAATATGAAGGGATTAGCTTTTATAAAAGACCCTGATGGATATTGGATTGAAATTTTATCTTCCAAAGGTTTAGCAAGCACAATATAAGGTATTAAAAAGGAGAAGTTATGTCAGTACTAGATTTATTTAAACTTGAAGGTCATGTAGCAGTTGTAACTGGTGCTGGGAAAGGAATAGGTAAAGGAATTGCTATTGCGCTAGCAGAGGCTGGAGCAGCCATTGTGCTTGCTTCTAGAAGTGAGAACGAACTTAAAAAAGTAGCAGAAGAAATAGAAGGCTTTGGAGGAAAAGCATTGGTAGTACCAACAGATGTTACTGATATAAAATCAATGGAAAATCTTGGTCAAATGGCTGTTGATAAATTTGGTAAACTTTCAATATGGGTTAATAATGCAGGAGGTCTTCCAGATGGAACACCGCGTTACTTAACAAGAACCTCACCGGAACAATTTAATGCCCAACTTGATCTAAACATAAAAGCCGCTTGGTCTGGATGTGTTGTTGCAGCAAGCCATATGAGTAGTAATGGAGGGTCAATAATTAATATATCATCAACTTCATCAAAAAATATGGGTCCTAATATAAAAAATGGGCCTTATGGAGCATCAAAGGCAGCAATAAATAGTTTAACATCGACATTCTCACTTGAACTAGCACCTCATATAAGGGTTAATGCAGTTGCACCTGGTCCAATACCAACAGAGAACTTTATTGACTCTATGAATATGGATTCACCTGAAAAGGAAGAACAATTAAAAAAACAAATAAATATTCCTCTAAGAAGGTGGGGTAAACCAGAAGATATTGGAGCTGCTGTTGTTTTTATGGCTTCTCCATCATCTGGATGGATAACTGGCCAATGTTTGTTTGTTTCTGGAGGACTTTAAAAGCTTTTAGGAAGCTCTAGCTTCACAATTAAGCCATTAGGATTAGAGTCTAGTAAGCTGATTTTACCATTATGGAATTTTATACTAGAGCTTACTAAGCTTAAGCCTAATCCCGTTCCTTGAGTATTTCTACTTGTATCCAGCCTAGTAAACCTCTCTAAAACTCTTTCTTTATCAGATTCTAGAATACCAGGACCATTATCGGAAACCCATAAAACAACATGATCTTTTTCAAGTTTAGCTCCCACATTAATTCTATTACCATTAGGACCGTATTTAATTGCATTATCAATAAGGTTGGAAATAGCTTGAGACAATAGATTCATATTACCATCCAATTCTATATTTCGATCAGTCTGATTTGTTAAAACAATCTCCCTCTCTTCTGCAAGAGGTTCCCATAAATCGATTACATTCTCTATGAGATTATTAATATCTATTTTTTCTTTATCAAGTGATAGAGATCCTGACTCAACCCTTGATATCGCTAATAAAGAATTAAAGGTATTAATAACGACATCAATATCCTGAATAACCTCTTGAATGGTATTTTTATAATTCTCAGAAGTCGGATTAGACATTAAAGTTACTTCTAAATTTGTCCTTATTTTATTTAATGGTGTTCTTAGATCATGGGCAATATTATCACTTACATCTTTCATTCCTGTCATTAATTTATTTAGCCTGTCTAACATCATATTTAAATTAATTGAAAGTTGATTTAGCTCATCATTTATTGATCCAACTGGAAGTCTTTGAGATAAGTCACCATCCATTATCTCAATACTCGTTCTGTTGATTGCAGATATTCTGCTGAGAATATTTCGACTTAAAACAAATCCACCAAATAAGCCCAGAATAAGAACAAAAAATGTTGCGCTAAAAATATTTGTTAAAAACCTTTTCCAAAGATAAACTTCATTACTAACATCTCTTCCAATTATAAGATTAAAACTACCTTGAAGAATAAACTCTTTTCCTCGAAAAAATTGTTCTCTCATAAGTAAACTTTCATTTATTGATTCTTGATTCCTGTTAGAAGAAAATGAAACCCAGCCGTCATCTAATCTTTTTAAATTCCATAATGATTCTTTATCCTTAAAATTACCGGCAACAATATCATTATTATTATTTCTTAAGGCATAAAGATTTGCATTTGGTATTTGTGATAACTGAGCAATAGAACGAGCAAGACGATTTACACCCCCTCTTTGATAAACACGAATAAGCATCTTGCTTTCTTTAATTATATCCTCGTCAACTCGGTTTTTTAAGTCTCTAGCTGTTGATAAATGAAGATAGAAAGCAATCAAAAAAACTGAAACAACTAGAAGAATTGTATAAATAAAAATTAAACGAAAGCTAGTTAATCGAAATAAATTAATCATCACTTCTTAGGGCATACCCTGCCCCTCTTTCAGTAAAAAGCATTTGATTTTCATTAAAAGGCTTATCAATTTTTGAACGTAACCTTGAAATATGAACATCTATAACATTTGTCTGAGGATCAAAATGATATTCCCAAACACCTTCAAGCAACATTGTCCTAGTGACTACTTGATTAGATCTTCTCATTAGAAACTCTAGAAGTCTAAATTCTCTTGGCTGTAGATCGATTTTTATATTAGAACGATGGACCTCTCTTGAAAGAAGATTCATTGATAAATTACCAACTTTTAAAAAAGTTTCTTCTGTATCAGGATTTGTTCTTCTATGAAGAACTTCAATTCTAGCTAAAAGCTCAGAAAAAGAAAATGGTTTTGCTAAATAATCATCTCCTCCAGCCTTTAGTCCTTTTACTTTTTCATCAACCTCACCTAAAGCAGATAAAATTAAAATAGGAGTTCTGATGATTTCTTGCCTTAGCTTTATAATAAGAGATAATCCATCAATTTTAGGTAGCATTCGATCAATAACCATTACATCAAAACTTGATGAAAGGGCCATATCTAAACCAATTTCACCATCAGAAGCATGATCTACAACATGACCGCTTTCCTTTAACCCCTTAATAACATAGTGGGCTGCATTTATATCATCCTCAATAAGCAAAATATGCATTTTTTGTCTCCAATCATAAGATAATATATATACAAAAGAAAAGTTAGTGATTAATTTGACTGTACCTATTATTTTTTTTGGGGAGCTGTTATAGAACAGATACAGTCAAATATTTACTACTAACAAATACATAATGCAGTAATATTTTTACCAATACATTTCTGTATAATTAATTATTGGTAATGTTAAGGAGAGGATAAATTGAACATTTTAGAAGACATAAGAGTTTTAGATTTTGGAAGGTATATTGCTGGTCCGTATTGTGCAGCCTTGCTTGGCGACCTTGGGGCAGAAGTAATAAGAATAGAAAGATTAAGCGGCTCAGAGGATAGATTTGTTCACCCACTTAAAGATGATGGTGGAGAAGGTGCAATGTTTATGCAAATGAATAGAAATAAAAAAGGTATGACATTAAATCCTACGAAAGAAGGCTCTGATGAAATAGTTAAAAAATTAATAGAATCTGCAGATGTTGTGGTCGCAAATCTTCCACCGCAAACACTTAAAAGAATGGGAATAGATTATGAGACAATCTCAAAATATAATCCTGGTATAATATTAACAACCGTTTCAGCTTTTGGAGCTGGCGGACCATATTCAGAAAGAGTAGGTTTTGATGGTGTTGGCCAAGCAATGTCAGGTGCTGCCTATCTTACAGGGAATGATGATGAGCCAATAAAGGCTTATTCACCCTATATAGACTATGGAACCGCATCTCTTACTGCCATGGGGACTCTTGCTGCAATAATAGAAAGAGGTAAGACTGGTAAAGGCCAAATTGTTGAAGGAGCTCTCTTTGCAACTTCATTAGCATTTATGAATACTCATCTAATTGAACAATCTATTACAAAAAAAAATAGAAAGGCTATTGGAAATCGAAGTCCTTACGCTGGACCAGTTGATATGGTTCAAACAAAAGATGGTTGGATAGTTGTTCAAGTTTTAGGAGATACGTTATTCAAAAGATGGGCAATTTTACTTGAAGCAGAAGAATTCTTAAATGATGAGAGGTTTAATTCAGATATTAATAGAGGAATAAATGGAAAGTTATTAAGTAACAAAACGAGTGAATGGGCTTCTCAATATACTAGTGAAGAAGCACTAGATTTACTTGCAGAAGCAAGTGTACCTGCTGGACCAGTTAATGATTTGCAGGCAGCC
>ENA-ORDA01003933-ORDA01003933.1-marine-metagenome-genome-assembly--contig:-NODE-3933-length-10074-cov-2.645494_pt1 | contig 10074 bp, 8 predicted proteins | sample MGYA00237778_ERZ508506 | MGnify/ENA primary metagenome ERZ508506 (study PRJEB26177, sample SAMN06267891) | marine metagenome | isolation source: Monterey Bay, California, USA | place: Pacific...
CACTCGCACATGGCTGGAACGTAGCCGTCCCCGAGTATACACTTGCCCCAAATGCCCGCATTTCCGAGATCACCGCAGAAATCGCCGCTGTTGTCACAAAAATCGCCAGTGGCCCTATCCGCCTGATCGGTCACTCCGCGGGCGGTCACCTTGTATCCCGCATGAACTGCACGGACATCACGTTAGCGGCAGACATCCAGAAGACTGTTTCCATCTCTGGTATACACGACCTTCGCCCACTGATCAGTACAGACATGAACGACACCTTAAAACTCGATAAAATTGAGGCATTGACAGAAAGTCCAGCCTTCGCCACCGCAAAGCCCAAAACCTCCATCACCTTCTGGGTTGGCGCATCTGAGCGCCCTGAATTTCTACGCCAAAACCGCATCATCTGCGAAAACTGGTCCCGCGCAGGCGTAAAAGCCACCGACCACTACGCTCCAAATGATCACCACTTCAGCATCATTGAACCCCTGTCTGATCCAAATTCTCCTTTGACAAAAGAGCTCCTTAAATGACCCAATTTCCAAAAAAGAACCTATTTTACATTCCAGATGGCATGATTTATCTAGATGGCAACTCCCTTGGCCCAATCCCTAAAGCTGTACCAGAAGCCATCCAAAACATGCTGACGGGCGAATGGGGCGAAATGCTAATTCGTGGCTGGAACAATGCAGGCTGGATGGCACAACCCTCCAATCTTGGCAACCAAATCGCACCTATTATTGGTGCAGAACCAGATAGTGTCGCAGTCGGTGACACTTTATCTATCAAGGTTTACCAAGCTCTTGCGGCAGCACTGAACCTTAATCCTAATCGATTCAAAATCCTGTCAGACAACGGCAACTTTCCCACCGATCTTTACATGGCCGAAGGGCTGATCCGAACTATTGGCAAAGACCACCAACTTGTGACAGTGGACCCAGAGGAAGTTATTAACCAAATAGACGCTGACACCGCCGTCGTCATGTTAACCCAAGTCGACTATCGTACCGGCCGCTTGCACGATACACAGGCCATCACCAATGCTGCGCATGCCGCAGGGGCAGTAATGATCTGGGATCTGGCGCACACCGCAGGGGCTATGCCAATTGATCTAGCAGGTGCAGAGTTAGCAGTTGGCTGCACCTACAAGTATCTCAACGCAGGCCCAGGTGCGCCCGCTTTTATTTATGTTCGCCCCGACCTTGCTAACAAAATCCAACCCGCACTTTCAGGCTGGCTTGGACACGATGCACCTTTCGCGTTTGAACAGAACTACCGCCCAGGCAAAACCATTGAGCGTATGCGTGTGGGCACACCACCCGTGATACAAATGGCTTCGCTGCAAGTAGCACTCGATATTTGGAAGAACGTGAACCTCACAGAACTGCGTGCTAAGTCAATCCAACTGTCCGAACGCTTTATAGCAGGGATAGAGGCTAATTGCCCTGATCTCACTCTAGCCTCCCCGCGTGATCCAAACGCACGAGGCTCTCAAGTCTCCTTTGCATTCGAAGATGGTTACGCCGCGATGCAGGCTATCATTGATCGCAACGTCATTGGCGACTTCCGCGCACCCAACATAATGCGCTTCGGATTTACTCCGCTTTACTTGGACGAAACCGACATCGACGCAGCCGTAGAAATTATTGCTGAAGTCATGACGAGCAAATCTTACAATATTGCCAAATACCAAACACGCAAAGCCGTCACTTAATAATTACTACTAAAATGAAACAAATTCCCTTAATGTTTCAACACGGTTTTCTATCTGCACGTTTTGCGAGTTTCGCTGCCAGATTAAACCCAAGTCCAGGCCGTGACCAAGGGCACTCAGCAATACAAATTGCACAACCTGAATTTTCGGCAAAATACGGAATGCACTTATCAAAATCCACGTACCATCGCTCTTCACCCCGCACCGTTTTCTTATCAGGATTGATGGCCATGGGCGGGCATGCATCCTCGCAAATCCGACACTTTGTACAAAAGTCATCAACTCCATAAGCCCGTTTCTGCGTCGGCGCAAACGGCGCATTGGTCAGGACAGCAGAGAGGCGAAATGATGAGCCAAACTCTGGATTGATCAAAGAGCCATGCTTACCCAACTCCCCAAACCCACATTCCAATGCAGGCGGGATCATCAAAATTTTTCCTGCCATCGGTCCCGTTGCCGCCTCTGCGTCCCAGCCCTCTTCACGCAACCACCCTGTAATCTTTTTGCTTGCCGCAGCCGCACGCCCATATTGGCGTACTACTTCAACACCCGCACGAAAATCTGGCGCATACTTAATCTCATCGTAGTCGTGCTGAAATCCCAAAACAATTACATTTGAATACAAAACCTCTTGCCCTTCAAACACCCATTCATCTCGCAAAACCGTCACACCCACCATCTCGCAATCGCCTGCCTCAACGAACCGTTCAAGTAATACTGTCCAATCCTTTCCTGATTGCTCCGTTCTCACAGAGCTCACATCAGGCAACACCGCATCCAAGACCACCTGTCGTTTAGCCCGTTCTTCACGCATCGCAGCACTATCAGGCTGCACCGTATAGAACCATTTCTGCACATCCCCGTAGGCAATATCATCAGGGTTAAGAGCCCAAAATACCACCTTAGGTCGGCGCACATCCACCTCACCAAGTCCATTAATTTTGTTCCCACTCAAATCAGGGCATCGCTCCACCACATCGGGGTGAGGGAAAAACGGTCTGTGCGGGTTCAATTTTGGCATATACAAAAGACTACAAACACAAAGCAGCTAGCGCAACATTCTTGCACAAACCAATAAAGCCTGAACAAAAGTTGAACCTAGTTGCCTTGATAAAAGTAGGATCTTAATTGAGGTAATGTGAAGCAATCAGCCACTCATGGCGTGATCATAATCTTCCCATCTTTGATCCGCGTCGCTTCTGCCAACCTTAATACAACATCGCGCAGCGGTAGATAGGTCGTCACATCCGTCTTCCAAGTCCCATCCGCAAATCGCGTTTGCACCTCTTTGGCGAAGTGTGGCATCTCAGCGCTATTCGCTTGCATCCACGGTGTCAGCCAGAAGCCCTCAATTACTTTGGATTGGAAAATCAATTGCCCCATCTGCGTCATCGGAAATAATTCTGGATTCAGCTTTCCATAGCTCACCCATCGTGAGCGGTTTGGCATCAATGTAAAAACCTTCTCCGAAATAGAGTCTGTCACCGCGTCGAGGAAAACACGCGGTTTATGCTCACGCGACGCCGCAGAAAACTTTTTTTCAAAATCTTTGGAAGTTACATCCAAAACAACCGTCGCACCCAGTTCCTTCAACGCTGGTGCAACATTCATGCGGCGAACCAAACAAATTGTTTTCAGTCCTTTATCTTTTGCCAACCCCAGCATTAATTTTCCAAGCTGGCTGGCAGCAGCAGAAATTACAAAACAATCACCGTTCTTCTCAGCTATATCAACCATACCCACTGCCGTCAGCGGGTTCACAATTTGTGCTGCACCGTCTTCATCTTTCACAGATGGATGCAAAGGAATGCACATCAAAGCCATAGTTACGCAATATTCCGACCAGGCCCCTGTCGTAACAAATGCCACACGTTGTCCAAGCAAATGCTCAGCCCCTTCTCCAGCGGCGACGACATCACCACAACCTTCAAAACCGGCGGCCGTTCCCTTTTCACGCGGTTGACCGTATTCTCCTTTGATAAAGTGCAAGTCCGAAGGGTTGACCGACGCCATCCGTAGTTTGATCAGTACCTGTCCCCTACCAGGTTTCGATATCGGCAACATACCGTCAGTCAAATACTCTGATGCATCAACAACCGTCGGCCCCTCAGATACACCAGAATAACCATCCAATTTTTGGATAACGGAAAATGTTTCGCTTGGCAGATCGCTCATGGAAGGCTCCTTTTATATGTGACGCCGCGTCTTGCAGTTCCTCGCTTGGCATCTGGATAACCCAGCGCCTAGACTGTCAACATATTCGCTACGGAACAAAGGACAAACCCATGCTCGACGAACTCTTCGGCCTTTCTGGTAAAACAGCGCTTATCACAGGTGGCGGCTCTGGCATCGGCGCCATGATGGCTCATGGCTTCGCCCACGCGGGCGCCCGCGTCATCATTTGTTCGCGCAAGCTACACCAAGTGGAAGAAACTGCTGCACAAATCAACAGCAGTAGCCCTTCTGGCCATATCGAAGCATTTTCTGGTGACGTATCCTCAGAAGAGGGCATCGATGCTATTGTGAGCGAGGTGAATGCTCGCACTAACAAACTCAACATCCTCGTGAACAACGCTGGCATCAGTTGGGGCGCACCTCTAGGTCAATTCCCACACTCTGCGTGGGAAAAAGTAATGAATGTGAACGTGGCTGCCCTTGCACACCTTACACAGCAGCTCCTCCCAATCCTAATCAAGACGGCGAGTGATGAGGACCCCGCTCGCGTCCTCAACCTAGGCTCTGTCATGGGCAAACACCCACTCGCCGATGGCGCCTACAGCTACTCTGCCTCTAAGGCAGCCGTGCACCACCTGACCGCCATACTCGGCAAAGAACTCGCTGGCCAACGCGTCACCGTTAACGCACTTGCCCCCGGACCGTTCCAATCCAAAATGACGGCCTTTGCCACCGCAAAAGAAGAACAAGCCAAAGCGGTTGGCGACGACGTACCACTCGGCCGGATCGGTAAACCATCAGATATTCAGGGAGCGTCACTGTTCTTATGCTCACCAGCTGGCGCATACGTCACGGGCGCGATCCTACCCCTTGACGGGGGCATTCACGTTATCACAGGTGGGAACCTCTTCGGCGCAGCGATGTAACAGTGTATCACTGCTTATCGAAATCCTGCGCCGCACGGTATCCATCGAAGAACAGGCCGTTCCCAAAACCGATGAAGTAGATAGAGAAAATGACTACTGTGCGCACGTCATCGCCAAACTAGACGGCAAACCGATTGTTACAGATAGGTTACAGGCTAAAGAAGGATCAGTGAAAATTCGACGGGTGTGCGTATCTTGCAATTACCGCAAGAACTATGGCGCAGACTTGATCTACTTTTTATGAAAAGCTCGGCATTACTGCATATCGGCGCGAATACTTGGATACGGGCATTACACCCCTGGATACAGGACGCATATTGGATCCGAAGCAAAACATTACAAAATTTTTGTGATAGGGCAGTGTATTGTTAAAGCAGGTCGACCTAAATGTGGTTTCTTTAACCAGAATTGTGCCTTCCTTAGCAGCAACATATCAACTCGACCACAGGTCTATCATTCTTTCCATGCCTCAAAGCTTGGTTGTCGTCAAAAACAACCTGTTAAATAGGATTTAAGTACATCTGCCTCAATTGACCACGTTCAATCAAGTTACCCACCTTCGGCTAAGACCACACCAGGTGTTGCCAAAACATCCATTTTTTATTGCAATACACTGCTTTTAACGGTTTTGTTCATAAAAAATTGTGTTTAAGGCATGTCACTCGTCAGTAATCCGCGCTAAACGCCAATGGCGAGTACAGGCACGTCCAAATTATCAACTAGGAGAAAAACATGGGCTACAGTGTTGTTGTTGTCGGCGCCACAGGCAATGTGGGTCGCGAAATGCTGAATATTCTGGCAGAGCGACAGTTTCCCATAGATAAAATTGCTGCACTTGCATCACGCAAAAGCAAAGGAACGGAATGTGGCTTTGGCGATAAAACCTTGAAAACAGAGGACTTGGACACCTTTGATTTTACGGGGTGGGACATGGCTCTTTTCGCCATTGGCTCGGATGCCACAAAAAAGTACGCTCCGATGGCCGCAAACGCAGGCTGTGTGGTAATCGACAACTCATCGCTTTATCGCTATGATCCAAGCGTACCGCTGATTGTGCCGGAGTGTAATCCGGATGACATTGAAAAATACGCGGGGAAAAAAATCATTGCCAACCCAAACTGTTCAACTGCTCAGATGGTTGTGGCACTCAAGCCACTGCACGATCGTGCGCGGATCAAACGGGTCGTTGTGTCCACATACCAATCCGTCTCTGGCTCTGGCAAAGGCGGCATGGACGAATTGTGGCTGCAAACCAAAGGCACGTTTGTTCCAGGGCAAGAGGTTGATCCGTCCATCTATCCAAAGGACATCGCCTTTAATGTAATCCCACATATCGACGTGTTCATGGATTCGGGCGAAACCAAAGAAGAATGGAAAATGGTAGCCGAAACGAAAAAGATCATTGACCCATCCATTAAAGTTACCGCTACTTGCGTGCGCGTGCCTGTTATGGTCGGCCATTCAGAGTCGATCAACATCGAATTCGAGGATTTTCTTGACGAAGACGAAGCCCGCGATATTTTGCGCGAAGCTCCTGGCATCATGGTTGTCGATAAACGCGAAGACGGCGGCTATATGACACCGAAAGAATGTGTTGGCGATTTTGCCACATATATTTCACGGATCCGTCAAGACAGCACAATCGACAACGGCATCAACCTGTGGTGCGTTTCTGACAACCTGCGCAAGGGTGCAGCACTCAACGCCGTGCAAATCGCTGAGCTGCTTGGCCGCCGGGTACTGAAAAAAGGGTAAATCCAACCTTATTTAGGAAATCAAAATAAAAAGGTGGGGGAGATCCACCTTTTTATTTTAAATAATTTATAATCACAATTCCTATAAGACATAATTTAAAAAACTGAGATCCTAATTTTTTATCATCAGAAATTTTACAAAGATACAAACTGCTGGTTACTAGGATCATATTGAACCATATCGCCCGATCGAATATCTATCGACACCCCATGCAGAGCTAAATCATCTGCTTCGACCCGTTCGCGCACAAAAGGAAAAGTCATCAAGTTTTCCAACGAAATCAGCACAGATTGTTTCTCAAGCTCTTTGACTTGTGCCACTTCATCATTGCTTACAGCCACCGCGCGTTCATATCCGGGCCGTAAGATATCCATCCATCGCCCAACAAAACTTGTATCTTCTTCCAACTCTGGCGCTTGGCCCGAACACATAGCATGACAGCCTGCTACACCACCACATTGGCTGTGCCCCATAACAATCAGGTTCACAACGCGCAGCGTATTCACTGCATACTCAATCGCTGCGGATGTCCCATGATAATCTTTATCTGGCGCATAAGGTGGCACCAAATTTGCAATATTGCGGTGAATGAAGAACTCGCCTGTATCCGCCCCAAATACCGAAGTCGCATGAACCCGGCTATCACAGCAAGAGATGATCATTGCGCGTGGATGTTGCCCTTCATCTGCCAATTTTGTGTACCACGCCTTATTCTCAGCATACGTTGTAGCACGCCAACCATGGTACCGTTTCACAATGGAACTTGGCAAAGGTTTCGCAAAATTCATTTCAGGGATCCCCCACTCATTTCGTCATATCCTTAAACTTCAAAGTTAATTGCAACAACTCAAATTTTGCGAAGTAACAAGTGGTAAATTCTGGCGCAATCAAGCTGCCATCAAGTAAGATAATAACAAGTAAGTGAACTGCAAAGGGTCACAAAGTCTACCAAAGTAAGCCCCGGTATTTGTATAAAAATGTACTAACCACTCTGAGATCAATAGTATTTTTATTAATTTTCAAAAAGAAGAAAAGCTTTGTTCAGTACTTAAATCAACGCGCCCCTAGCAAAAAAATTCTCCGCTGGAATTATACAACCAACCTGCTGCCCCGCAAAGTTATATTGCTTCGGCTGAAGCCGTTTTTGCACTGCTGGATTTTTGAAATTCGCCACTCCTAACCTTACCAACAGTGCTGCCATCACGCTTTCTGACGCCCGCGTCGCGCCATCTTCAATCTTCAAAGCAACGCCAAGGCCGCGATCGGGCAAAATACCAACAAATACGCCCTCAGCCCCTGTCTTAATCACAGTCGGCCCATCCATCGCATTCATTAGCTCTGTACAGGCCCGCCCCTCACCTGCCACCAATTCAGGATACGTTTTCATCGCCCTCACCAAATCCTCGGCAGCAGCCTCTCGCACTGCACCCAGACCCTTCGGATCAGCCATCCGCGCCATCGCCGTGGCTACACCGCGCAACGAGCATGCAAAGTTCGGCGCAGAACACCCATCAATCGCATACCCCGCCACAGTCTCGCCACACATCTCTTCAAAAACCGCCAACACAGCTTTCTGCACAGGGTGATCAGGCTCCACATATTCTGGCCCACCACCCAGATGTTTATTCACCGTCAAAAAACCTGTGTGTTTGCCAGAACAATTGTTATGGGTCCGATCAAACCTTTTAGCCCCAAGCACCAATTCATTGCGCTCTGGCAGCGCACTTGGTTCCTGTGGCCCGCAGCGTAAATCGTTTTCATTCAGCCCTAAGTCACCCAACCAAGCATTTACACGATCTGTGTGAATATGCGCTCCTTGATGACTCGCACAAGAGAGTGCTAATTGCTGAGAACTTAAACCAAACCGCGCCGCAGCTCCACTTTCAATCAAAGGCAAGGCCTGTAGCATCTTGGACGACGATCGTGGCAATGTAACAGAGCCGCTATCTCCCCATTCAACCAACACATTTCCGCGTGAATCACAGACGACAGCACGACCCCGATGCACGCACTCCAAAAAAGTACCACGCCATACTTCCACCAAATTTACTGATGAACCCATGGTTTTACTCCATTTCTGCTCTGAACTGCGTCGTTTTAACACTACTACTAACAAACTTACTGGCATTTTTATAGAAATTGCTCCACAAGAATACTACATTACCAGCGTAATTGAGAGGTGATCGCAAAAATGCGACAAGAGGCAAAATCAATTTCAGAAACGAAACTAAGACAGAATGTTTTACGTTCAACGTTATATACCTGTGGCTTAATAGCCATATGTTTGGTGAACTTAAGCCTAGCATACGCGCAGGAATCGACGAACAGGGTTGATGCGAAAACCGACTGGTCCGTTTTTGTCGAAGACCAGCCTACTAAAGAATGCTGGATTGTTTCCAAACCAACCAAAGTTGTGAACACACGCGATGGGAAAGAAGTCTCAGCACGGCGCTCTGACATTCTGCTTTGGGTCACTTACCGCCCATCTGAAGATATCAACGGTCAGGTCTCCTTCACCGGCGGTTACCCCTTTGACCCAGACAAGTTAGTAGAACTAGATGTTGGCGGTGAAAAATTTAACCTCTTCATTGGTGAAGCTGAAGAGGAACGTGAATTTGCATGGCCTGCCACACCATCCGACGATGCTAAAATTCGCGAAGCTCTTAAACGTGGCTCTACTGCAGTAATCTCTGCGCAGTCCCGTCGCGGTACACGAACAAAAGATACCTTCTCCCTTTCTGGCTTTACCGCTGCATTGGCAGAAGCTGAAAAGCGGTGTGGCTAACCTGTAAAGTTCTACCCAACATCGTTTACTTGCTGTATTAGCCCCCAATCCCTACGATTGAGGGCTTTTCATTGGAATTATTATGACCGAACCTGCACCAGTTTCACCTGACGTCCTCACCATCCCACGAAAGGATAGTGGCGACGCGTTGCCAAACCTCATCGGCCTTACTCGCGACCAATTAACACACGCACTTCAAAACATAGGCATAAAGGAAAAGCAGGTCAAAATGCGCCACGCCCAAATTTGGCAATGGATCTACGTTAAGGGAGTGCAAAACTTTGATGAAATGACCAACGTCTCTAAAGACATCCGCACTAATCTTGCTACCAAATTTCAAATTTCTCGCCCAGAAATTATCACCAAACAAGTCTCAACAGACGGTACCCGTAAATATCTTCTAAAAATTGCAGGTGGACACGAAGTTGAAACCGTTTACATCCCAGAGGCTGATCGCGGCACGCTGTGTGTTTCATCCCAAGTCGGCTGCACCCTCACCTGTTCCTTTTGTCATACAGGCACTCAGAAACTTGTCCGCAACCTCACAATTGCCGAGATCGTTGGCCAAATAATGGTAGCTCGGGATGACTTGAATGAATGGGATCTAAAACCAGGCGCAAAGCGTCTTGTTTCTAACATTGTCCTTATGGGTATGGGCGAGCCACTCTACAACACGGACAACGTGCGCGACGCGATGCACATTGCTATGGATAACGAAGGCATTGCCCTCT
>ENA-ORDA01003934-ORDA01003934.1-marine-metagenome-genome-assembly--contig:-NODE-3934-length-10072-cov-3.257629_pt1 | contig 10072 bp, 10 predicted proteins | sample MGYA00237778_ERZ508506 | MGnify/ENA primary metagenome ERZ508506 (study PRJEB26177, sample SAMN06267891) | marine metagenome | isolation source: Monterey Bay, California, USA | place: Pacific...
AAGAGCATAAAACCTTTCAGTTAATAAGACGTGGTAGATATGTAGAATTTAATTTACTTTACGATAGAGGAACTATCTTTGGTCTTCAGTCTGGCGGCAGAGCAGAATCAATTCTTATGTCAATGCCCCCTAGTGTCATATGGACAGGGAAAAGGGGTATTAAACTAAATAAATTTGAGAAAGATCTAAAAAAGTATTTATAAGAGTCCTAGGTCTTAAGCAAACTATCTAGAAGCTCAGAGTTTCTTATAATCTCATCATCTTTAAGATTAACTATTGCTGTTGTTAAACGAGAAACACAATTCATCTTTCCTGCATCGTTTTTTATATCAATATTCCAAACATGTACAGATCTACCAAGGCTCGCAACAGTAGTTTTTCCTGTAACATATCCACTAGATACAGGTCTTACATGATTTGCGTTTATTTCTAAGCCAACAGCTTTTTGTTTTCTCATATCTATGCACATGTTAGATGCAATACTTCCAAGAGCTTCTGCTAAAACGCATGATGCTCCTCCATGGAGGATGCCTCTTGATTGTCTAGTAAAATCTTCGACTGGCATTCTAGCGACTATATAATCTTCGCCTAGCTCGGTAAACTCAATACACAAATGTTTATTTAAATTGTTATTTCTAAGAGAAATTACGTGCTCTAAACTGAATTTTTCATGCCAAATAGCCATATAACCTCCATTGTTATAAATTGTAGATAGATTAATATAGCATCTTCTCTTAAAATAAAAAGTGTTAGACTAGTAAAATGAAAAAAAGTTTTCCAAATATAAGACTAAGAAGGCTAAGAAATAATAGCCCTATACGAAACCTAGTTAGGGAGAATGTCCTGTCATCGCATGATTTAATACAGCCTTTCTTCATAATAGAAGGAAATAATAAAACTGAAAAAATTAAATCAATGCCTGGTATTCACCGATTAAGTATAGACCTTGCAATTAAAGAAATAAAAGTATTACAAAAGCTCGGTATTCAAGGAGTAGCCTTATTTCCATGCATTCAAAAAAAATATAAAACTGATGATGGACATGAAGCATTCAATGATGATGGTTTAATGCAAAGAGCAATCAGAAGTATCAAGAAAGCAGTAAAAGATATCGCAATTATAAGCGATGTAGCTTTGGATCCATATACGACTCATGGACAAGATGGGATTTTAAGTTCTAATAACAAAATTCTTAATGATGAAACTGTAGACATATTAGTTAAACAATCTCTAAGTCATGCTAATTGTGGAGTCGACATAATTGCCCCCTCAGATATGATGGATGGAAGAATAAAAGCTATTAGAAAATCTTTGGAAAAAAATAAATATGTTGATACAAAGATTTTATCTTACTCTGCAAAGTACTCATCGAATTATTATGGTCCTTTTAGAGATGCCGTGGGATCTGTCAAAAATCTTGGAAAATCTAATAAAGATACTTATCAAATGGATTTTTCTAATAAGAAAGATGCTATCCGCGAAGTAGAAATGGATATATCTGAAGGAGCTGACATAATTATGATCAAACCCGGTCTTCCTTATTTAGATATCGTCTCTAAGATAAATGATATGTTTAATGTTCCTATATTTATTTATCAAGTTAGTGGCGAGTATGCAATGATAAAAACAGCTACAAAAAATAACTATCTAGATGAAAAGAAAGTAGTAATGGAAACTCTTGTTTGCATGAAAAGAGCTGGGGCAAATGCTATTATCACTTATTATGCAAAGGATGCATTACAATGGATGAAATAAAGAAATTTACAGTAATTGGAAATCCGATAGGTCATAGCTTATCACCAATGATACATAAAGAATTTGCCAAACAACAAGGGATAAATATCCAATATAAAATGATTGAGCCAGAATCTGAAGGTCATTTTGAAACACATACTCAAAGTTTTTTCTCTAAAAACGGTTATGGTGCCAATATAACCATACCATTTAAAGAATTAGCATTTGATTTTGCAAATGACCATGATTCTTCTGCCATTGAATGTCAGTGTGCAAATACTTTGATATCAGAAAATGGGAAGATCAAAGCTTACAACACAGATGGAGAAGGTTTTATTAAAGACTTAAGAAATAAAAATATCAATCTTATAGACAAAAAAGTATTGGTTTTAGGCGCAGGAGGATCTGCAAGCAGTATCATAAACTCTCTAAGTAAAATTGATATTAGCCAAATTGATATCCTAAGCAGAACACAGCAGAGAGTTGACCGCTTAATCGACAAATATAAAGCCTCTTCTAATATTTCTATTTATAAAAACAATGTTTGGATAGTAACAGGTGGAAAAAAAGCAAGAGTATTTCATTCTTTCGACAGAGGTGATACTTGGAAAGTATATGAAACTCCCATAATTCAGGGTGCGAGTATGACGGGTATTTATAGTGTTGACTTTTATGATGACCAAAAAGGGATTATTTTCGGTGGAAATTGGGACAGCAAAGAATTTAACGAAGGAAATAAGGCCATCACCAATGATGGTGGAAAAACTTGGAGACTATTAAGCAATGGGAGAGGCCCTGGATATCGTTCCTCAGTAAAATTTATTCCAGGAACTAATGGAAGTGAAATTGTTGCAGTTGGAACGCCAGGAATATCTTACAGTAATGATAGCGGAAATTCATGGGTAGAATTATCTGAAGAAGGTTTTTATGCCATTGAATTTGTTAATGATACCCTAGCATTTGCCTCTGGTAAAAATAAAATTTCAAAACTGATTTTTAAATAAAAATAAACGATAGCTATCTTTTTGGTTATTTTTTTCTTTTTTCCGGTCTTCGTTCTCTTAATTCTTTGATTAACATTTCTCTAAAGGTTCTTTCAGCGCGCTCTAGCTTAAGAATTTTTACTGGAGGAACTACACCTTTTAAATTTGAAATTAATTCCTTCTGAAAAGTTAATTCGGCTGTTTTCATTGAAAGTATGCTTTCAATAAGTTCGTTTGCCTCATCGTCAGTGAGTTTCTCAGCACTGTCAGGTCTAAATTTGCTTTTACTTCTTAGTTCATGTCTAATTTTCATCATTGAACGTTCGTGTTCATTGTAAATTGGCCAAAACTTTTCAGCTTCTTCTGTCGTTAAATTTAACTCATTGCTTATATGAGCAATTTTTAATGTTTTTATTTTTTCATTTTTTTCCCCACGTTCATCATTTAATTTTTTACCTGGATTTTGGGCATAAATAGTTGTACTGATTGAACTAAAAGCTATTATTAGTATTATTGTTAAGTTTTTCATTTTTCATTTTTTAAAGTTAATATGGTAACAAGGCGTTAAGATCATTTATATTTTCAAGAAGATAATTTTCTAACTGATTTCCAGATAGCCGACTTTGATTACTGGTTATATTATTTAATATTTCATCTGTAAATAAGATAGATATTTCATGTTGTTTTAATTGGATGTTTCCTTCATTAATAAAATTTTCTATACTACTGATTTCAATTTCTTCAAGAGTATAAACACCAGTCGTGTATTTTAAAACAGAAAAGACTAATATGACTATGGCTGCTAATGAAGCTGCATACATGAAAGTTTTTTTTGAGACTACAGGAATCAATTTCCCTTCTTTTGATTTGCTATTATTTTTTCTTTTTATCTTGATATCTAATTTGTTAAAATATCCTGTAGGAGTATTAAAACCAATGTTTTTAGAAAGAACTTCTTCATTTATTTTGTTAAGTAAATGGTTTTCAAATTCATCGAAATAATTAGTAGGAACCTTAAATTTATTTATGTATTCTATCCTTTTCACATTTATTGGACTAAATTGATATTAAATAGTTTCATTTAATTTTATGTAGGCAGTAATTTTTTTTACAGCTATATGATAACTGCTTTTAAGTCCTCCTACAGAAGTTTCTAATATTTCTGATAAGTTTTCGTATGTGTGGTCTTCAAAATATTTCATATTAAAAACTAATTGTTGTTTCTGTGGCAATGTATTTATAGCTTTTTGAAATAAAATTTGAATTTGATTTCCCTCAAAATAAATATCACTTTCTAAATTTTCAATCAACTGATTTTTTACTTCTTCGATTGTAATGTTTTTCTTTTTTGCCTTTTTATTTAAAAAAGTAATAGATTCATTCGTTGCTATCCTGTACATCCAAGTATATAATTTACTTTTTTCCTCAAATTTGTGGATGTTTTTATAGATTTTAATAAATGTATTTTGGAGAATATCATCTGTGTCTTCGTGATTTAAGACTATTTTTCTGATATGCCAATACAGGCGTTCTTTATACAGATTAACTAGAACTCGGAATGCCCTTTCGCATTCGTTATGAGATTTTAAGGCTATGACTAATTCTTTTTCATCAATCATCTAGTGAGTTCGTTTACATGTATGACTAAACATTATTTAAATAGTTTAAAAAACAAACAACTATTTTTAATTAAAGAATGATATAAGAAGACTTTAATTGAATCTTAGTATATAAGAATTACTAGGAAAGAGATTGCATTTTAACAAGATTATAATAGACTCCTTTATTCTCAAGTAATTCTTCGTGTTTTCCTTGTTCAACGATTTCACCTTTGGCTAAAACTATTATGTTGTCTGCTTTTTGAATTGTAGACAATCGATGAGCAATTACTATGGAAGTTCTGTTTTTCATCATATTTTCCAAAGCTTTTTGTACTAGTTGCTCACTTTCCGTGTCTAGTGCTGAAGTAGCTTCATCTAATATCATAATAGGAGGATTTTTAAGAACAGCCCGAGCTATACTCAAGCGTTGTTTTTGCCCTCCACTCAGCTTATTTCCTGAATCTCCAATATTGGTATATATACCCTCCGCTAAATTTTCAACAAATTCCCAGGCATTAGCGACTTTAAGTGCTTCGATGATTTCTTGGTCTGATGCATTTTGTTTTGCTACTAATAAATTTCCTTTAACAGTATCGTTAAATAAAATAGAATCCTGTGTAACTAAGCCTAATAACTTACGAAGTGAATTTTGAGTAATTTTTTTAATATTTAAGTTGTCGATGTTAATAGAGCCTTTGTTTACATCATAAAACCTAGTAATTAAATTAGCAATCGTGCTTTTTCCGCTACCGCTTTGACCTACTAAAGCAACGGTATGACCTTTAGGTACTTTTAGCGAAAAATTGTTCAAAACAAAATCATTTTGATATTTAAAAGAAATATTTTTGATATCTATTTCGGTACTAAATTTTGTTTTGTCTTGAGCATCTGGTAGGTCTGTAATATTTGATTCTGTTTCTAAAATCTCTAAAACTCGTTCTGCAGCTGCATTCCCTTTTTTTACAGAATAACTAGCTTTACTGATTGCTTTTGCTGGAGTTAATATATTGTATGCAAGTCCCATATAGGCAATAAATGAACTACTATCTAATGTGCCATCTATTAAAACCATTTTTCCTCCATACCATAATAATATTGCTATCACGGAAATACCTAAAAATTCACTGGTAGGAGAGGCAAGATTTTGTCTGTTTAAAAGGGTATTTGAAAATCTATAGAATTTTGAGGTAGATTCTTCGAACTTCTCCCTAAAAAGTTTTTCTGCAGTAAAACCTTTAATAATTTTTAACCCACCTAAAGTTTCTTCTAGTGTAGACAAAAATACACCTTGTTCTTTTTGAACTTGATCAGATTTCTTTTTTAAAGTTTTCCCAATTCTAGAAATAATAAAACCTGATATTGGAATAAAAATAAAAACAAAGAGTGTAAGTTTAGGGCTAATTATTAACATCATTATTATTGTAAAAATGATAGTTAATGGTTCTCTAAATAGTAATTCTAATACCGATAAAAATGAGTGCTGTATCTCTAAAACATCGGTTCCGGTTCTTGCTAAAATGTCTCCTTTCCTTTTTTCTGAAAAAAAAGAGATGGGCAGATTTACGGTTTTTTTGTAGAGTTCATTCCGAATATCTTTTAAAACACCATTTCTTAAAAATGTAATAGCATACATTGCTAGATATCTGAATATGTTTTTTAGAAGAAATAAAAGGATTACCAGAGAAATCACTAGTAATAAGGCCCGTGACGCATCGTCTTGCGCAAAATCATGGACTTTAAATGATAAGTAATCCTTGAAGTAATCTTTAATGTCCAGCATGCCCGTATAAGTTGGTTCTTTGATAGCCTTAATTTTATCTTGTTCAAACAATACATCCAACATAGGTATCAGTGCAATGAATGATAAAGCGCTAAATAATGCATAAAAAACATTAAAAATAATGTTTAAAAATGCAAACCTTTTGTAGGGTAAAGCAAATTGAATTATTTTTTTAAAATACTGCATTAATTATTTTTTAAAACTGAGATAATTGCTTCTAATTTTTCTTGATTGGTTTTTTGGGCAACTACGCAATTTTTAGATTTTGAATTTACGCTAATATAAAACTTTATTTTCGGCTCTGTTCCACTTGGTCTCATTGCTATCTTACTTCCGTCTTCTGTATAAAATATGAGAACGTTAGATTTTGGTATGTCAATTAGAATATTAGAATTGTTAACTAAATCTCTAGATTCACTTTTCTGATAGTCTTCAATACGGACAACTTTCTGACCATCAATTTCAGTATATGGATTTTCTCTGAAGTTTTTCATCATTTGTGATATTTCTTCAGCTCCTTTTTTTCCTTTTTTTACAATAGAAATTAAATGTTCTTGGTAATATCCATATTTCAGATATAGTTCATCTAAGTAGGAGAGTAGATTACCTCCATTTTGTTTTGTTTGTGCAGCTATCTCACAAATTAATAGGGTTGCAGTTACCGCATCTTTATCGCGAACAAAGTCGCCTACTAAATAACCAAAGCTTTCTTCTCCACCACCAATGTGTTCAAGTTCAGGAAAATCTTTAATCATCTTTGCAATCCATTTAAAGCCAGTTAATCCTTCTTTGTAAATCACTTTATAATTTTCAGCAATTTTTTGAATCATCGGAGTTGAAACTATCGTAGAGGCTACAAATTGTTTTCCATTAAGTCTATTTTCTTTTTTCCATTTTTCTAACAAAAAATGAGTCTTAATGAGCATTGCTTGATTGCCATTAAGCAAAGTATATTCTCCAGTAGTATTTTTAACTGCTATTCCTAGTCTGTCGCAATCAGGATCTGTACCCACAACAATATCTGCATTTTGTTTTATGGCAAGATCTATTGCCATTTTTAAGGCTTCAGGTTCTTCTGGATTAGGAGATTTTACTGTTGGAAAATCTCCATCAGGAAGCGCTTGTTCTTTTACTATCGAAACATTTTTATAACCAGCTTCTTGCAATACTTTTGGAATCATAGTAATTGAAGTGCCGTGAAGAGAGGTAAAAACAATATTCAAGTTATTTTTGATGCCTTGTGGTATTCCAAAACTTCCATTTTTAATAGAGGCTTTTGCAAAGGCCTCGTCTACTTCCTTGTCTATGTAGCTTATTAAATTATGGTTTACCTCAAATTTAATTTCTGAATATTTTAAACGATTAATTTCTGCGATAATTTCTTTATCCTGTGGAGGAACTAATTGTCCGCCATCTTCCCAATACACTTTATATCCGTTGTATTCTGGAGGATTATGTGAAGCTGTTAATACAATACCACATTGACAATCTAGATGTTTTACAGCAAACGATAATTCGGGAGTAGGTCTTAGGTCTGAAAAAAGATAAACTTGTATATCATTGGCAGAAAATACATTGGCTACTAGTTTTGCTAAAGTTTTACTGTTATTTCTACAATCATAAGCTATTGCAACTTTAATTTCTTGTTTTGGAAATTGTTTTTTTAAATAATTAGACAGGCCTTGAGTATTTTTTCCTAAGGTATATTTATTAATTCGATTATCACCAACACCCATAATTCCTCGCATTCCACCGGTTCCAAATTCAAGATTTTTATAAAAACTTTCTTCCAGTGTTTCAGGTTCGCGAGCAATTAAATTTTTTATGGTATTCTGTGTTTCGGTATCGAATGTAGAAGTGAGCCAAACGTTTACTCGATCAAGAATTTTAGGGTCAATGTAAATCATTATCAAATTTTTCTTTGTGCAAAAATAGTTGTTTTTGGGGGGGCACAACGATTTATATTATAAGAATTTTAACGATTTTAGTTGTTAAATATTCTCTTTGATGATATAATTTTTAGTGTCTTTTTTACTGCGTAAAATTAATTCTCCTAGGAAACCAGCAACAAAAAATTGTGAACCTAATATCATGGAAGTTAATGCTATGTAAAACTGAGGTTTCTCTGTTATTAACCTTCCTGAAGGATTTAGAAATAGCTTATCAATACCTAGGTAGAAAGCAAACAAAAATCCCACTACTATCATAAGAGCTCCCCATGCTCCAAAAAAATGCATTGGCCTTTTTCCAAACCTTGAAATAAAAGATATGGTTATTAAGTCTAAAAATCCTCTTATAAAACGCTCCATACCAAATTTTGTTTCTCCATATTTTCTAGCTTGATGTTTAACAATTTTCTCTCCAATATTACTGAAACCTGCATTTTTGGCAAGAACAGGTATGTATCGATGCATTTCTCCAGTAACCTCAATATTTTTGATTACCTCATTTCTGTAGGCTTTTAGACCACAATTAAAATCATTCAGTTGTACTCCAGAAGTTTTTCTGGCCGCAAAATTAAAAAGTTTAGAAGGTAAGTTTTTAGCTAACTTAGAATCGTATCTTATTTTTTTCCATCCAGAAACCAAATCATAACCATCTTCATACACCATTTTATATAAAGCTGTTATTTCCTCGGGATTGTCTTGCAAGTCAGCATCCATTGTAATGATTACATCTCCTTTTGCTTTTGCGAAACCTGCGTGTAAGGCTTGCGATTTACCAAAATTTTCTAAAAAGCGAACTCCATTAACTTCAGTATTTTCACTTGCCAATTTAGTGATGTTACTCCAGGATTGATCTTTACTTCCATCATCAATAAAAATGAGTTCGTACGAATAACCATTAGACTTCATTACTTTCGAAATCCATTGATGTAACTCATTTAAGGACGCTTCTTCATTAAGAAGAGGAATAATAATAGAAATATCCATATTTACTATTGACTAATGCTCTGGACGATTTTCTTTCATAAACAAACCAGCTATTAAAGATACTATAAAGCCTAAAAACAAGGTAAATATAATACCCATAGCAGCCATTATAGTAGGTGTCATCATTTTTTCAGTAATTCCCATTGCCATATCCATTTGTTCTTGGGTCATATCGGGATTTTGAGATAGCATTTGTTCTCTAGCTATTTCAATAGATTGACTTACAAAATCAGGCTCAATAAAAGTCATAAATACATAATTGTAAATAGTACCTATAATTGCTGCAATTAATGAAATTGCTAAACCTGTTTTTAGAGATTCTGAAACAGAAAGAAATCCCTCATTTTCTAATTTAAAGGCTTTTAACCCATAAACGATTATACCCAACATTATAGCTGATCCTGTTATGGTAAGCCACATAGGTCTTTCCAAATAATTATCTGTAACATAAGCAATAACGGATAACGCAATTGTTAATACTCCCCAAATACCACCATAATTAAGTGCAATTTTTTTAATTGATGCTTTTTGATTTTCCATGAATTTTTATTTTATATTTTAGATTAAGTTAAATTTGTCAGGAAGTTAGTTAACAAATATATGAAAACGTTACAAATAAATTATTAAATAGTTTATGATAATCATCTATTAAGTAAGATAAATTAAGGGGTTTAAAGAGTTTTGGTTGCTACGTAAAAAAAATAATAATTTTATTGTAGATTATCTTTAATTGATTAAATTTGCAAACTGAAATCTTAAAAAAGGTTTCTATAAAAAGTTTAATAAAAAATTTCCAAATTTTAGGAAAAAAGGTTATGAGAAAAGGAATTCACCCAGAAAATTATAGATTGGTAGCTTTTAAAGACATGTCCAATGAAGATGTATTTATTACTAAATCTACTGCAGAAACTAAAGAAACACTTGAAGTAGACGGTGTTAAATATCCTTTAGTGAAAATGGAAATTTCAAGAACATCACATCCTTTTTACACTGGAAAGAAAAAATTAATTGATACTGCTGGACGTATCGATAAGTTTAAGA
>ENA-ORDA01003935-ORDA01003935.1-marine-metagenome-genome-assembly--contig:-NODE-3935-length-10070-cov-2.780747_pt1 | contig 10070 bp, 9 predicted proteins | sample MGYA00237778_ERZ508506 | MGnify/ENA primary metagenome ERZ508506 (study PRJEB26177, sample SAMN06267891) | marine metagenome | isolation source: Monterey Bay, California, USA | place: Pacific...
AAATAGAGGTTCTTTAATTGCATCAGGTGATATTGTAGTTATTGACAATCAAGATAATTCAAATGGACGTCAAGTAAAAGTAGTAGGTTCTATTACCCATGCTAATACAAAGCAGAATAGAATTAAAGGAGCACTATTTACATATACTACTGTGACAAACGATTTTAGTTTAACTTTCTATAAATCATGGATTAATCCACGTAGAACATTTAACTTAGTAGGTGCAAATACTACATTAACTAATTTTAATCAAAATCATTTAAACACGACCACTGTTTTAGAATCATTTAAGTTCGGTAAGAAGAAATTTACAGGAATGATTGGTACTAACTTTACAATAGGTAAGTTAGGTAAACGAGAACTACAAAATCTATCTGCGGTTAGTGGTGTCCATAGAAACTTTAGAGTAAGTCCAAGGATTACAACATCTGCACTAATATTAGGAGTCTACTCTCCATTCACACAATACTATGAAGGTCAATGGTGGGATCCAGGTCTATTGATTGTACCATTTAGTTCTTGGGATATTCAAATTACAAAAACATTTAAATATAACATTAGTTTTACTGGTGTTTGGCAATCGGGCGGAAACGCATTAAACTATCAAATACTGACTGGTGGTAAAATCAGATTCTAATTATGAAAAATCTATTAATATTTTTATTATTCCCAACTCTCCTATTTTCGCAGGTTGACTGTTATTCAATTAAATCGGTAACCACCGAAATTGAAATGGAGGAAATAAGTAAAAGAAGGATTACGTTTGGTATCAAACAAATGATGGAGGACATTATATCGGATAAATACGATTTATGTATGAATGGTAAACCTGTTAATGTTGTTGTCCAATCAATAAAGTCCCCACAAACAGGAATTCAAATTGGTCCGTGGACAAAAGTGAGTAAAAAAACAATAGTTACTTTATTAATCTACATGGATGGAAAAGTAACTGAAGTAGAAGGGAAGTCTAAATCAACGGTGAAGTCCACATTTATAGATTTACAAAACAATGACATACCTTTTAGTAAAACATCGTTTTCATCCGCAATTAAAAAGGCCATTGAGAAAGGGATATAAAAAAACCCCAACAAGGTTTGCTGGGGTTTTTGGTCTACAGTGGTTTCAACACCACCGATATTAACGTGAAAAACGAAAAGGTGTATCGGCAAAGATAACCTTAGATGTATAAATATATATAAAAACTGAAAAAGTCAAGTTTTTAACTAAATAAGAGGGGTATTTTTTAGAATTTCTAAATTTTCCTCCTTTATTTTTAATATAATTTTCATTTCCTTAATAATATCACCTGTTAAAATATTATCACTGATAAAATCTTCACATAGATTTTGGATAATTCTTTTTATAGGTCTTGCACCATACTCTTCTTCAGAATTACGTTTTATAACCTCATCAATAACTGTTTTATGGAAAGTAATTTGATAATCATTTTCTAAAAGTCTACTACTCAATCCATTCAGTTCAATCTGAACTATTTTTTTCAATGATTTGTTATCTAATTTATCAAAAACAATCACATCATCTATTCTATTAAGAAATTCAGGAGTAAATTGATTCTTTAGTGATTTTCTTATGATAGAATCTTTTATCTTTTCATTATTACTCTCATCACTGAATCCAATTCCACCACCAAATTCTGAAACTTTCTTTGCACCTATATTAGAAGTCATAATGATTAATGTATTGGTGAAATTAATTTTTCTACCAAATGAATCAGTTAAATGACCTTCATCTAATATTTGTAGTAGTAAGTTAAAGACATCTTTATGACCTTTCTCTATTTCATCAAATAAAACAACTGAAAATGGGTTATTTTTAATTTTTTCGGTAAGTTGTCCACCTTCATCAAAACCAACATAACCAGGAGGTGAACCGATAAGTTTAGAGACGTTGTGTTTCTCCATAAACTCACTCATGTCCACCCTTACAATTTTATCAGGATCACCAAATAATGTCTTTGCTAATGTTTTTGCCAAATGAGTTTTACCAACACCTGTTGACCCTAAAAACATAAATGACCCAATTGGTTTATTTGCACCTCTCACACCAACACGGTTTCGTCTAATTGATTTAGAGATTATTTCAACCGCGTTATCTTGACCTATAACATTTTTTGATATTGTTTTTTCTAATGACAGAAGATTTTTAGTTTCTTTTGTATCAAGTTTGGTTATCGGTACACCAGTCATTTCAGTTATGATATTATACACATCATCAACAATGACAGGTCTCTTATTCAATTTTTGTTCTACACTCCACTTCTTCTTTTCCGATTCTAATTTCTTGATAATCTTTTTTTCATTATCCCTAAGTTCTGCCGCCTTTTCATAATCCTGATTTCGAACCATTTCTTGTTTGTCTAACTTTATTTGGTCAGATTGGTTTCTAAGTTTTTCAATGATTGTGGGAACTTTAACATTAATCTTTTTCTCAGAACCTAATTCGTCAAGTATATCAATTGCCTTATCGGGAAACTGTTTATCGGTAACATACCTTTTAGATAAATTAACAATAGTTTCCACAACATTATCTTGGTATTCAACCATATGATAATCTTCATAGGATTCTTTTAAATTTTTTAAGATATCAATTGTTTCTTCGGTAGTAGGTTCAGTTAAGATTATTTTTTGGAATCGTCTAACCAACGCACTGTCTTTTTCAATGTTCTTTTTGTATTCATCAAAGGTAGTTGCACCGATACATTGAATTTCACCTCTTGCCAATGCGGGTTTAAGTATGTTCGCAGCATCCATTGATCCTGATGCATTTCCCGCTCCAACCATAGTATGAATCTCATCTATGAATACAATTACATTTGGCGCATCTTGTAACTCATTTAAGATTGCCTTAATCCTTTCTTCAAATTGACCACGGTATTTTGTTCCCGCTACTAAAGATGTTAAATCGAGGGACATTATACGTTTATCCAAAAGGTTAGTTGGACATGAACCATCACTAATCATAATTGCAAGTTTTTCAACTAACGCAGACTTACCAACACCAGCATCACCAACAATAATCGTATTGTTCTTCTTTTTTCTTGAAAGTATTTGAGCAATACGTTTTACTTCCTTATCTCGACCAATTATTGGATCAATTAACCCTTGTTCCGCAAGTTTAATTAAATCTCTTGAGAAATTATCTAAGATTGGTGTCGTACTTCCTTTCTTTCCTTTACGTTGTTGTTGAGGCGTTCCCTCTTCAAAAAATTCTACAGACATATATTATAAGGTTTTACATAAAGATAACAAAAATCGTAGAAAAAGTCAAATATATTTTAAAAAGACATAAAGTCATGTATTTTTTATGATATAACGACAAAATGTCTTATATAACAGGTTGGTATTCATATTGTAATATGTTTATTGATAATAAAATAAAAAAAGTAAATTTATGTTAGTATTTAAAAATGAACCATTCTTTAAGATGGTAGATTCTCTCTTTGATATCGCGGAGGAGAATGAAACACACGGTCAAGTTATTTGGAATCAATCTTATGATGATAAACAACATTTAGTTGAGTTTATAGTACCTGGTTTAAGTAAATCAGATATTACTGTGGTTGTGGAGGAAAATCAATTAAAAATTTCACACGAAAAAAAGGAGGAAACGTCAAAGTATGTTAATTCTTTCGGAAGAGTTTTTGATTTACCTGAGAACGTAGATGATAAGAAAATAACCGCTAAGGTTGAGGATGGTATTTTACGAGTATTCATACCGAAAACCAAAAAAAAGAAGTCACAAAGAACAATTTCAGTTAATTAAGATAACCCCCGTAAGGGGGTTTATCATTTCTTAGATATTTATAATATACATCAGACTGACTTGATTAAATCGTGATAAATTGTTATATTAATTTAAAATACAAACATTATGGCAATATTATCAGAAACAATCAACGGAAAAGATATTTTAATCGAGATCGATTCATCTAATCTCAAGTCTGCATCTTACAATACGGAAGATGAAACATTATCCGTCACTTTTAAGAGTGGTGGTAGTTATGAGTATTATAAAGTCCCGTGGAAAGCGTTCACTAAACTGAGACTCGCAGAATCACAGGGTAAGTTTTTCAATTTAAATATTGCAAAAACTTATGAGTTTAAGAAATTATAATGAAAAACATTCAGTTAGTTGATGAGTTAATCGAAGAGATTGGTAACAATCAAGAAATAGTTAAATCGTTTGAAATAAGAAATGCACTATCTACCGACATATTCGGTGAAAAAGATGGTGAATTTTTTATGCTTGATGAAATTAGAGAAAGATTAATGGTCGTCACAGAAGAATTTATGAATTTTATTGATATTGAGTTCTTCATTCATGATATTATTTTGACAGGATCATTAGCTAACTACAATTGGTCTAAATTTTCAGATGTCGATTTACACATTCTTATTGATTATAACGAAACAGAATACAACCTCGACTTACTAAAAAACTTTTTTGACAGTAAAAGAAGTTTATGGAATAAACAACATGAAATATTAATAAAAGGGTTTGATTGTGAGATATATGTTCAAGACGTTAATGAAAAACATTTAGCATCAGGTATCTATTCCGTATTAAACAATAAGTGGGAAGTTACACCTGAACGTACCATTCAATCAATCGATAAAGACCTTATTATTAAAAAGTCAGAGGTATTTGAAGATTTAATTGATAACATTAAATCGTCTTTTGAGAATGGTGGTGATGTTTCAGAAGACATTTCTAAGGTTAAAAAGAAATTAAAATCATTTAGACAGTGTGGTTTGGATAAGGGTGGTGAATACTCGTATGAGAATTTGGCCTTCAAACTTTTAAGAAGAAATGGTTACATAGGTGAGTTGTTGGGGATCCAAACTAAACTAACTGATAAGAAATTATCCATAGAACAATAGAAAACTAAATATTTTTCCTGTTATTGTTGTATTTATAGTAAAAGAATAAGTTAAAATCAAATATATTAATATGTCAAAACTTAGACCATTGGGTAGTGAGAAGTTACCTGTAGATGAAAAATTAAAAAGGATTATGGAAATTGCCAACTATGGTAGAACTCCTAAATCCACAATTAACGAGAATAGTACAAAGAAAAATGTAGAATTCATTATGGAATCTACTAACGGAACTTATGGTATTGTTCGAGAAGGATCTTCGTACTATGTACAAAAAGGTATTAACGAATCTTCCCTTGATTATATCGGTGGAATGTTTATGAAGGACAAAAATAAGTTTTCGTCTTATTCGTCAGCATTAAAAAGATTAGAACTTATAAGTGGTCAAGAAACACTTAGTGAGGCCAAAAAGTACGTATTAAAATCTAAAGGTGGAGAATCATCTACACCTGTTGAAGATATTCCCGCAGAACCAGTTGCTGCTGAACCAGAGTTAGATGCGCCTATCGATGATGCACCTATTGAGGGTCCTGAAATGGAACCTGTTGATGGTGAAGAACCAATTGAAGATTTACCATCTGATGATTTAGAAGGTGATGAAGAAGAGGGTAAGAAGTCTGACTATATGGATGATGTACAAAAATTCTCAGGTAAATTAGGTCAAGCATTAAGAGATGTTAAATCAAAGATGGAGAGTGATGACATTAAATACGTTATTAATATGATTCTTTCAGCTGTTGATTTAGATGCGTTAGACGAAGAAGATAGAGAGGACATAGCTGAAAAATTTGAATCGAAAGAAGATGAAGATTTTGTTGATGGTTTTGATGAAGAGGGAGAACCAATTGATGGTGAATCAGATGACGAAGTAGAAGATGAAGATATCTCTACCGATACTGATCTTGATGAAGTTATGGATAAACTTGAAAGTTTTATTGATACGGACTCAATTGTTGACGAAGATGAGATTGGAGAGGGTGATGATATTGACATTACTAAATTCAATGATCTTGGAATGGCGGAAACGGTTTCAGAAGAAGATGAAGAGTTTGAACTTGACTTAGAAGAACTTAAAGGTGAGATTAATAAACATGTTGATGACACTTTAAGTAAATACTTTAAGTAAAAAATGAGGTTAATCTATGTTAATGAAATTGGGTCAGATTATAAAGGTCAGAAACAATACGAATTTATATTCAGTAGTCAAAAAGAATTTGATATAGAAGAGTGGTACCATGTACCCGCGTCAACATACCCCGAATCACTTTCACCCGATTTAGAATACGTAGATTTTGTTGGGGTGTTGAAGAACACCGATATTAATCTCGACCTTATACAAAAATCCGATTATTTTGGTATTATAGATGCCGTAGATGGGGTTGTTGCATTAGGATGGGAAAAATTTGATTATGAAGGTGAGTTTGAACGTCTTACATTTTCTTTTGGTGAGAAATACGAAAAGGTAACCGAAAAGTTAGATGGTCGAGGATATAAACTTATAAACGAAGATTTAAAATTTAAAATGGGAATATGAAAAGACCAGAATTAGTAAAAAAACTTATGAATGAAGGTTTAAGTGGAAAACTACTTTCAAATCTAACGGATAAACAACTAAAGGACTTATCTGAGAGAGTTTTATCTGAAGAAACACTCAACATACCTAAAGATGATAACTCGTCAATAGAACAAGCCAAAAAAAGTGGTGATAAATTTATTACGTATGAAGAAGAGAGTGAAGAATCTTCTACAATTAACTTAGATGAATTAGTTAAGAAAATCGCACTATCTGGTAAATATTCTGAGATTGTTGATGAAATGACACCTGATGATTATAGTGATGAGTTTGAATTTGGAGACAACTTTATATCTAATTTATTAGATGAGTATGTTGATCACAAACAGTATGATGAACTATATACTCTTTTTAAAGATGAATATGGTGATATCATATTAGATATGTATAGAAGTGGTAGTGATTCTAATATTCATGAATGGGTGGAAGGAATTGTAAAAGATAATTATCATACTGAAGTAACCACAAAGAAAGAGATGTACGAAATGATAGGTGCATTGTCTGATAGTGCAGATGCTTTAGGTGATGCTAACAGAATGTTTGATGTTGATGAACAATCAACTCAACCATCAGAACCTGATACTGACACCCCCGTAAGAGAAAAACCAACTACAAGACCAGGTAAACCAAAAAGAGAAAATCCATTTGAACCTAAACATAAACCAAAACCTAAAGCGGTGTTACCAAAACAACTTAGTTTTGCGTCGTTGGGTATTGAACTTAAACAAGCGGCAGAATGATCAATAAAAAATCACTTTTAGAAACAATCAAAAACATTAAAGAAATGCCGATGGATTATGGTGACAGTCCTGAAAGAATAGAACCAGGTCTTGAAGATAAACTCTCAACACAGGACACTCCTTTTAAGGATAACCCTGCGTTCCCACAAGACGAACCTGATGGGTTACCATCCAATTGGGAAGAATTAATAGCGTCTAAGAGATTTAAAGATGTTGTTGAAAAAGTAAAACGTTATACTGGTGTAGAGACTAATGTTACGGATCAAAGTACGTTCATGTCTCTTGTAGGTACTATGCAACAAATGTTAAGTAGTGTTTTAGAATTTGAATCAAACAACAAAGAATACTTAGAAACTTTAGCGGTTCAATTAGTTAAAAGAGAAATGGCAATACCTGAAGGATCATTACAATTTGATGCTAAGTTAGTTGGTGTCGGTGAAATTAGTTCAGATGGATTTCAACAACAAGGTCAAGAACCAAGTGAAGAGGAAGTAGAACAACAATTTGGTGTTGAGTCTGATGAGGCGGAAGACGACATAGAAGACTTTATCGATGCGTTTGAACAGTTTGATCAAGAAACAGCTAAGAGAAGATTTATAAATGCACTAATACAGGGTTCTTCTAAAAAAGGACATTATATGTTTGAATTAGTTGCAACAGAATTAGAAGAGAAAGACCCTAACATACTAACACAATACGGAACATTAATGTCAGTAAACGACCTTATGTATTGGATATTACCTGACGGTGTGTTAGAACAAGGAATGCAAGGTGGTAGTTTTGCTGGTAAAGAAGAAGTAGATACCGAAACTGACCCACCAACGGTTAAAGCAACCGCAGTATTCTTTCCTGCATTGATTCATGAACTAATTAAAGGTGTTATGGAAGTTATGGGAACTAAAGGGTTACCAGACGATCCTCGTGCAGCTGAAATGGTTATGAATTCAACAGACACATTACCATCGGAGATATGGGACTTAAGATTAGGTCCTATTATTTGGGAGAAATTTAGAGAATCATATCCTCAAAAAATAATGAGTGATGAATTAAAACATATTCAAAATTATTTATTCTCAAGATTCTCATCATTAGACAATGATGAATTTTTCAAAGTTTCAAGAGAAATACTAAAAGGAAGTACCTTAGGTAAAGAAATTATAAGTAACATGGTAGATCAGATTATTCAGGATTTACAGAGTGAAGATTACGAAGAGGACCAATATAATAGAGAATATGGAGACGATGATGATGATGATGGACTCGGAGGATTCTTAGGGTCATTAGGGATTACATTTTCTCCTGAAGACGATAATTAAATAACACAAATTATAAGAAAGTGGTCAATAGACCACTTTTTTTGTATTTATTGGATATGGATAAACAAAAACTCATACAGTTAAAAGAATATGCGAAGATCATGAAAGATACTCCGTATGCCCTTAAAACTTATTTAACTACGTACGACAACACAAAAAAGAAATACGTACCATTGGAGTTATTCCCTGACCAAATTGAACTAATAAACGACTACGACAATTATAATGAAAATATAACTCGTAAGTATAGACAGGCAGGTGTATCCACAGTAACTGCTGCTTGGTTATCTAAAAGGATTCAAATGTCAAAACCAGATGAACCTGAGAGAATTCTAATTATTGCCAACAAAAGAGATACTGCAATCGAAATGGCGAACAAGGTTAGAGGTTTCTTAGATCAGTGGCCAGAGTGGATTAATGTTGGTTTTTCGGCAGACAAGAATTCAGAAAGTAGATATAGAATGAATAATGGGTGTGAGGTTAAGGCGGTTGCAACTTCTGCGGATGCACTACGTGGTTACACACCAACAGTACTAGTTTTTGATGAGGCAGCATATATTGAGGCGGGAGAAGATTTTTGGGCGGCGTGTATGGCATCCTTATCCACGGGTGGTAAGGTAATTCTTATCTCTACACCTAACGGACATGACCCAATTTATTATGGAGTATATGATCAGGCGTTAAGAGGTATGAATGACTTTAAAATAACCGATTTAAGGTGGTTTAAAGATCCGAGATATGCAAGTGATTTAAAATGGATTAAAGTGGATGATATTATTCATTATATGTTAAATAGAGAACAATATAATGATGATGAGATAATTTTAGAACAGGGTTGGGAAGGATATGAAGAATTACTCGAACAAGGATACAAACCGTACTCTCATTGGTTTGAGAATATGGCAAAAAAATTCAAGTATGACAAAAGAAAAATCGCACAAGAATTGGAGTGCGACTTCCTCGGTTCTGGTGATGGTGTTATCCCAAGTACAATACAAGACAGAATAAGAAAGACCATGATAAAAGACCCCATGGAAAAATACATGCAGGGTACCTTTTGGTTATGGAAAGAACCTGTTGAGGGTCATAGATATATAATGGGTGTCGACGTATCTCGAGGAGATAGTGCCGATTCATCATCTATATGTGTTATTGACTTTGATGAAAACGAACAAGTTGCAGAATACGTTGGTATGATACCACCCGATGATTTAGCATCCATTGTCTATAAATGGGGTACATTATATAAGGCGTTCGTAGCGACGGATATTACGGGAGGTATGGGTATTGCAACATCTCGTAAACTACAAGAAATGGGTTATAAGGACCAATATATTGATGGGGTTAATTCTAATAATATTTGGCAATACAACAAAAAGGCACAAGAAAAGATACCGGGTATAAACTTTAATAATAAACGAACACAGATCGTTGCAACCTTTGAGGAGAAACTTAGACATGGATTTATGGTTAGATCCTCAAGACTGTTAAATGAATTAAATACGTTTGTTTATATTAATGGTAGGCCTAACCATATGAAAGG
>ENA-ORDA01003941-ORDA01003941.1-marine-metagenome-genome-assembly--contig:-NODE-3941-length-10063-cov-5.323553_pt1 | contig 10063 bp, 7 predicted proteins | sample MGYA00237778_ERZ508506 | MGnify/ENA primary metagenome ERZ508506 (study PRJEB26177, sample SAMN06267891) | marine metagenome | isolation source: Monterey Bay, California, USA | place: Pacific...
TCACCAAACTCCTCAAGTAATTCTGTCATAGAGCCGCTTTCACATTCTTCTGTAAGGAAGTCAAATACCTCTTCAATGCTGTCTTCATCCATAATATCTTCTAGGTAATAGTCGATATTGATTTTCGTGCCGCTTTGAACAATGCGGTCCATTTCAACAATTAGATCCTGCATTTTTAGTCCCTTTGAGCTTGCGATATCTTCCAGGGGTAGTTTGCGGTCCGTACTTTGAATGATATAGACCTTTAGTACACTTTTATTAGCAACACTTTTGAAAACCATATCCTGAGGACGATCAATATCATTTTCCTCGACATAGACTGCTATGGCTTCTGCAATGGGTGTGCCGTATTTTTTGGCTTTACCTTCGCCCACACCTTGAACATTTTTCAATTCATCCAGAGTACAAGGATAGATGGTCGCCATTTCGCTCAAAGAATTTTCTGCAAATACTGCATACGGTGGTACCCCTTTTGATTGCGCGATCTTTTTTCTTAAGTCCTTGAGAATTCCAAACAGTGTGTCGTCCATAGCAACTACTTTTTTAGTGTCGTTCACGCCACTATTGAGTTGCTGATAGTTTAACTCTTTACGCACTCTAAAGGCCTTAGGAAGTTTTCCCGCGTTACCTTTCTCTGTAACGTGCACTGTACCGTAGGTCTCGATGTTCTTTTCGAGGTAACGACGTATAATTCCTTGGCGTATCACTGCACGAAGGTGACTTTCAGTTTTATCTTTTTGGATTGCCCAGGTCTTAAGAATCTCTGCATCGTTTTGGGCGAGTATAGCAGTCTTATTCCCACGGAGTATATTGATCACTTCTGATGTTTTGAATTTTCCGTGCGTTTCGTTTATACAGGCGATTGCATCAAGAAGCTCTGCACTAGCGTCTACTTTTTCGCGCGGATGTCTGCAGTTATCACACATCTTATCGCAATCGTCTTCGTGAAACTCTTCTCCAAAATAATGTAAGAGTACACGACGGCGACATGTAGCCGCTTCAGCATAACCGGTAGCTTCTTCGAGTAATTGACGCCCAATCTCTTGCTCACTAACCGGTTTTTTACTCAAAAACTTCTGTAGGCGCTCGATGTCTTTAATATCAAAATAGGTGATACACTTTCCTTCACCGCCATCGCGACCGGCACGCCCCGTCTCTTGGTAGTAACTCTCTAAGCTCTTAGGCATATCGTAGTGTAGTACGTAACGAACATCGGGTTTATCGATTCCCATACCAAAGGCAATGGTGGCTACGATTACGTCACAGTCTTCGTTCAAAAAGGCATCCTGATGCTTGATTCGTTTCGCGCCTTCTAAACCTGCATGATAGGGGAGCGCATTGATGCCGTTAATCTGCAATTGTGCTGCAAGATCCTCGACTTTTTGACGGGATAAACAATACACAATGGCGCTTTTTCCAATATTCTGACTGAGTAGTTTAATAATGTCGTGGTCGATATCTCGCTTAGGTCGTACCTCGTAATACAGGTTAGGTCGGTTAAAACTGGAAAGGAAGATGTTCGGCTCTTCCATTCCCATGGTCTTGATAATGTCGGCTTGCACTTTAGGTGTAGCCGTTGCAGTGAGTGCGATGACCGGTTTACGGCCCAATTCTTTTACACTTTGTTTAATGGTTCTATAGTCCGGTCTGAAATCATGCCCCCATTCTGAAATGCAATGCGCCTCATCGATAGCGAAAAAACTGATTTCGATTTCTTTCAGCAATTCAATATTACTGGTCTTGTTTAGCGATTCCGGAGCGACGTAAAGAAGTTTAGTCAGGCCGGCGCGCAGGTCGGAATGGACCTGTTCCATTTCCTTTTTTGTCAGAGAACTATTAAGTACGTGTGCAACGCTGTCTTTTTCAGAATGCCCGCGAATGGCATCCACTTGATTTTTCATTAATGCAATTAAGGGGCTAACAACGATGGCTGTACCAGGGCTGGAAAGTGCCGGTAGCTGGTAGCACATACTTTTACCACCACCGGTTGGCATGATCACAAAAGTGTCTTTGCCGGCAGCGATACTCTCTATAATGGCCTGTTGATTTCCTTTGAATCCCGAAAAACCAAAATAGGTCTTTAAATGGTCTTCCCAATTCACCGACATAAGCGTGTGGTTTATTCCCTTTTAATATACGCCAATTTTCAGCGGATTGTGAAGGTACTACAGATTGTTTTTCGGATTTTTGGGCTTTGAAATAAACTATGAACACTGCCAGAACTAAAATTTCGATGAGTTTTCTGGAGCACCTTGGGGAGCTCCGGTGGCATTTAATGCGCAGTTCATTGGCTATTGTGCTGTTATCAATAGTGGCGTTCATGAATCGGTCTATAGTTTTTGACCAGCTGATCTTCGGCCCCAAGCAACCGGATTTCTTGACCTATCGCTTTTTCTGTTGGTTATCTAGTTTCGTTGGTGGAGATGTGTTCTGTTTTGATGAGGTGCCATTTGAGCTTTTAAACATGCGCATGAGTGGACAGTTTCAAATGCATTTATGGGTGTCACTTGTTGCGGGTGCTATTGTGGCATTCCCATATGTTTTCTGGGAAATCTGGCGATTTGTTAAACCGGGTCTTCACGAAACGGAACGTAAAAGCAGTAGCGGTATCATTTTCTTTACAACTCTTCTATTTCTACTAGGTGTCTTGTTCGGTTATTACGTAATCGTTCCACTAAGTATTCAGTTCCTAGGTACGTACACGGTCAGCGCTGAAGTAGTGAACAGAATCGATTTAACCTCCTACATCAGTATGGTGAGCTCCATTACGTTAGCTACAGGAATTTTATTTCAACTACCTATAGTGGTCTATTTCTTAAGTAAATTGGGAATGGTTACCCCAGTGCTACTCAAACAATATCGCCGTCATGCCATCGTTGGTATATTGTTGTTGAGCGCGATTATTACACCGCCAGATCTCGCCTCGCAAATTTTAGTCACATTACCAGTGTTGCTATTGTATCAAATCAGCATCATGGTGAGCCGACGTATTGTAAAAAGAAAAGCCGCGCACTCTTGAAACTAGAAGCTAAAAACATCGTTAAAAAATACCGTTCGAGAACTGTCGTCAATGACGTGAGTTTTGAAGTGAATCAAGGCGAGATTGTGGGACTTCTGGGGCCTAATGGCGCCGGTAAAACGACCAGCTTCTATACCGTGGTAGGTCTTATTCGACCCTACAGCGGTGCCGTTTTACTCGATGGACAGTCTATTCAGAAAATGCCCATGTTTAAGCGTGCACAGCTTGGGATAGGTTATTTAGCTCAGGAAGCTTCGGTTTTTCGGAAACTGAATGTTGAAGATAACATCAAAGGTGTACTTGAGATGACGAAGCTCTCGAAAGAGGCACAAGCGGATCGATTAGAAGAATTACTCGAAGAGTTTGGATTGGCGCATATACGAACGACCCGCGGCGATTTATTAAGTGGGGGAGAGCGCCGAAGAACAGAAATTGCTAGAGCGCTCGCCACAAAGCCTAAATTCATACTATTAGATGAGCCTTTTGCTGGAGTAGATCCCATCGCAGTCGAGGACATTCAAGGTATTGTTGCCGGGCTTAAAAAGAAAAACATTGGTATCTTAATAACTGATCATAATGTGCAAGAAACTTTGGCTATTACGGACCGAACCTACCTCATGTTTGAAGGTAAAATTCTAAAAAGTGGTACGGCAGAAGAATTGGCCGCTGATGAGCAGGTACGTCGCGTTTATCTGGGTCAGAACTTTGAGCTGAGGGCGCGTAAATAATTCACTATTCTTTTTGGTAATGGATCGCGCGGTATGCGTGGTTTTCTTCCTTTGTACGCCTCGAGCGTTGGCGCGAAGCGTTCAAGGGCTTTCGCATAAAGCGGAAGGTCGTATTGATTCATCGATACCCAGATGTCGCGGTTGCTCACTGGTTTGCTGCCTCCTTTATTATGATGCTCTGCTTGCGTGTTTTTCCAATCCAACACTTCACCGAAGTAGGCAATGGATGCGCTGTAAAGAGCTGTGAAGCCAACGGCGTCGAGTCGGTCAAAATTGGCTAACGCCTTATTGAGCGCCTCAGAATCTTTCAAAAATTCTTTTTGGTTGAGGTAGCCGCTTAAGAAAGCAGTTTGTCGGTTGTTGCTTTGGACTAATTTTGTAAAGTCTTCCGGCGATTCGATACCTTCCATGAGCTTCGCATGCTTTTCATTCATGCGCTTGCTGTAATGATTGTAATGGCTGATGCTTCTTGCGATGGGCTCACGAAGCAGGGTGACTACAGTAGCGTCGGAATCGATAATGACCGGGCGCAATGGAAAATGACCATAGATGCATTTGATTTTCGGGTCAGCCAGTGCTTTTGCAAGGTTTTCGTCTAAATCTTGGTGCGAATAAATAGCGGCTCTTTCGGCTTCACTGTAATTGGATTCCAATAAAAGTCGCAAGGAAGTCCCTGCGGTTTTTGGGATGTGAATAAAAACGAGTTTCTTTGACTTAGACATAGGCTCGAAAATACGTGTTAAAAACCAAAATACAGGCACCCGTTTTTATTCTAGGCATGCACCGCAGTGGAACGACCATGGTAGCGCAAGCGCTGGCCTCTGCTGGGGTATATACGGGAGCCATATGTGATCATAACGCTGAACCCCTTTATGCGATCGATATCAATGAACGATTGCTTGAAGAGGCAAACGGGAATTGGTGGAACGTTCCTGCGGACGCGCCATTAGAAGCCGCTGTTCAATCGGGTCTCAGTGAGCTGCAAGCACGGGACCTTTATGCTGCGCATTTGAAAATTTCAACGGGAAGTTCGCTGCGTCAATGGTTACATTATGCAGGGCCTTGGATGGTTAAAGACCCACGTTTGAGTCTGACTTTACCTTGGTGGCTTGAGCGTTTTCCCAATGCTAAGGTGATTTGGGTATTACGCGATGAAGCAGCGGTGGTGGATTCACTGCTCCGTCGCCAGTCGCTTTCTTACGAAGCGCAAAGTGCATTAGATGCTGAAGGCGCCTTAGAATTGGCTCGTGCGTATACCACGAATGCAGCGAAACTTCTCAAACGCTATGGCGTGGACTACCGTGCCGTTCATTATGAAGATTTAACCAGTAGTGATGAAGCGCTTCAGCGTAAGACTTGGTTTGGATTATACCAGTTTTCAAATGTAAAACCGGGTCAGATGACTGGTTTTACACAACGGGGTTTGAAGCAATCTGAAGAAAGAGTAGCGAAAGCGTCAACGTATGTGTTGCCTTCTAATGGACCATTGGTGAGTGTGATTGTACCCAATTATAACCATGCGGACTATTTAGACGAGCGGATTTCCACCATCGTTAATCAGTCATATAAAAACATAGAAGTCCTGCTCATGGACGACTGTTCAACGGATGATAGCCGTTCGGTATTGGAGAAATGGGCTGCAAAGGATGATCGTATAGAGGTACTTTTCAACGAAAAAAATTCAGGAAGCCCGTTTGCGCAATGGGAACGTGGTTCAGTTTGGGCAAAAGGAAAATATCTGTGGATAGCTGAAAGTGATGATGCCTGTGCTTTGGATATGTTGGCGTTACATGTAGATGCTTTAGAGCGCAATGAAAAGGCAGTCATGGCCTACAGTCACAGCCATTTAGTGGATGAAAAGGGCTCGTTTCTACGAGATTTTAGAGAGGATTACGGATTTATTTTTGGCGATGCTTCACGTTGGAAATCGGACTTTACAGTGGAAGGCAAGGTAGAAGTTGCGGGAAGCATAATTTTTTCAAACACCATACCCAATGCGAGCGGAGTTTTATTTCGAAAATCGGTTTTTGATCAGGTGGGTGCGCCGGAGACGAGTTGGCGCTTGAACGGAGACTGGTTGTTCTACGCTCGGTTATTGCAACATGGTGAATTGCAGTTTTTTGCCGAGGCAAGGAACTATTTTCGTTTTCACGAGCGTACGCAGCGTTCTAGAGCTATTGCCAGTTACACGGCCTTTGATGAGATTTTAGCGATGTATGCCATTTTCGAGCGAGAAGGATGGACGGATACTAAGACACTTCAGTCTGCTCGAGCGCAAGTTGCGATGTGGTGGGCAGGCAATGTGTTTAGCATGAAATGGACCTGGGATGTATTGCGAAATAATGTGCGGTTGTTTGCCGTTTTCAGTAGATATCGCAGTGGATTGCTGAGCTATTTAGTGAAGAGTGCATTGATAAAATCGGCCGGTGCTGTTGTAAAGGCGATGGGATTAAAGGAGCCGGTAAAGAAATTGGCTGCTCGATTATTTCCAAAAACGTTTTTCCCCTACTAATGAAGATTTCTGTCATCATACCGGCTTACAATGCTTCCGAGACCCTTGGCGAAGCCTTGATTTCTGTAGAGCAGCAGCATGTTCAGCCGTTTGAGGTGGTTGTGGTGAACGACGGTTCCACGGATGATACCGCAGATGTGATTCAATCGTTTATGGACCGATTGCCTTTGGTTTGCGTGGATCAAGAAAATGCGGGATTGGGTGCGGCTCGGAATGCAGGCATGCACGCAGCGAAAGGCGATACGTGGGCCTTTTTAGATGCAGACGATGTGTGGGGCACTAATAAATTGGCCCATGCGCGGGATTATCTGATGCGCTTTCTAGACGTTCAGTGGTTCTACACGCCCATCTTTGAATGGAGTCCTGGTACAGAGGGTGCAGGTATGCGCATGCGCGCTTGTCCAAAGATCCATAGTGTGGAAGATTTTCTAGCTTTTAATCCCATTGTACCCAGTACGGTGATTATGCGCTCGGATACGTCGTTTACGTGGGAGGAGGACCGCGAGTTGCAGGAGGACGCTGGTGCCTATTTGGAGCTGTTCTCGAAGGGTGTGATGCCCATGAAGATTCCACATTGTACGACCAAATACAGATTGGATTTCGGGATGACAGCAGATGCAGAAGGGCATGTGGATAAGGTGATGCGAGCGGTGGAGAAGGCAAGGGAATTGCGCCATATTAACGATGCGCAATTTGCACTCTATGAGGTACGCAAGGCCTACGAGTTAGCCCGCACCTACAAGAAGCGCGGCGATCAGGCCATGCAAAAGCACTGGAAGGAAGAGGCGTTGCGTAAAGCCGAAGGGGTGGAGGTGCCTGCTCGACTTAAGTGGCGTTTGCGGTTTTTAATCTAACCAACAAACGAGCCCGACGGTTAAAAAGGAGAACGGGTAATCATTCAGCCCGCGGGTCCAGCCCAATTGTGTTTGGCCAAAAGACAAATTATGGTTCCACTGGAGCTCTAGCAGTCGCGGCCAATCCCCATCACGAAAGTATCCCGTGAAAGAGCGCACTCGAGCACTCACAATGGTCACGTCCTTCTGAAGCTGAAGTCCTATGTTACCGAGAAATCCGTCGTTCTGTGGGTAATCGACCCAATGGGTTTGGTAAACTTGGAATCCAGCGTCCGTTGTGATTGTCGGTGTCCAGCGGCCTATCTCGGAAAAACTCCGCTGATGTGAAAAGAAGAAGGCATAACCTGGCGCATCGGTAAACCTCGCTTGAGATAAAGGCCCAGCGGCCGTTTTAGTGTGAAACGTAAACCAAACCGCCCCACGATCTTTTTCCCATAGTCGGGTGCTGATATCAATCAAAATATCTCCAGCAATGACGCCTTCGCTGTCCTCATCTCGAGAGATGCGGTAGTCGCGCAGCTCTGTTGAGGTGCGGTAATACTCGATGCTTTGATGTGTGATGTGAAACTGGGTATGGCCTCTGTCCCAGTGTAGCTCGTTGTGAATGCTCAAGAAACTATCCTCTTCTATGAGGCTCATCTGTGAGCTGCTTCTGAAATAACTCCGATCACTTCGATGCAGGGGAGGAATAGGAATGGCATTAGGGCCCAAATATGCATGAGAGTACTTCATGTACTGGGTCCATGGCGTTGTTCCGTCCCAATTATGTGTTTGATTCCACCAATCGAGTTGGGCCTGTGCGTTGATAGAAAACAGCACCAGCGCTATGAGTAGAACCCTGCGCATTATTCGAGATCGGTTTTGATTTTCTGACGCAGGTAAATGAGATTGGCATTCTTTTCAGCCATGTGCTTGTACTTTTCTTCAGGGAGGTACAGCTTTTTCACTTGCTCACTTTCCACTAAAATGGTTTCAAATCGCAAAGCAAAATTGTCCAGCTTCTTTCTCAAATAGGGGACCAATTCCTTCTGTTCCTCATTGAAGTAGCCCAATTGAATGTTGTTGTCCAGCGATATCTGAAGTGTGTTCTTATCAAGAATTTTCGGAACCTGCGCCGAAAGTAACGTGCGTATGGCTGTCTTTACGTGTCTTTGCTTCACATAAGTACCAAGCGCGTCGATTAGTTCCTTTTCGTTGAATACACTCTGAGGACCTTCCTGTATCTGAGGAGCAGCTTCTTTATCCGTTGATTCAGGTACAAAAACGGGTGAATTATTTTCTTTCGAAAGATCGTTCAACGCAGCCATAAGTGATAAACCGCCACTGTTAGGTGTTGCTGGTAGCGGAGCTGGCTTTTTTGATTCGATTGGCACCGCCGGCGGTGGTGTTGTTAAAGCTACAGTAGGTGAAGTATCAAACGCAGCTTCCGGACTCGCAATAGGCGGTTCATGGGCCGCGGTGTCCGGTAGAGCAGGTTCTTCAGGTAAATCGTTGGGAGTGGTACCTTCGTTTTTCACAGACTTTGAAGCTGGCGAACCCATAGCCACATCTTTTGCTACGGTTGAAGCAGCAGCGGCTTGAGGCGTGTTTTGCACTGGGGTTGCTACTGGAACAGACTCTGGTGCTGGTGCCGTTCGCTTTGGTAAGGAAGGTGGTAGAAAATCCTCGGTGGATTTAGGTATTACGCTGGGTTGTGACTTTTTTTTTTCCTGCGAAATAAATTCGACCAATTTTAAGAGCCCTAATTCCACTAATATCCTGGGTTGACTCGCCATTTTGTATTGGCCGTCGAGTTCATTGAAGACCTTTAATCCATGGAGCAAGAAGCGCGTAGAACTTTCTTTGCTTTGGCTGAGGTATTGTTCGCGTATAGATGGTCCTACTTCGAGTAATTCAACGGTGCGCGGCTCTCGTGCAACTAACAAATCCCTGAAGTGCTTTGCCATTCCTACAACGAATTCATGTCCGTTGAATCCCTTTTCCAAAACTTCATTATAGAGTAGAAGTAGGTCAGGATAATTTACCGCATTGGCGAGACTTATGGTACGGAAGAAATAGCTGTAGTCCAGTATGTCGAGCACATTAACAACTTGCTCGTAAGTCAATTCATTGCCCGAAAAGCTAACCATTCGATCGAACAGTGAAAGCGCATCACGTAAAGCGCCGTCGGCCTTTTCTGCAATCATGTGCAAGGCTTCAGATTCTGCATTTACGCCTTCTTTTTCTGCAACGAAAGCCAAATGACCGGCAATATCATCCACTGTTATACGCTTGAAGTCAAAGATTTGACAACGCGATAAGATGGTTGGTATGATTTTGTGCTTTTCTGTGGTCGCTAAAATAAAGATGGCGTGCGCAGGCGGTTCTTCTAGCGTCTTTAGGAAGGCATTGAAGGCTTGCTGTGATAGCATGTGTACCTCGTCAATGATGTACACCTTGAATTTACCAGTTTGCGGTGCAAAACGCACCTGATCAATAAGTCTGCGGATATCATCCACGGAATTGTTCGAAGCGGCATCGAGTTCGAAAATGTTGAGCGCTAATTCATCATCATTCAAATCTGCCCCGCCATTGATTACTTTTGCTAGAATTCGTGCACAAGTAGTTTTTCCTACACCACGCGGTCCACAAAATAATAGGGCTTGGGCTAAATGATCGTTGTCGACACTTTTCAGCAGTGTATCGGTTATATGTGACTGTCCCACTACGGCTTCAAAGGCCTGCGGGCGGTACTTTCTTGCTGATACGACGAATTGCTCCATAGGACAAATATAAGCGGTGATTGGACCAATTTCTACAGGAATAAAAAAAGACCTGTAAACACGTTGCTAACATACCTTGTCCGGATGGGAAAAGTCTCGTACATTTGCACTCCTTAATTTTTAAGTTCAAATAATTATGAATCAGTACGAAACCGTTTTCATTTTGAATCCCGTTTTATCTGAAGATC
>ENA-ORDA01003942-ORDA01003942.1-marine-metagenome-genome-assembly--contig:-NODE-3942-length-10063-cov-3.209894_pt1 | contig 10063 bp, 7 predicted proteins | sample MGYA00237778_ERZ508506 | MGnify/ENA primary metagenome ERZ508506 (study PRJEB26177, sample SAMN06267891) | marine metagenome | isolation source: Monterey Bay, California, USA | place: Pacific...
AAAAGCCGGGTTAATAATACTAATATCAGCAAAAGTTACTGAGCGATAGTTTTGGGAGATGTTTCCATAAATTTCAGTATTTGAAAGAGGCTTATAACTAATTCCTATACCCAATAAAACAAATGTTCTTTTTCTTATTTCACTATCTAAAACAGTTTCGTTTAAAATTACATTCCCGGCTCCATCGGTATTAATTAGTTTGTAATAACCATTACTCTCAGTTTTTATATGTTCGACTCTTAGACCTGGAGTGATCGATAATTTTTCGTTAATATATATTATATTTTCTCCAAAACCACTAATGTTAAGGTTAGGGTAAGTATAATTGGATTGGTTTCTGTAATTAGGAAAGTCATCTAACTGAAAATCAAAATTAGCATCTGATCCATTAGACCCCGGTCCTTGTTGACCTGTATTATTTGATTTGTAGAATTTAGATCCTATAAGTAAATTAGATTTTTTATTTGATATTTGGTATTGATGTAATATTCTTGCCTCAAAGCCATAATTATTAAAATCTCCTTTAATTAAATCCCTTTCATCTAAAGAGTCTACTTGGTCAACACGATTCGTTCTAAATCCTAAGGCATTCCTTGTTGCGTTTAATCCAAAGGCATTAATTGTTAAATTTGTTTTGCTTGAAAATTTATGAGAAAATTTTAGATTGTACAATAACCAATCAATTGAAAACCAGTTTCTAGCTCGGTTACTCTGAAACGGGTTTTCTTCAAACATCTGATCATTTAAACCGCCTGCTTGTTGAGCTAGATATGAAAAATAGGTTATCTCTGCTTTTAGCGATGTAAGATCATTAAATTGATATCCTATATGTCCATAAGCATTTTTAGATTCAAATTCTGAATTTGGTCTAAAACCATTACCTCTCTTATAGTTAAAAAAAGAATAATAACTCCACTTTTCTTTGCTACCACTTATACTGGTAAAATTTGTGTACAACCGGTTACTACCTAGCGTATTCCTGACAACTACTTCAACAGGTTTATTAGGGTTTGGTGGCTTCATTATAAAATTCACTAGGCCTCCAAATTGCGTACCATATTGTAATGAAGCTGCACCTCTGATAACTTGTATTTCCTTTAGAGCTTCTGAAGCTGGTGTATAATAACTCTCAGGGTATCCTAATACATCAGCACTAATGTCATATCCATTTTGACGGGTATTAAAATTAGAAGTACGGTTAGGGTCCAAACCCCTACCTCCAATATTTAGTTGCAATCCTGCATCATCATTTTGAAATATATTTAATCCTGCTACTTGACTAAAAATTTGCCTTGCATTATTGGATGCAAGATTTGCCATTGATTGGTCTACTAAAACTACTTCTGTTTTTTTACCTGCATAAATAGAGGTTCCTTCTACGTCTTTTAAACGACTTAGTTCAAATACTTTTGCTTTTCTAGCCTTTATTTCAACTTCGTTTAATTGTTCTGACAATACTGACAAATTTTGATTAATTGAAACATCTTCAGTTATTATAAGATCAAGTTCAGAAACTTCATAGTTAAGAGTATAAAATATTAAATGAAGCTCTTTTATTTTACTTTCAAACTGGAAATATCCATCTGAGTTAGATATTGCTAAAAGACCATAATTTCTATCGAAAATACTAACTTTATCGATTGGAAAATTTGTACTTGTGTCAGTTATTACACCCGTAATTTTATTTTGAGAAACTAAGTTTAAACTTACAAAACTCAAAATACATAATAATTTAAAGTCCTTTAATTTCATCGTTTAGTGGTAGTATCCAATTTTTGTGTTTCCAGGATTCTTTTTCTTTATATAAATCTATACTTTTATCAATAAATGGCTGACTTAATCTTCCATTTAGAGCTACATAGCTCTCTGCAAATACCGCTATGTTTTTGTATCCTTGTTTGGTATAATGATCTCCTAAATAATGAGCATATTCTAAAATAAAATCTGGCTGAAAGCTCATTTGTTTTTCTTGTAAAGGAGTTAAAAAATCTTGGTTATCTACATAAAAATAATTATTTGTCGCTGCGTTTACTATCTTGAAGTTAGTATATCCCATCTTTTCAATAAGCATTACCCTCCAGGAAAATCGGTACCCTTCTTCTGTCCAGAATAGTTCTCCAGGATAAGTTAGGTATCTAAATGGGAATAAAAGTTGGACACTTAAAAATAAAAAAACAATAGTTAATGAAATTTTTCTGTTTAATAATGGATATACCTCATTAATTAATATTTCATTTTTTAACTTTAATAAACGATTGATTCTTTTTCTCAGAAACGAAATAATTTTTTTGTGGAAATTTGAATCAAAGAAAATTAGAGTTGAAATAATCATCACATATGGAAACATGCCTATAGGGAACAGGACTCTGGTAAACACATGAAAAAATACCACTAAAATAAAAGCGAAAATTCTAGTTCTTTTATAGAACAATAAAAAAGGAATTAATAAATCGTAAAACATTCCCGACCAACTCATAGCGTAATGAAACCAATTTTGTTGCATCAAATTTTCCCCTAAAAAAGGTAAATCGTATTTTGAAGGTAACCAAATCTTTAGTGGCATGGCTTTCAACAACCAATCAGAATTTATTTTTGCTAACCCAGCATATAAATACACAATAGTCAACATGATTTTTATAGTATCGATAGTCCAATTTGGAACTAATTTATACGATTTTTTTAGTAGATAGGAATCTAAAGAAAATGAAGCATTTAAGGGTAAAAAAATCATTAGAAAGCTCATCATACTTATGAAATAATAATGATTCAAATAAATCGTCTTATCCATTAATTCTATATAAGTAAAACTTAAAAAAAAGGTAATGACTGCAATCCGATATTTAAAACCCAAGGCGATAAAAATTGTAGCTAAACAACAAATAATAAATAAAATATAGGTAAAATTACCTAGTGGTTTTACCCATTCAAAACCAAAATAAGAAAAATGAAAATTGGGTTGTATATAGATTGTTTCAATCCAACCTTTTATCCAGAAACGAATGATGCCGTAACACATCATGATTCCAAATCCAATCCTAAAAATAACTAGGGGAGAAACATCTGTAGTTTTATTTAAATATGTATTTAGATTTTTTGCCATGAAAAGATCGGCTAAAATACAATCTTTATTTATTAATCTCCATCTGCATCTACATAATCAACACTAATATTGAATGCTTGAAGCATGTCTACTTTGATTAATACAACCACTGTTTGTAATGCATCATACGCTTGAGTCATTTTTGTGTTGTCGTTATTAATTTGGTCAAAATAATTATCATCTAGAATAGAAATTTTAGCTCTAGCTTCATCTAATTGATTATTAATTAGGTTGACTAAGTCATTCCTATCCAAATAATTGAGATAATCTTTAAAACCTACTCCGCTATCATTAGTATTATAATGCGTTCCATTAAATAAATTTTGAAAAGCATTTAAGGCCTCTAGAGTAAGGTCTTTTGAAGTTTCTCTAACATAATATCCTTCTACAGTGTGAGGTAATGGGGTTGAAGAAAAATTTCCTGCTGGGATTCCTATTTTATTTGCTCTTAGTCCTTTTTCAAAATAATAAATGAAATCATTTACAAATTTATTTACTGCGCTTGATGCTGAATTTTCCGTACTAGCAATAAATTCATCTCGATAAGCGGTGGTCCAGTCATTCAATACAATTTCAGTAATGCTTTTCATTTGGTCAATAAGTGATGACACATAATTTTTATGATTTTGTCCATAATCTTGATTATTATAGGTGTCTAATATCTCTGCATCGTTATCACCTATGCCATAAAGCATATAGTCTAATGCAGGAAAACCTGCTGCATCATTGTTGTTAGGATTAAATAGATCAGCATTACCAGTGGTTATGTTATCTTGAATCTCATCGGTATTTGTTGGGTAGACATTCATTTGGTAATGATAAAAATTCTCTTCAGCTTTACCAATATTAAACATTTCTAATGATTGCCAAACCATGTACGATTCTAAAAAATTGTTTCTAAGAACTTCTAAGTTTTCTTGATTAGAATTTGCAATAAAATTTTCTTTTGCAGACACCAATAAACCTAGTTGTTGAGTTAGGTCTTGATAGGCAGGAATGATAATATTATCTGCTAGATTAGTTTGCAAGCTTCCCCTATCAAAACTTTCATTTTGGCTGTTATCCAAATCATCACCTTCGGAGCAGGCAAACATGAATCCAATTGAAAATGTTATTGATAAAATAATTTTTTTAAACATAGCACTTTAATTTTTTTTGCAAAAATAAGAATGTAGTTGCCATATAAAAATTAATATGACAACTACTTTTTGATTAATTCATTAAACAATTTTAGTTGGCTGCTTGGTCTACTGTAAATCCGAATTCAGCAGCAATATCTTCGGACATTTGATCGAGTGTTTCTGCAGTTACATCCCAAAAACCATCACCTTCCATAAGTGTGTTTATATAACCATCTACCATAGATTTTGATACATAAGGAGCATCTGTCATTGGATTTCTTGTAAATTGAAGACTGTATATAAAACCAAAACCTTCCGATAAATCATGAAAAGCACTTGGTAAATCTTCATTTGCAATTTCACTCTTTCCACCTTGTAAATAATATACTGCTCTAATTCCAATTATCATTGAAATTTTTTCTCTTAAAATTTCTACTTGCTCGTCACGAACAGTATAGTTTTTAGCAACAATAGCTGCTCTTCCTAATTTAAAAGCATTATAAATATCATCGGCTATTCCAGCAAAATCCGAATCACCTTCAACTTTATCTAAGTACTTGTTTAAAAAGCTATCTACACCTAATACTGGTGAAGTTTCATCTTCTTCAGCACCATATAAATATCCAAAAGCTTCATCCCATTTGTGTTCCATAGTGGTATAATCTTTACCATCAACTAAAACATCATTGTCATTATTAGTTACATTATCACCTGCATCGAGTACAGCAGAACTTAAGTAATTGTTACATATTTGATCAGCTAGAAATGCACCATTTAATGATTTTGCAAATGCTTGGTTGTATTCTAATCCTTTTTCGTTAACATAGCGAATAGACCCACCTAATTCTTGGGCTAAACCAGCATTTCCAGGGCTTGCTGTATTTTCCCAATTAGGAAATACATCATTAACCTGAGAGGAAATCCAGCTATCAAAATCTGCTTTAATTGCATTAGCATCCGTTGAATTTGAAGAGAAATAATCCGCAGATCCAGCTATTTTACTCCTTACATTTTTTGAAGAAGCATTTAATTCTAGCATATCTGGATCGCTAAAATCTTGATCGCCTTCGACGTGAGAAAACATTGCATCTAAGCTTACTTCATCGCGTGTTTCGTCTTTAAGAGCAGAAATTAACTCTTCTGCCATTGCTATACGTTGAGATTGACCTGAATAGCTTACTGTGTTTTCTCCGTTTCTAGTAAATAGATAAGTAGCAGGAGCATCAACATTTTGGTTGTTGTTGTTGTTGTTGTTGTTACCGTTGTTATTATCATCGTCACTTGAGCATGATATTAATACCAAAGCTGATATTAATATTGTAAATAATTTTTTCATTTTATTCTATTTTTATTTAGACTTATTATAAATACCGAGCAAATATATAATAGAAAATTATAAAAGCAAAACTTATTTAGAATTAATCTTAATAAAAATTAAAAATAATTTAAATTGAATTTTATCAGAGAACTTTTCATTGTTCAGAAATAAATTATTAGTAGTGTTGGGCGAAACGTTTTCGGTAAAAATTTTATTACCAAAAGCAAAAACAGTTTGAGTTATAACCCAAGCTAAAAAATAATTATAATATGTCTACCAATAGTCAATCAATAATTCTTTGCTATATAATCCTTCATTATAGCAATATCTTCCTTCGAAGTTAAATCGGGGACATGCTCTGCAAAAGGAATTCCTTTTATATAATTATTGGACTCACGAATCATATTTAGGATAGCTGTGGGAAGTTCTTTTTCGTTTCGTTTAGGAGCTATGGGGCAATTTTTTAAAAAAGAATAAATTTCAGTCCCCGTAAATTTAAATACATTCATACTGACCCTAAAGTTACCTTCTGCATCCTCATAGTCATTGATTTTTTCTTTGGAAGGCTTTTCAATAATAGCTTCCAATTGAGAATTTTCATCGACTAAGGTCAATGCAAAGCGTTCTATTTTTTCCATCGGAAAGAGCAAAGCATCCCGATCATAATTGATAAAAGCGTTTGCGTCTTTACAGATTAACAATGCTTGCAATGCTGCTACCGAGTATAAATTATCGCTATTGCATACCGTAAATGCTTCAAGTTGTAATTCTGGAAATTGCGTTAAGGCTTGAAACAGCGCATCTGCAGTTCCAAAAGGTTTGTCTCTTCCTTTAGGAATATACTGGATCGCATAGGATATAGACAGACCTCTAAAACTATTATCTTTTAGTTGTTTACCATAATATTCTTTAAATAATGCTCCTTGCTCGCCAATCACAATAACTACTTTTTTATAACCTGCTTTTTCGGCGTTTAGTAACAGAAAATCTAAAATAGGTCGTTTAGCATTTCCAAATTCCAATAATGCTTTACTTCTGGTATTGGCATTTTTTAATTCTTCTTCCGAAAGATTTTTTGAAATCATGGAATTTTTCATTCTGGAGGAAGCACCTCCTGCAAGTATGATTATGTTTTTATTCATTAAAAATTTTTGTTCCGGAAGTTACTTTAACCGAATAAGCATCTTTTGCTCCAGCATTTTTGATCGCTTGACTAATTTTTATTTGTAAATGAACAGGAGCAAGGGCTACAATGCACCCGCCGCCGCCAGAACCAATAATTTTTGCACCATAGGCTCCTGCATTTAATGCGGCATCGATCATTGCATCTATTCTAGGAATTGTAATTTTTAAATTGTTTTTTAAAACCTGATGATGTTGACTCATTAAATCTCCAATAAGCGAATAATTCAAAGTAGTTTTTTTTAATTCAATTAAAGCTTTCTGAGTAATTACATGATTTTGTATGGCTGCATAAAAATAAGGAACTAAGTCATCTGGTAGTGAATTTTGATGAGTTTCAAAGTCTTTTAAAGTCGCTTTTTCTATATTAAAAAAGGTATCAATTTTTTTTACAAAATCTATCGCTTTTAAAGCATTACCTTTGATATTTCCCAATACTTCTAGGGTATCTTTACCAATTCCAGATTCGCCTAATACCAAACCATCAAGAGTTTTTCCTATTATTTCGTATTTAAAATCAGCACCCGTTTTTAAGAAAATAACATGACCAATACCAATGGTATATTGGTCCATCTTACCTCCTGGCGAACTATGTTCTAAAACTTCTGCTTCGTAGGCTAATTGAGCAATAAACTCAGGTTGCAGCTGTTTTTTTGTGCCAAACGCTTTTAATAAAAAATGAACCCAAACAACCACTAAGGCTGACGAACTAGAAACCCCTGCATTAATAGGAATGTCACCACTTATTTGAATGTCATAACCGCTATCTATATAGACTCCGTGTCTTCTAACGACCCTTAACGCAGCTGCAAAATGATCTCCTTTTTCAAGATTTTCGAAATTTTCGGAGACTTCAATAATCCTTTCAGAATTAATGTTTGGAAGCTTTATATATAATTTTTGATGCTTATTTGTTGCTGCTTTTAAATTAATAAAACGGCCTATAGAACAAGCAATAACGGGCAAACCTAAATAATCTTGATGATCTCCAAACAAGCAAATTCTTGCAGGGGCTTTTATATAAATAGACCGACTCATACGTTTAGTAGGTGTTTTTATTCCAATGATAAGGTTTTCTTTTAACCCAATCTCCTCGTGTAAAATCAGGAAAATCTTGAGGTTCTCCATTATTGGCAATTGATATTTCAGAAAGGGGAGTGATGGCACTCCATGCTGCAGCATCATAAACATCTAGGGGTGGTGTAATATTTTGTTTAGCGGACTCCACAAAAGCATTAATCACAAAAAAATCCATTCCGCCGTGACCTGTCCCCTCAGCGTGTTTGCCAAATCGTTTCCAAAGAGGATGATCATAGTGCTCGAGCCATGGGCTTGCATCATCCCAACGGTGCGATTTTTCTGTTTTACCCTCGATGTAGATGCGGTTTCCATCAACTTCCCAGAGTCCTTCGCTACCTTGTACCCTAAAACCAAGTGAATAGGGACGTGGAGAGTTACAATCGTGAGTAACAATAATAGTTTCTCCATTGGCAGTGTCAATGGTAGAGGTGATAATATCGCCTTGTTTAAATGTTAATTTAGCGTTGGGGTGATCTTTGCCACCTACTTCTTTGATATATTTGTTCAATCCAATTCCTTTGGTAGCATGGGAAGTCATCGATACAAAACGGTTACCACGATTGATGTTGCACATAGTCGCAACAGGACCTACACCATGAGTTGGATACACATCGGCATTTCGCATCAACGAGTGTTGGGTTCGCCAAGCAGACTCTGAAATACCTTTTTCACCAAATTCAGCTCCTTTACCATAAGCAGTTTTACCATCGTTAAACTTTACAAAACGTAAATCGTGTTGGTAACCACATCTAAAATGTAATAATTCTCCAAATATATTTTGTTTTACCATATTTAAAACAGCTAAAATATCTCTACGATAACAGACATTTTCTAAGATCATTAAATGCGATCCTGTTTCTTCATGTACATTCACCAAATCCCAGCACTCTTCCATGGTATTGGCAGCAGAAACTTCCAATCCAGTAAATTTTCCTGCTTTCATTGCATCTTTAGCCATTTTGGTATGCCACAACCAAGGGGTCGAAATAATCACAGCATCCAATTCTTTTAGAGCTAGTAAATTGCGATAGTCATAATCGTATTTCCCAAAAACTTTTGCTTTATTTTGTCCCTTTTTTGTAATTAAATCCTGAGCTATGGAAATTCTTTTTGAATCGATATCACAGATTGCAGTTACTCGACAGTCATCTCTTAATAAAAGGTTATTTAAATGATTGATTCCTCGGAGGCCAACACCAATTAAGCCAATATTTAGTGTTTTTTTGATACTAGAACTTCCAAATGTTAATTGTGGAGCCAAAGCAATTCCCGCTCCTAGGGCTGCGGTTTGCTTTACAAAATTTCTTCTTGAACTCATGGTGATTAATTTAATTGTAAGTGGTTATCTAACAAATTTAAAATAATTATGGAAAATTTAAATTCAGTTATTCATATTACCCCAAGAGTTAAGACATCTCCAAGAGATGGAAAAGATGAAATGCATATTTTTGCTTGGAGAGAGAGTGAAGTTTTACCATTTCAGGATATTATTGGTAATAATAAGGGCTATTCTATCAGTGGTAACGAAAATTCTCGCTTTATGGTTTTAGAAATTGAAAACTATGAAATTCAAAATAACACTAATTTTATATTTAGTGTTATTGCCCACGAATATCTTCACGTATATCAAAAAAATGCTTCAATAGTTGAACCGCCCTATTTAAAATATTTATCTGAAGGGGGAGCATCAACTTTACAGAGTATATTTTCAAAACAATATTATAATTATAATCGCTTTACGACTGGTGCATTTCAAAATGTAACAGAAGTGGCTATATCTTCTCCTGTTCTTTTTGAAACTTTTAATGATGAAGCTACTGACCAAAATTATTCTAATTCTGTTTTTATTTTTCTTGCATTAGTTAAAGAATTACAAAGGCAAGGAAACACCGAGATTGAAGCATTTAAAAAAGTATTTATTGATTGGTGGAAATCAGGAAGAACAGATGTTACCAAAGAAGTACTTTTTGAAGAAGTTTTTGGGTTTTCTATAGATTCTTTTTATTTAGCTTTAAAATCATACAACCCTAACATTAATAGCGTTTTACCCTCTCAAAGTATTAGTTTACAAGACATCTTTACAGAATAGACTAAATCAAGCACATCTTTAAATACTAACGTCACTAATTAGGTTTAGCGGCGTTTTTTAAACCACAGGCATATCATCTTCAGTAAGTTTAACAACACACTTTACCAAGAATGAAACAAGCTACTAATGAAGTAAGTGAAGATTTACCTTTGTTTATAGAGTAAGTTCAGGAA
>ENA-ORDA01003943-ORDA01003943.1-marine-metagenome-genome-assembly--contig:-NODE-3943-length-10062-cov-3.664997_pt1 | contig 10062 bp, 10 predicted proteins | sample MGYA00237778_ERZ508506 | MGnify/ENA primary metagenome ERZ508506 (study PRJEB26177, sample SAMN06267891) | marine metagenome | isolation source: Monterey Bay, California, USA | place: Pacific...
CTCCTTACTATTGGGATAAGGTTCAGCAATATCGACAATAAATCTAAGAGCATTTTTTTTATTCTCTACCTTCGCAAGTATAGAGTTTAAATATAAGAAACCTTCTCCTCGGTATGTATCTTGCTCAAGTAATTTTTTTACAATCGGTTTAGCCTTACTTAAGTTTCCGCTTGTAATATATAGTTCAGCTAAAATTTGCTGGGCTTGGACAGATTTGGGATCTAAACTACTCCACACTTTTGCCGAATCAAGAGCGACGCGACCATTTCTTGAACTTCCCGCAACCCTTGTAGCTCTCTCAGCTAAAGGAATACTGTGAGTTTGCTTTGCTAAATCAAGGTAAAGATGACCGGCAGAATTAAAATCACCTCTTTGAGTAGCTATTTCTGCTAGAAGAAACTTATAAACAAATTCTGCATTCGCATCAGTAATTTTTGGTGGAAGATTAGGATTAAAATTATCTTGTTGATTAGCGAATGAAGAGTTAAAAGAAATTACGATAAAAAAGTAGGTGCTAATTATTACGAAAAGTGTTTTATTAAATATTATGTTTTTTCTCATTCTAAGATCTTTTATGTAAAGTGGAATTATTTAAATCAATTATAACTCGCTTAATGACTTAGATTTTAAAAGATAATTCATTTATCTTTAAACTTTTTTTTACTTCTTTAAACTTTTTTTTTAATATACACTCCTAATAAATTATTAATAAATTGTTTGGAAATTAGATTTACGTGACTACGTTTGAAAATACAATAGAGGCATCAAATCTTACTAAAAGTTTTGGGAAAAACGTTGCGGTCAACGATGTTTCTTTTCAGCTTAAAAAAGGCGAAGTTCTCGGTTTTTTAGGACCCAATGGAGCAGGTAAATCAACTACCATGAGGATGCTTACGGGCAATCTTGCGCCCACAAACGGAGATGTAAGAATATGTGGGATTGATATTATTTCAGAGCCAAAGAAAGCTAAGGCACTGATAGGTTATTTGCCTGAGATGAGACCACTTTACAAAGAATTTACAGTTAATGAGTATTTAACTATTGCCGCTAGATTTCATAAAGTACCTTCACCAAAAATTAAAAAAGCTCTTGAAGAAGCAAAAGAAAGATGTGGTTTGTCTCATATGAGTAAAAGATTAATTGAAAACTTATCTAATGGTTACCAACAGAGAGTTGGGATAGCGCAAGCTATCATCCACAATCCTGAAATTGTTATTCTTGATGAGCCTACGGTTGGTTTAGACCCTATCCAAATAAGAGAAATACGTAAATTAATTAGAGATATTGGCAAGCAACACAGTGTGATTATATCCACTCATATTCTTCCCGAAGTAGAAATGGTTTGTGATCGTGTGCAAATTATTGATAATGGAAAACTCGTTTTTCACGGCTCTATTGATGATCTAAAGGCTCAAAGAAGAGGTAATAAGTTATTAGTTGGTTTTTCAAAAGCTCCGGCGCTAAGCAAATTAAAAAAAATTAAAGGGGTTGATAGAGTCGAGGATGCTGATAATGGAATGTTTAGATTCCACTTCAAAGACAAATACCTACCCGCTGAAGAAATTGTCAATCTTTCGGTGAAAGAGGGCTGGGGTTTATATCACATAAATATGGACGTAACGAGCTTAGAAGAGACCTTTGTCAATTTAACGCAAACTAGTTAAAGAGAATTTTATGATTATTAACGTTGCCAGAAAAGAATTAAAAAGTTTATTTGCATCACCGATGGGGTGGATAATACTTTCGATTTTGATGTTTGGGTTTGGAACATTATATTTGCAAGGGGTTAATAGTTATTTTGAAGTTATGTCTGGGGCCGTTCGACCCGCTGAAAGAGTTGGCGTCACAATCTATGTTGGGTCTCAAATTTACAGTACTGCACTTTTTTTGCTTTCTGTAACGACCCCCATGCTTACTATGAGGTTGATTAGTGAAGAAAGAAAGAGTCAAACGATGCCATTTTTGTTAAGCGCCCCAATATCACTCACCGAAATAGTGGTAGGTAAATTCTTAGGTTTGGTTATATTCTTAAGCATTCTTGTTATCTATATTTTTGCCATGCTTTCAACACTTAATATATGGGCTGATATAGATTTTGGATACCTAATTGGTAACTCTTTTGGATTCATTTTATTAATTGCAAGTTTTACAGCACTAGGAATTTTTTTCTCTAGCCTAACGAACCAGCCTATTATTGCTGCAATCACAACATTTATTGCACTTGTTTCGATGGTCGGATTAGGAAGTTATTTTGCGAGCGATCCAAGCCACTGGTTTAATTACATCTCAATGACAAAACATTATCAATCATTTACTAGGGGAGTTTTTGATAGTGCAGATATTGTTTATTATTTGCTTTTTATTGTTACCTTTTTAACGTTAACTGTTAGAAGGCTTGATTCAGATAGGCTCAGGGGGTAACTACTGTGAAAGCGAATAAAAAATTTAGATTACAATATTCTCTACAAAATAGTTTTTTTCTTATTTTATTTTTATCTTTGGTATTTGTTATTGGCTTTTTGGCCAAGCAATTTGTCTATGTCAAAGACATGACCCAAGCCAATAGGAGCGTACTTACCAAAGGCAGTATTGAGGTCGTTGAGAGTATGAAAGATCCCATACAGCTTACAATTTTTGCATCGAATGATGATGGTAGCGAAAACTTTAGGAAAAGTATCGTAGATTTCTTTGCTAAGTACCAGAGAGCTAAGTCAGATATAAACATAACATTTATTAACCCAATTGAAGAACCAAAGCTTTTACAGGAGCTAGGCATAAGAAGTGATGGAGAAGTTGTTGTTGAATATAACAAAAGAACAGAACATATATCACCACCATTTGCTGAACAAGAATTTACAAACCTTCTCGTTAGGCTTTCCCGAACAAATCAAAAACCAATCTTATATCTCGATGGTCATGGTGAAAAAAACTTAATTGGTAAAAAAACAAATGACTTAGGTGGCTTTGGTGATCAATTAAGAAACAAAGGACTCAAGCTTGCAAATCCAGATTTAACAGCTCTAAGCGAGGTCCCTAAGGAAGGGGCAATGTTAATTATTGCAAGCCCCCAAGTAAATATTGGAAAAGTAGAGGCAAAAAAAATATTAAATTATGTAGAGCAGGGTGGAAATCTACTATGGCTATTGGATGATAATAATTTTAAAGGGCTTGATAGTCTTGCAAATTATTTAGCTTTGAAGGTATCCGATATTTCAGTTATTGATCCACTTGCTGAAGAATATGGGGGTGATGAAAATATAACTTTTTCAACTATTTATGGAGATCATCCGATTACGAGAAATTTTATGTTGAGGACTATATATTCTAATGCCCACGAAGTGAATGCTCAAGACTCCTATGAGAATGGATGGGAAGTGAGTGAGTTGATAGAAGTTGCTACAGGTGGATGGCTCCCCTTAAGCAAAAAAAATGGCGATGATAAATTTAATTTTATAAAGGGTGAGGATAAAGAGGGACCTATTAACATTGGAATTGCACTTAAAAGGAAGTTTGGAGAAATTGGGCAAAGAGTTGTCGTGGTTGGCAATGCGGCATTCTTATCAAATACCTTCATCACTTCTGGTGGTAATTTAGATTTAGGTATCAATATTATTAATTGGCTTGCTGGTGATGATCAGTTAATTACCATTCAGCCAATGCCACTTAAAGATATAAATGTAAGCATCCCGAACGATAGTAAGTCAGTATTTATTGCATGGAGCATATTTCATTCATTTCAATATTTTATTCCAATCGGTTTGTTCATTTTAGGTTTTGTTGTTTGGTTCAGAAGAAGAAAAGCCTGATATGACTAATAAATGGGTTACTAATTTAATATTACTAGTTGTATTAATTGGTGCAAGTTTAGTTGCCTTCCAGTCTTTAAAGGAAGAACCTGAAATTATAAAAGGCATTGAAGTCACCGACCTCAAGCTTTCTGATTTTGACGAAATAGAGTTAAATTTTCCATCAAAAGCAAAAGTACATTTTAAAATAATTGAAGATCACTGGAAAATTTTATCACCAGTTAAAGGTAGAGCAAATGAGCGTTATGTATATCAACTTCTATCAATCCTAGCCTCAAGGAGCCCTGAAAAACTTAAAAGTGATGACTTAGAAAAATATGGCCTTGATCAGCCTCAGTTAAAATTAACATTCCTAAATAATGAAAAGTCGTTGAAAGAAGAGTTTGTATTTGGGACTTATAATCCAATTTCAGAAAATCAGTATATAAAATATAAAGATGATGTATTTATTGTGAATGGCCTATTTTCCGAAACTGCATCCTATGTTCCAATTGAGTTCATTGATAAGAGACCCATTGCGCCATATGAAATGATTCAAGGTTTTAATTTTTCAAGATTAGAGCAATGGCAAAAAAACCAATTAAAGCTTGTTGAAAAAAATGGTAGGTGGTCTACGAAAGGCATAAATGTCTCAACTAGCCAGGAAGACATTGTTGAATGGCTGAGTGTTTCTTGGGATGGCTTGCAAGCCCTCTCAGTTGAAAGTTTTAAGATGGACTCAAGGCTTGGGTATAAAAGCTTTGATGTCATAGTTAATGATAATAAAAAAGTAACATTTTATAAAATTCAAGAATCCCCTCAACTTCATTTGTATCGAAAAGATGAAGGGCTAATGTATCGATTCCCGGGAGATCTAGGATTCACAATGCTAAATCCCCATGTAAAGGTAAAAGAAAAAGAATAATGCCTGAACTACCTGAGGTTGAAGTAACAAGACTTGGCTTATTACCTCTCATAAATGGCATAGTTTCTAGTGTTGATGTCAGAAACCATTCGCTAAGGTGGCCAGTAAACCCTAATCTAAAAAAAATACTTAATTCACAAAAATTAATTTCGCTTTTACGAAGAGGAAAGTATCTTCTTGCTCAATTTTCAAATGGATACCTAATTATCCACCTTGGAATGTCTGGAAGGATATCAATCGTTAATGAAAAAAAAAGTCTCTTAAAACATGATCATATCGATATATGTTTCAATGTAAATGGCAATAAAAAAATATTAAGATATAACGATACAAGAAGGTTTGGGGCGATGATATGGACAGACGACAACCCGTCTAATCATAAACTTATAGCAACCCTTGGCCCCGAGCCTTTATCGGATGAATTCAATGCTGACTACTTATACGAGATAGTTAAAAGAAAAAAACAGCCAATCAAAAGCACAATAATGGATAGCCACTCTGTGGTCGGCGTTGGTAATATTTATGCTAGCGAATCCCTTTTTCTTGCTTCCATTAGACCTCAACGCCGATCTCAAAAGATCAAAAAAAAGGAAATTAGTATATTAGTTGATTCTATAAAAATGGTTATCCAAAAGGCAATTGAAAGAGGGGGAAGTACACTTAATGACTTTTTTAGCGTTAATGGACAAAGCGGGTATTTTCAAAACGAGCACAATGTCTATGGAAGAGAAAATGAAAGTTGCAATAAGTGCGAGGGAAGGATATATCAATTAAGAATTGCTCAGAGGTCCAGTTTTTATTGTAAAAGGTGTCAAGTTTAAAGTTACTTTTATCGTTATATAAATGTGAGGACTGTAAGAGTTATAACCACAAATAAAAGGATCATTAAAATTATAATTCTGTCCTGCCTAAGCTTTATTCCTTCAATTGATTTTCGGATATCTTTTTCAATGATTGTGTATGAATTTTTATTATGATTATTTAAGTAAGAATGAAGAAGTATAGGTAATTGAGGCGCAACATCCATCCAATTAGGAAATTCCTTTTTTATTCTATTTATAAAGTTCTTAGGGCCAATTTGCTCCTTTAACCAATTTTCTAAAAAGGGCCTTGCTGTTACCCATAGATCTAAATTTGGATCTAGTTCACGACCTAAACCCTCAACGTTAAGAAGCGTTTTTTGTAACATGGTTAATTGAGGTTGTATTTCCATATTAAACTTTTTAGAAGTTTGAAATAGCCTTATGAGCAGCTTTCCAAATGAAATATCTTTAAGGGGTTTATTGAAGATTGGTTCACATACCGAACGAATTGCATTTTCAAATTCATCAATAGAGGTTTCAGCCGGGACCCACCCTGATTCAATATGAACCCTTGCAACTTCACGATAATCTCTTTTGAAAAATGCAGCAAAATTTTTGGCTAAATAAAGTTTATCCTGGTCATTAAGCGTACCCATTATTCCAAAATCCATTGCAATATATTTTCCACTTTTTGCAACCTGAATATTCCCAGGATGCATATCTGCGTGGAAGAACCCATCTCGAAAGACTTGTGTAAAAAATATTTCAACTCCATTCTTTGCTAATTCGGATAAATTAATTTTATTCTTCTTGATGGCATCAATATTACTTATAGGAATTCCATCCATTCTTTCCATCACCATAACTTTTTCGTGACAGTAGTCCCAAAAAACACTTGGAACAACTAATAATTTTTTATCTTTAAAGTTTTCGCCGAGATGACTACAATGACCAGCCTCAAGTAATAGATTTAGTTCTGATTGCGTATGCCTCTCAAATTCAGAGACGACTTCATCTGGTTTTAATCTCTTACCGTCTGACCAAATTTTATATAAAATATTTGCAATTAAATGAAGTAATTTAATATCTTTTTTAACTTCACTTTCTATGTTTGGGCGAAGAATTTTGACAGCTACTTTCTCTCCGTTGTGGAGTATGGCAAAGTGAACTTGCGCCACTGATGCACTTGCTACAGGTTTCTCATTAAATTCTTTAAATACGGATGAAATTTTTTTTGAATAAGCATTTTCTATTGTTTGTTTAACTTTCTTAAACTCAAAGGGTGGTACTTTGTCCTGAAGCTTAGAGAGTTCAATTGCAATATCATTAGGCAATAAGTCTTTCCTTGTAGAAAGCATTTGTCCAAATTTTATAAATATTGGACCTAAACTTTCGAGAGCAAGCCTGAGCCGAATTGCTCGATTATCTTTTTTGGATTTGATAAGGCTAAGGGGGTAGAGCAAAATAGATAAAAGAGAGTTTTTACGTAATTTAAAAAACTCATCAAGTCGAAATTTGAGTACGATGAAAATAATAAAGATTATTCTAAAAATAATCATTTTGAAATTTTTAGCGCTAAGCTATTAATCTTCGCTTCAATACGCTCTACATCCTCACTGATGTTGTCTATTTCAGCTAAAAATTGATGTACCCTATTTTTTTTTGCAATTAAGGGCTTTTCTTCTTCCCAATATTCTTTGAATGCCTCAGCTATACTTATTGTAATTTTTTTACTTTCATTGAAGACTTTTTCTCCCAAAATTCCTACTCTGTTTGCTGCTACATCACCAATAATTTTACTTAAATCTTCCTCTACATCCCATTTAATTTTTTTCAATATTTCAGATACTTCCCTTGCCAAATCAATATCACCTTTGATGGTGATATCTTTATTTTCTTTATGAAGTATTTGATTAATTAAGCTTTTGATAGGCATAGAAATTGAAGCATCAGGATTTTTTACCTGACCAATATATTCTAACAAACCCTTTTTGTTAACACTAAAGTACATAGATAGCTCTGAGATTTTGATGAGGATAGTTTTGTTATGAAATTTCTTTAATCTTGTGCTCATCCAATCGTTTTGAAATAAAACATGATTCAGAATAATTTTTCTTAATTTTTCCACTAAAATTTATATCCCTGATGAATTGCAACAATACCCCCAGATAGGTTTTGAAAGCTTGTATTATCAAATCCTTGATTTTGCATCATTGATTGTAATGTTTTTTGATCTGGATGCATTCTTATTGATTCAACAAGATATTGATAGCTGCTTTCATCTTTCGCAAAAATTTTACCTAGCTTAGGAAGTATATTAAATGAAAAGCCATCGTAAATTTTCGAGAGTGGTGCCCAAATCTTTGAGAATTCTAAGATAACTAATTTTCCACCGGGAGATAACACTCTATACATTTCTGACAATGCCTCTTCTTTGTTTGTAACATTCCTTAATCCAAAGGCTATTGTTATACAGTCAAAATAATTTGATGGAAAGGGAATTTTTTCAGCATCACAAACTATGCTTGGGATTATTTTGCCATGATCAATTAATTTTATTTTTCCTTGTTCTAGCATCTTGATATTTATATCGGTATGAAAGATTTGAAAGTTTTTATTTTGGTTTGATAGCTCAATACAGACATCACCTGTACCACTTGCTAAATCAAGGATTTTTGAGTTATTTTTTAATATTAAAACCTGGGTTAAATATTTTTTCCATATCTTATGTAATCCCCCTGACATTAAAGAATTCATAAGATCATATCTAGTAGCAACCGACTCAAAGACACCTTTTACTTTTTTTGCTTTTACATTTTTATTTACTGACTCAAATCCGAAATGTGTTTTATTATTCACTATCTTCAACCTTTCTCTTAACACCTGATTCATCTAACTTCATAATATACTCCATCCAAAGTTGATCATAATTTTTTGCTAATTTATAAAGATATGCCCAACTATATAAGCCGGTGTCATGACCATCAGAAAAATGTAATTTTATTGCATACTGTCCTACAGGAGAAATTTTAAGAATATTGACATTTTCTTTACCTATTTGAAGAACTGCTTGAGAAGGATGATGACCTTGAACTTCTGCAGATGGGGAGTATACCCTTAAAAATTCGCATGATAACTTACATTCAGTCTGATCATTAAAAACAATATGAAGTAACTTTGACTTTTGTTGGAGATTTATTTCAATAGGTATCGGTGAGGAAGCCATGGTTAATCTTTAAAATGGCTAATTTTATCAGAAAGAATTAATCTAATCTTTCTTTACTCATTGCTACTTTTAGTTTACCCATAGCAATTTTTTCAATTTGCCTGATACGCTCTGCTGAGACATTAAATTTATTTGCGAGATGGTTCAACGTTTTTGCTTTATCTTCACCCAACCATCGAGCTTTAATAATCGACTCGCTTCTTTCATCCAAGGTTGCCATGGCATTTTTAAGTAATTCTAAATTATTTGATTCTGCCTGGCTTTCGTGAAGTGCATCATGTGGGTTTAATGATTTATCTTCGAGGTAGGAGATGGGTCTAAATGAATCCTCATCAGAATCATCATCTGAATAGTCAATTGTTAATTCTTGGCCATTCATTCTATATTCCATTTCTTTTACATCAGACTCTTTTACATTCAAATCATTAGCAATTGATTGAATTTCATCAATACTTAATGGTTTTAAAGTTTTTTTCATACTTCTTAAGTTAAAGAAAAGCTTTCTTTGAGCTTTTGTTGTTGCAACTTTAACAATCTTCCAGTTTTTGAGTACGTACTCATGAATTTCTGCCTTTATCCAATGTACAGCATAAGAAACCACTCTAACTCCAGCTTCGGGATTAAATTTTCTTACTGCCTTCATTAAGCCAACATTCCCTTCTTGGATAAGATCAGCTTCAGAGAGGCCATACCCCGAATAAGTTTTCGCTATATAAATAACAAACCTTAAATGGGCCAGAACTAACTTTCTTGCTGCATCCAGGTCATTCCTATAATAAAGGTCTTCTGCTAACTTTTTTTCTTCTTCGGGCGTTAAGATACCGATGCTATGGACAGAGTTAATGTAAGCCTGAAGATCGCCTCCAGGCGAAGTTAGGTCCATCTCCGCGAGAGCTGTACCTTTTTTTTCTTGTTCTTTTACTTCTTTTTTACTCATAAAACAGGGGAATTCTACATTTTTAGCAATTGATTGTGAAATTTACAAAATTTTTAAAAAAACTGAGACTTAGCTATCAAAATCCAAATCCATCTATAAGATTACTTTTTTAGACAAAAAATCTTAATAATAATTTATGAAAGCAGTAGAAGTTGTAGAGAAAGAACTAAAACTAATAGATTTCCCCAGGCCTGAGCCCGGACCAGATGAAGTTCTCATCAAGGTCAAAGCTACTGCAGTCAATAGAGCTGATTTGATGCAAAAAAATGGCTTGTACCCTCCTCCTCCAGGGGCGAGTCAAATCATGGGGCTTGAATGCAGCGGGACAATAGAAGCTGTTGGGTCTAACGTTTCATCAAGAATCAAGGGGGAAGAAGTTTGTGCTC